>ERZ834694.4-NODE-4-length-310991-cov-32.474307_pt1 | contig 310991 bp, 266 predicted proteins | sample MGYA00519691_ERZ834694 | MGnify/ENA primary metagenome ERZ834694 (study PRJEB31850, sample SAMEA3708758) | human gut metagenome | biome: human gut; feature: human-associated habitat; material: faeces | place: China | collected 2014 ... | reverse complement strand
AGGCGCGGCACGATCTGCGCCACCAGCTATGTCAGCTCGCTGCCCTTGCAGAAGAGGGGAATCTTGAAAAGATCAAAGCCTATCTCTCCGGTGCAGTTTCCAGAATACCAAGTCTTGAAATGCATTTCTGCGAAAACCGGGCGGCAGACAGCGTGGTTGGATATTACTGCGCACTTGCCAAACGGGAGAATATCCCGTATTCCGTGCAGATTGATCTACCGGAATGTCTTCCTGTAGACGAAATCAATCTGTGTCTGGTTCTTTCCAATCTGCTGGAAAATGCCTTGGAAGCCAGCCTGCGCACTGCGCCTGCCCGTCGTAAAATCAAGCTGACTGCCTATCTGCACAGTGGCAGCCTTGCGCTGATTCAGGTTGAAAACACCTATGACGGAGTCATCCGGGAAAAAGACGGTGTATTCCAGTCCTCCAAGCGAAAAGGAGACGGTGTCGGGCTTCAGTCCGTTCGTCACATCGCAGAAAAATCTGGCGGGGTGAGTACGGTTACCTATCAGGACAACCTGTTCTGCGCAAAGGTCATGCTTCGTGGATAATTATGCCCGACCTTTCCAAAACGGCACGACCACAGATTTCAGCAGTCTCGCTTCCGGCAATCCCTGTATGTACCGGATCGCTGTTTTTGCAAAGACGTTAGATTTCACTGTGTCCCAATCTGCCAGTTTTACTATCTCGGCTGTGCCGTTCTCAAAATCAAATCGCAGCTCACCCCATTCACCGTCGTTGTCCGCCTGATACAGGTAGACAGCGGCGGCCATTTTTTTGTTCTTTTTTCGGCACTCTGTCTGCTTCAGCGTCACGGTATGGATATACCCGCTTTCCAGCAGCTTCAGGCGCAGTTTGTCAAGTGTTCGCCGGTAGAATCGCTCCGCGCCACTGGCGGTTGTACCCTCGAAATCCACAGCCAAGTCCTCAAAGGCAGACTGTGTGGACAAGGGGCTGACGCGCCCGCAGGTCATGCAGATGGCGTTCCGCTGTTCGTACAACCTTCCACCATATTGCTATCACTGTTACCATATGACGTCTGTCCATTATTGTACGCTGCCACTCCTCCGGCTGTATTCCCGGTGGTTGTAATCGTTCCGGCAACACTGACATTCTTCACAGTTCCTTTTGTGTATCCAAATAATCCTGCCTCCGAGGCTCCACCATTGATACTTTTGATTGTAATTGTATGATTTCCACCATCAAAGATTCCCTGGTACCACCTGCCTTCACTTCCAACAGGATTCCAGTCCGATACTGTGATATCTGCTGTCACTCGTGCGTTGGCTCCGTTTCCGGATTGGATTGTGCCATTTACATATCCGGCGAACCAGCGCAGCTTGTCTGCCGTATCAATCAGGTAATAGCCTTCACTGTCCTGCTCCGGTTTGTTCTGATCAAATTGATTACATAATGTACATTCGTTTCCTTCATAATTGTGCAGATATCCAATTGAGCCATTATGTACCTGATGCTTTTTCTCATTGTCAAAGCATGGGAGCGTATTTCCACTTCCACCTGATATATCCTGCCCCCAGCTCATTTTAGGAAGTGTGTTCGGTATATTGCTTTGTCCTTCATTCAGGCTTGCGATAAGATAGCCGGAATGAAACTGATCTGATATCATAGGTTTTGCAGCAATTGACGTTTCTGTTATATCGCTCAGATAATAACAATAGTATTCATATGTATTGCCTGTATCTAAGATATATCCGGTAAAGAGTTTTGTGCTGCCAAGTGCTGTTCCGGCAGCATAACAGCAATTGATCTGTCCACCATCCGTATGACATCCGGCAAATACACCGGCATTGGACTGTCCATTTACCTGTGCTGTCGTATAGCAGTTAACGATACGTACATTACTTCCATATCCAAAGACAGACCCCACATAACTTTTTCCGGTGAAACTTCCACCTTCGATGCCAAGGCTGTACACTTCGCCCGTGTTTACATCTTTCTCCCTCTTGATATATCCAAATAAACCAACATAATCCGCATTCGGAGTGTTGATGGTCAGATTCTTGATAGCGTGGCTGTTACCATTGAACGTTCCTGCATATTGCTGTGTCCTCTGTCTGAACAGTATTCCCTGACACCGACTCCTGAGCACTTGTCGTAATCGGCATCATGCCGCCAATCATGCAGGTGCTTAACAATATTGCAAGTCCTCTCTTAAATCTCCTCATACTTATCTTTCCTTTCTCTTCGCCTGTAATTTCCATGAAACATAAAAAAGACACCATAGAGAATCGCATACTTTATGCATACCATTCTCTATGATATCTTCATGATTTTTCGTTCCTGTATATGAAACTGAAAAAAGACGCTCTTTTACCGCAAGCCAAGCAAAACCAACCTGATTATGCTGGCTGTTATCTGTCATTGTCAAGCTGTACTGACTGCATGATTTCATAGCGGTGTCATTTCTTTCCGTTCTGTAGATATGTACAGGTTTTGTCACATCCACCTATAAAAAATATACCATGCAGGTATTGAAATATCAGCATGTCAAAGAGGAAAAACAAACTCTTGAATATTAAAATTCTTCAATAAAAAATCCTCTAAGACAATAGGTAATTCACTATCTCTTAGAGGATATTTCTTTACTTTAAATGGTATTTGGTTATATTTTTCCAATTTTCCGGGAAGCCCATTTTATTCAATAATTCCGTTTCGCTTATATGCTCTACTTCTCTTTTTACTCGGTCAATCTCCTTTATGAGCTTTCTTTTAAATTCCAGAAAATCTTGTCTAGGTAATAGATATCTAAAAGCAATCACCACAGCAAACAAATCTTGTCAGTAAAATAGTATGACATCAAAGAACGCATCTGTCGCTCAATCTGCAGTAAGTATTTAAAGAACAACTCTCTAAGCTCTGCATCAAACTTATACAGACTGACTATTTCTTCAAAACCTGTTCCTGCTTTATATTTCTTTGTATTAGATATTCTAAAAATATGTTTATAACCTCCCATAAGAGGGAAATATCCTATTTGGCGTAACATCTCTTCTGCATATTCTCTGTCTTTTATTTTTATTCCTTTTTCATCACTAATCCATGAAACCTGATCACTAAAAGAAGAGAATTTTTTCGGTGTTTGCATATCATTTCTCCTTAAAATAAAAGAGGGAGAGACCCGCAGGCTCTCCCCCCGCCTGTAGGCTTCGCAAGTTTCTACAGAACGATCACTGAACTTAGTATACGTCATTTCAAATGTTCTGTCAATATAGTTGATGCTAAAGCATCAGTTGACAGAATATTTTTTCTGTATTACTATATATAATACAAATAATACATTTATATCACTTACAAGTCTTGTCATATTACAGCCTGCTCATAAAAATCGATGCATTTCAAACAGGCTATGACCTATAAACGGTAAGATTAAGGAGGTTCTCATGATAATAGAACTCGACATGTCAAGCAGCACCCCGATATACGTACAGCTTAGAAACCAGATTGTAAAGGGAATAGGCAAAGGCGAGCTAAAAACCGGCGAAAAGCTTCCGACCGTGCGTCAGCTTGCAAGCGATGCCGGTGTAAACACAATGACGGTCAATAAAGCCTATCAGATTTTGAAAAATGAGGGATTTATCCGTACAGACAGACGGCTCGGCGCTTTTGTGTCAGAGTCCATCGCAGATGATACTGATTTCACTGAAAAGCTGGAATCAGAGCTTGAGCTTTTAAGTGCTGAGGCCTGTCTCACCGGAATGAGCCGTGAGGAATTTTTATCAATGTGTGATAAAATATATTCACAAATGAAACCATGTACCGCTTAGCAGAGGAGGCAGACTATGGAAATTATGATGTTTATTATCTTTATAGTTACAAACCTTTTTATCATACTATGTATGCAATTTGCGTACACACACGCCTATAAATATGAAAATGGCATGTATCTCAATGTACATATTCCATCATCTCACAAAGAAGATGCCGAAGTAACCGAAATCGTCACCACCGGAAAACGCAAAATGAAACACTTTCAGATTGCCAATGTGATTATCTCCATTGCGATATGCTTTATTGTTTTTTTTAACATTGCCGTTTTTGTTCTGTTATATATTATCTGGATGTTTGCATATATCTTTGGAATTATTCATATTCCAAACAGCTCCCACCGGAAAATGTATGCTCTGAAAATACAAAACGGATGGATAATAGAAACCCAACGCAAAAAGGTTTATATCGACACCCGCGTTTCAGCAGAAGCCGGTGCCACAACAGTCAGCTATAAATGGCACGCACTCTTTTTAATTACTGAGCTTGCAGCATATATACCATACTTTATGCTTGGTGACACCCATTACAATATCCTTATGATTTCGCTGTTTTTGTGCTCTGTTTTAATATCCACACTTTCGCTGGTATTTCATGCTTTTATAAACAAAAGCGAGCGCCACGTATACAGCATGGATTCAAAGCTCAACCTTATTGTCAACAATACTATGAAGAAATATAAAAGCATCGCAATGCTTCTCCTAAGCGGATTAAACGCTGTCGCATGGATTTATGTAGCATTATACACAGGCATCACCGGAATACTTCCGGCATCATCCTATTATGTGTATATTTTCATTCAGTTAATAGCCGTTTTGGGATTTATTGTTCCAATTTATATGGGCTTAAACAGAAAGAAGGAACTGTTGTCTGCCAACACCTCACCAATAGATGTGGACGATGATGAATACTGGAAAACCGGCTACTACTATAATCCCGACGACAAACATATTCTCATTGAAAACCGCATGCAGTCCGGCAACTACACGTTTAATTATGCTAAAAAAGGCGCGTGGATTTTCACAGGAATCACCTGTGCAATAATAGCCGGCTGTATCATCCTGGTGTTTGTCTGCATGCTTCCTTTGATTAATATACAGGAAAAAATCACTCTGACAAACAATAACCTTACTATTTCTGCCGGTGGCTATACAAGCGAGATTGATGTAAATGACATCACAGAGCTTAAGCTTCTGGACGAGCTGCCGGATGACAGTTTCCTGCGTACAAACGGAGCCTCTACAGACAGCTATGATATCGGCAGGTACGAAGGACGCACCCTTGGAAAATGCAGCCTGTATGTATTCGACGGATACTCTCCTATTCTCATGATAAAATCGGATGATACACTGGTGTTTGTAAATTCTAAGGAAGATGGGGAGATAGAGTGGTTGTATGAAGAATTAAGTCAATAAATTTGTTCTTTTTATGTTATACTGTAATCGTATACCTAAAAAGAAAGCAGGCAAAATCTATGAAAACACGACAAGAAGCATTAGACTACGGCTTATCATTTCCAAATACATATCAGGAAGCTCCATTCCACGACCCAAACTGGCAGCTCGTGCGTATAAAGGACAGCAAAAAGGTTTTCCTGTGGACCTACGAGCGCAATGGTTTTATCAACTTAAATGTCAAGGTATCTCCTGCCTGGCGCGACTTCTGGAGGGATGCCTTCCCATCGGTCATCCCCGGATGGCACCAAAACAAGGACAACTGGAATACCATCATTCTCGATGGCAGCATACCGGATGATGCTATAAAAAACATGATTGCAGACAGCTATGACCTTGTCACCTATAATCCGACCCGGCTCATATATGAGGCTGTAAAAAGGATTCCAAAGGGCTGTGTTGCCACATATGCACAGGTTGCTGAGCTTGCAGGCAATAAAAAAATGTGCCGGGCTGTCGGCAATGCCCTGCACAAGAATCCCAATCCGGATGAAATTCCATGCTACAGAGTGGTAAATGCAAAAGGTGAGCTGTCAGGAGCTTTTGCCTTCGGCGGAGCCGATGAACAGGCTAAACGTCTAAGAGCAGATGGAATTGAGGTCATAGACGGCAGGGTTGATCTTGATAAATATGGAATACGGGTTGTAGATAATATTATACATACAAAAACAACAGTGGAACCATTTACTTAAATAATGGTTTCACTGTTATTTTTACGCATATATTCAATGATTGCAGCTACTATACTCTCTGCATTGTCAAATTGTTTTTGAGCTTCTTCTTTCGATGCAATAAAAAAATCATCATAATCACTTTGCTCTCTTTTTTGCTTTAGTCTTGCAAGATTTCTTCCTATTTCACGATTAAATATACCTGTTGCAACATAATTTTTATTAAAATATGCTATAACATCCTTATGCCTTTTAAAATCAACACGTTCCAAGGCTAAGACTGCTCTTGCGGCATAAAAGGAAGCATAATACGCTCTATTTATAGAATCTTTAAAATGTTTGTTTTCTAAACACTCCCTGGCAACATTTAAAGTTTCCATTGACGTTTCCATTCTATATTTTGCTAAACTAATACAATTTTCCTCAAGCAATAATAATTCCCTCCTTTTGTATATTTGAATAATACGGCAAGCTGTTTACCCAATTTTTAAAGTGTTTTTCATTTTTAATATTCACACTTATCGGCACACCATACTCAAGTTCAATATCATAAGCTGCATCAAATATTTCATCCTCTATCTGTATAATCCTATCATCCGTCAGCTCCGTCAAAACCATTATATCCATATCTGAATTATCTCCATAATCTCCTCTTGCATATGAACCATATAATATCATCTGCTTTAACGAATCACCCATAATGCTTTTTGTCTTATTTCTGAACTCACATAATATCCGGTTTCTATCACTCATATTATCACTTCCTAATTCTTATAAAACAATTGTAGCTATTCATTTTCGCACCATATTTTCTGATAAATATATCTTAACATCAAACCCTATTAAATACAAGAAACAGTTGCATCCTCTTATATATGCAGCTTCCGAAACTGCGCCGGTGTCATCCCTGTAAGTTTCTTGAACATGACGATAAAATGGCTGGCATCTGAGTATCCCACATCAGATGCAATGTCCTGCACCTTGCGTCTTCTGTTTATAAGCAGTAATTCCTTGGCTTTATTGATGCGGTAGTTGGTCAGATACTCATACACCGAGCAGTTCATAAACTCCGTAAAAACACGCGATAGATATTGCTGCGATACAAATACACCATCGGCAAGCTCCTTGGCACTGATATCGTCCATGTAGCGTTCTTCTATAGCATCTATAACAGGCTTTATAAAACGCACATAGCTTTGGTCATCGCTATCGTGTGTGTGGTTAGACTGGTCCGAGAGCAAAAGCATAATACCATAACAGTCGAGGGAAAGCATCTGCGTATCACTGGAGCGTTCCTTAAAATCTTCTACTGCCTTGTCAATTGCTTCTGACACCTCAATTCCCTTATTCTCATCAATCAGACGGTATTCCTTTTCATCAAACATTTCCCTGAAGGCTGCCGCCATTGTCCCTGTAAAAGTGGCAAACTCTGTTTTCCATGGCAGGCTATTGCCGGAAGTCATGTTTTTATTATGATAGGAGTGTGGCACATTTGGCGCAATAAGAATCCCCTGCCCCTTTTGCAGCTCTATCGTATGACTGTTTGACAAAACATTGTCTGAAACAGCCTGATTCCTGCTGTATACTGTCACCTCACCCACGCCCTCCTTTGTCTGTAAATAATGGTACAGCGGATACCCCTCCGGGCGCGTCACGCTTTCCTGCTCCCAGTCGTTGCCGACAGAGTCGAATTGAAACGGTTCTCTTGCGAAATTGCTTCCAAAATAAATAGGCATGATTTCTCCTTTCAAAAACGCTTTAGTTTCAGAATGTTATATAATTTGGTTTATGATGTTATACTATTTTCCGTAAATCTATTATATGATTAGTGCATAAGGAAACACACTTATAGTTTAAGAATATCATAATATTGGGGTTAATACCATAACGGAGGTAAAAATGCAGTCAAAATTCAAAAGAATCCTTTTCGGAGGAGATTACAATCCAAACCAGTGGCCTAAGGAGGTCTGGGAGCAGGACATGGTATACTTTAAGGATGCCCATATCAACAGTGCCACAATCAACGTTTTTTCATGGGCTAAAATACAGCCGTCTGAGAATGAGTATAATTTCACAGAGCTTGACGAGATCGTTGATATGCTCTCAAACGAAAACTATGACATCGTCATGGCAACATCTACAGCGGCACTGCCTGCATGGATGGTCAAAAAATATCCTGAGACGATGAGCACCGACTACGAGGGACGCCAGCATAAATTTGGAGCCAGACACAATTTCTGTCCGAACTCCCTGGTATATCAGAAGTACGCAAAGGCTCTTACGACAGAGCTTGCAAAACGCTATAGCGGCAATAAAAATATTTCTGTATGGCACATCAATAATGAGTACGGCGGATACTGCTACTGTGACAACTGCCAGAAGCAGTTTCGTGTATGGCTCAAGGATAAGTATAAGACCATTGATGCTGTAAATGATGCCTGGAACACAGAGTTCTGGGGACACACCTTCTACGACTGGGATGAGATAGTCGTACCTAACGAGCTCAGCGAGGAGGCATGGGGCGGCATGACAAGCTTTGCCGGAATATCAACAGACTACAGACGTTTTTACTCTGACAGCATGCTGAACTGCTATAAGCTGGAGCGCGATGCAGTAAAATCTATCATTCCCGATGCGCTTGTCACAACAAACCTGATGGGTACCTTCAAGGGCCTTGACTATTTCAAGTGGGCTAAGGAGATGGATATCGTTTCGTGGGATAATTACCCTGCATACGACACACCATGGAGTATGGTTGCGATGACTCACGACCTGATGCGAGGTCTTAAGGATGAGCCATTCATGCTCATGGAGCAGACTCCAAGCCAGCAGAACTGGCAGCACTACAATTCATTGAAGCGTCCAGGACAGATGCGTGCACAGAGCTATCAGACTATAGCCCACGGCGCAGACACTATCCAGTTCTTCCAGCTCAGACGAAGCAAGGGTGGCTGCGAGAAATTCCACGGTGCCGTAATAGCACATGTCGGAACAAACGACACAAGGGTATTCAGGGAGACTGCACAGCTTGGAGGGGAGCTTGAAAGCTTCGGCACAAGGACACTTGGCACACGCAATAAATCAGATGTGGGAATCATCTTTGACTGGGACAATTACTGGGCACTTGAGTACACAAGCGGACCTACACAGGACCTTAAATATGTTGACCAGATTCACCACTATTATGAGTATTTTTACAACAAAAATATCTCTGTCGATATGATTCCGGTTGATGGTGATTTTTCAAGGTATAAGGTGATTGCTGCACCTGTTCTGTACATGGTAAAGGAAGGCATGAAGGAAAAGCTTGAGCAGTTTGTGAAAAACGGCGGTACTCTCATCACAACATTTATGAGTGGTATTGTAGACCAATCTGACAACGTGCATCTGGGCGGATATCCGGGACCGCTTCGCGAGATGGCAGGTGTCTGGGTTGAGGAGATTGACGCGCTCGCACCGGAGCAGTCAAACACTGTAAGCTTTTCGGATGGAAAAGAATATAAATGCAATCTGCTGTGCGACCTGATGCACCCGGAAGGGGCAGAAGTACTCGCCACATATGAAAGCGATTTCTATGCAGGAATGCCTGCTGTCACCAAAAACAGCTACGGAAAAGGCCATGTATACTATGTTGCCACACAGCTTGAGGCAGCCGGACTTGCAAGGGTGCTTGATGAAGCCACAGATGAAGCGTCTGTATCAAGTGTCATATCTGAAAGGACAGGTCTTGAAATCACATGCCGCGAGAGCGAAAATACACGCTTTTACTTTGTGATGAATTTCACTGACGAAAAACAGACTCTCCCTGCAAGCCTTGCAGGAAAGGTTGACCTGATCACCGGCGAAACAGCTAAAGAGGGCGATATGATGAATAAGTGGGATGTGAAGATACTTCAGGAAGCCTTATAAGAGAGAGCCTTAAGCTTGTAAATGCAAAAAGCCGCTGCATACACGCAGCGGCTTTTATTAAGCATAGCTATATTTTACTTGTAAAAAATATTTCCAAGCATAAGATCCTTCTTGAAGTTTCTGATGGTTGTATCATTGTCGATAAATACAGCCTCAATCCCCATCATAGCTGCCCACTCGCCCATCTGCTCAGCAGTAAGGTCATATGTGAACGCTGTATGGTGTGCTCCTCCTGCAAGTATCCATGCCTCTGCACCTGTGTAAAGGTCAGGCTGTGGTGTCCAGAAGTTTGTTGCTACCGGAAGCTTTGGCATAGGCTTCTCTGTCTTCTTGCAGTCAACCGTATTGATAATGAGACGGAAACGGTCACCAAGATCAACAAGTGATGTGGCAATACCGGTGCCCTCCTTTGATGTAAATACAAGTCTTGCCGGATCCTCTCTGTCGCCCATTGTAAGAGGCTGACACTTGATGCTTATAGGCCCGTCTGCGATTGATGGACAAATCTCAAGCATATGAGCCTCGAGTATTCCTTCTTTGCCCTTCATGAGATTGTATGTGTAGTCCTCAAGCATTGATGTACCCTTGGCATCCTTCATTCCCACTGTCATGATCTTCATGAGACGAACCATTGCTGCAACCTTCCAGTCTCCCTCAGCTCCAAAGCCATAGCCCTTTTCCATGAGACGCTGGATTGCAAGTCCCGGGAGCTGCTTTAATGCGCCAAGATCACCAAAGTGTGTAACGATTGCCTGATAATTCTTCTCCTCAAGGAATCTCTCAAATCCTAGCTCAATCTGTGCCTGTACCGCTACATGCTTCTTGAACTCTTCAGGATTTCTTCCCTCAAGCAGGATATCGTATTTGTCATAGTACTCATCTACGAGTGCATTTGTATCTGACTGTGAAACTGCTTCAACAGACTCTGCGATTTCATTTACAGGGTAAGCATCCACTTCCCAGCCAAACTTTATCTGAGCCTCTACCTTGTCACCCTCTGTAACTGCAACATTTCTCATATTGTCAGCTACACGCATTACACGGATATGACTGCTCTCTACCACACCGACTGCTACACGCTGCCATGATGCAATCTTTTCCTGTACTACAGGATCTGACCAGTGTCCCACAACGACCTTTCTCTCGATACCCATACGTGTAACAATGTGTCCCCACTCTCTGTCACCGTGAGCTGCCTGATTCTCATTCATGAAGTCCATGTCAATTGAATCGTATGGAATCTCTTCATTGTACTGTGTATGTAAATGAAGCAACGGCTTTCTGAGCTCCTTGAGTCCTAAAATCCATGACTTTGCAGGTGAGAATGTATGACACCATACGATAACGCCGGCGCACTCATCATCTGTATTGGCCTCGTTGAAGGTTCTTCTGATGAGCTCATTTGTGATGAGTGTTGGCTTCCAGACCACCTCAAAAGGAAGCCTTCCTGACTCATTTAATTTGGCTACAATTTCCTTTGAATGTGCTGCAACATTTGCAAGGCACTCATCTCCGTACAGGTCCTGTGAGCCGGTACAGAACCAGAATTTGTATTTTTTTACTGCTAACATAGTTCTTCTCCTTTATTTTTTGTTTATGTTTGCTTGTTTTTGTAAATGTTTTCTATCACAAATATATAATAACACGAATTATTGTAAACTAAAACGAGTTTTTATGTTTATTTTTTGGTTATTTATAATTTTTATTATACCAGAATAAAGTCACTCTGATGCCTTTGCAGAATGCACTGCCGTGACGATACCCTTTCTGACTTCATTTGCTGTAATATAAAGCTCTAATCCCCAAATACTGCTCTGTAATCAGCCTGAAACTTCTCGATTCCCTGATCTGTAAGCGGATGCTTTGTCATCTGCTCGATAACCTTGTAAGGAATTGTTGCGATATCAGCTCCTGCAAGTGCACAGTCTGTTACATGAATCGGGTTTCTGATTGACGCTGCGATAATCTCTGTATCATATCCATATATATCAAAAATCTCAGAAATCTGTCTGATCAACTCAATACCCGGCTGGCTGATATCATCGAGTCTGCCTAAGAAAGGTGAAACATATGTAGCACCTGCATTTGCGGCAAGAATCGCTTGATTTGCCGAGAAAATAAGAGTAACGTTTGTCTTGATGCCCTCGGATGCAAGCACCTTTACTGCCTTAAGTCCCTCAACTGTCATAGGAATCTTAACTACCATGTTTTGATGAATAGCTGCGATTTCACGTCCTTCTTTTATCATGCCCTCTGCATCAACTGTTGTGGCTTTTACCTCTCCGCTTATCGGTCCGTCAACGATAGATGTGATTTCTTTAATTACCTCATTGAAGTCTCTGCCCTCTTTTGCAATGAGTGAAGGGTTTGTTGTTACTCCACAGATGACTCCCATATCGTTTGCTTTCTTAATGTCCTCGACATTTGCTGTATCTACGAAAAACTTCATTTAATAATACCTCCGTCTTATATTATTTGTGTTTACTTTTATTTGATGATATAAATATAACACTTCAAAAGAATAAACGCAATAGTAAAAGCAAATAAAAGTAAAAATAAATATTATTAAATATATTTAAATGTCACCAAACAAAAGCAAACATAAACAATCGAAAACACTAGCTTTATTTACTTATTTGAGTTATTATATATTTATACAATGCTTTGTGATAAAAATATATACGAAAATATAAAACAGAAATCAAAAGAAAGAGGAAAATCTATGCTGCAATTAGAGAGACAACAAAAGATTCTCGATTATTTAAAAGAAAACCGCAAGGCCACCACCAATGAGCTCAGCGAGCTGCTTGGTGTATCGACCACTACTATAAGAACAGATTTAAACCAGATGGATAAGGAAAAGCTTCTGACAAAGACCCACGGTGGTGCTATCTACAAGGATAAAGCCCATGACATGACAGATTTAACCTCAAGGGCATATCTGTTCCATGACCGCGCTCTGGAAAACAAGGCTGCCAAGGAGGAGATTGCAAATGAGGCGATAAAGCTCGTGAGCGACCATATGTGCATCTTCCTCGATGCCAGCTCCACAGCCTACACTCTCGGCATGAAGCTTTCAGGCTTTACAGAGCTGACCGTCATCACCAATGGCATCAACCTGGCTTTAGAGCTAAAGGATATCCCCGGTGTCACAGTCATCCTGACAGGCGGTATCGTGACCAGTGCATCTGCATCCATAGAAGGACTGCTTGGCGCTGATTTACTCAAAAAGATACACACAGATATCGCGTTCGTGTCAGCAAGAGGCTTCTCTGTAGAAGACGGACTGACTGATTTCAGTATATACGAGGCTGATTTGAAGCGCATGTGTATCAAGGCCTCCGCTAAAACTGTGGCTCTCGTTGACCACACCAAGTTTGATACCACATCCATATCAAGCTATGCATCGCTTGATGACATCAATATGGTAATCACAGACTCCGGTATCTCTCCTGAGACAGCAGATATATATGAGAAGGCAGGCACTGATATTGTTATTGCCGGAATCTAAAAAGACACGCATCCGTTTTACGGCTGCGTGTCTTTTTATAGTTGTCTTATACGCTTAAAGCATCAGACTATCTTATATGCATTTCTGCCCTTTTCCTTCACATCATCGAGCACTTCATCCACCGTCTTGAACAGCTTTGAAAACTCATCCGGCACCTTTACATCCGGGGCGGTAACATATGCCTGTGATACAGTCAGATACTCATCCACCTTAGAGCTCTCATGAATTATCTGTTTTTTGGCAAGCTCAAGTCTTATATGCTCGGCTATATTTTTAATGATATCCTCATCCGTTTCCTGCAGGATTATGTAGAATTCATCACCATAGAAATGATACCCCATTCCCTTATCTTTGATGCTCTCATTTATTATGGATGACACTTCTTTTAGCACTGCATCACCGGTAACTCTGCCACTGTTTCTGTTAAATGACTTGAAGAAATCTATATCCACTACTCCAAACGTGATTCCTGTACCATCTGAATCCTGATTTTTGCTCACAAGCTTTTCAAAATCGTTTCGCATCTTGAACTTATTGCCCATGCCTGTAAGCATATCTGTGTAGTTGAGTCTGACTGCCTTACGGCGCTCATACTCAGTCTCCTGAAGCTGAAGCTTAAGGTCGATTGTATCACCAAGACGCTTTATCTGCTCCTTCACCTGCATAGAGTGTAGATTTGCGTAATATACACACAGCTTGTTGTACGCCTCTGTATCACCCATGGCGCTCTCATATTTCATCCACATCTTGACACAGGTCTTCTGGAAAAACAGATTTTGCGTTTCAGTAGCAAAGCGTTCATACTCCACAATAACCTTTTTCCATGCATCGAACTCCCCCATATTCATAAATAGATTGCAAAGGCTTAGTATCTCAAGCACATAATTGGCAGAATTGATATTGTTTATCGCACCCTCAACCAGCTCTTCCACATGATCTCTGACCTCATCCTCATTTCCCATCTTCCATAGCATATGTGCCTGTGACATGTCTATCAGAAATCTGTTTTTAGCGCTTCCAGCTATCTCATTAAAGAGTATCGCGTCAGAAAGATGCTTTTCTGCCTTTTCAAACTCATTAATTCCCGTGTATGATATGCACAGATTCAGATGAAGCATGAGAAGCTCCTGATAATAGCTATCCCTCTCTCCATGCAGCGGTGGCTTGCACAGCTCCAGTGCTTCGTTGAAATATCTGATAGCCTTTTCATACAATCCAAGCTGCATATAGAGTGAGCCTATATTATTGTTTACAAGCATGATTATCTCTGTTGAGCCCTGCTCCACAGCTACATCCATAGCCTCCAAATAGCAGTCAATTGACATGCTTACATCTCCAATGGATGCATATATGACTCCCATAAAATTGACAGTCTTTGCCATCTGCTCATACGCACCGCAGCTCTTATAAAGACCTGCTGTCTCCTGCGCCTTCTTCTCTGCCAAAAAAAGCTTATTCTCACCAAATAAGGCTACCGCCTCATCCAGACATCTGTCTGCCTTTTGCAATATACCCATAAAAACCCTCCTATAGATGACAATACAATCTATTTCTCAGCAAGATACTGCTTATATCCAACCTGTTTCAGTTTCGCATCCTTTGCTACAACCTGAGCCTTCATATCTGCTGTATACTTTTTGATTTTCTCAAGGATTGCATCATCACCTGCTGCGAGTATCTTTGCTGCAAGGATTGCTGCATTTTTCGCACCGTCAATTGCAACTGTGGCAACAGGCACTCCAGGTGGCATCTGCATGATTGAGAACACTGCATCCATTCCATCCAGATTCTTTCCTGAAAGCGGTACTCCGATAACAGGAAGTGCAAAAAGTGCTGCACACATGCCCGGAAGGGCTGCCGCCATTCCCGCTCCTGCTATTATTACCTTTACATCTCTATTCTCAGCGCCTCTTGTCCACTCAATAAGCTCATCCGGCTCACGGTGTGCCGAGATGATGGTGAGCTCATACTCTATGCCGAGCTCCTCGAGCATATCTGCTGCCTTACTCATCACCTTTAAATCTGAGTCGCTGCCCATAACTATTCCAACCTTTGCCATTTTATCCTCCTTATATATATAACAATTATTTAGTCTCTGCATCAAGCGTATCGAGCGGTTTGTTTAACTCTTCTACGCCCTCAAGCACAAATCTGCCTTCCCTTATTATATCACAGGTTGAGCCATCGTGCCTAATAACTGTGATGGCTCCAAGCTCATCATATGGTATTGTGATATCCGTGTGGCAGTTGAAATATGCCTTTGATATATCCTCTTTTCTGCGGATGGAAACTGAATTGTCCCTGGCAATGATTGCTTTTCCGTCAGGGTTATATGTCATATTGTCCTCATCATATGTGTAGCAGGTATCACCCACTGCAAAGTGCGGTCCTGTCTTCTCTGCTATGAGAATAGGCATCTTTGCTGCGATATCGTATACTCTCGCCATACGGTAGGCTGTCGTATTGGTGCCTATGGCAAACTCACCCATAGGCAGTGTGTCATGATGGAAAAGCACATTGTCTGATATATACTTTTTGTTTTCTTCCTCATCCTCAAAATTGGTGCATGTATATTTATCAATCATGCCATCCTTAAAGTCGATTTCCAGATTAAGGAAATTAAGCTCATTGAGATATACCTGACTAACATGCAGCTTGCCGTTTGTGCCCTCTAACACCGGTGAAGTAAACACCTCTCCGACAGGGATATTTACATCAGCCACACAGTTTTCAAAAGCCGTCTCCTTTGAAGGCTCCTTAAGCTCATGAATCTTGACATACAAATCTGTCCTGTTGCCGTTTGTACCGACGATATGCACCCTGTCTGCTGTATCGAGCACATCTATGATTTTCTGCTGCATATCCCTGTAGAGTGCATAATCAAGAGTATTAATCTTTACAGTTTCCGAAAAAATTTCCTTATAATCAGATCCGATTGCAGCACACGGATAGGCGATAATCGTAAAGCTTCTGTCCTCGCTATGGATATAGCTGTTCATATACTGTGAACGCACACTTGTCATATGGACTGCAAGCTTCTGCTGCTCATCATTATAGTGCGCAGCCTCCTTCTTTGAAACCGGAGCAAACGGCTCCTCTCCAAATATCTCTATGACAGCCGGTCCTCCACATTTGCATGCTACATCCTTCATTCTCTCAAGTGCATTGTGCATGCACTCAAGGCGGTACTCCACATATGCCTTGTCAAGCCACAGTGCCATATCCTCCTTGTGGTCATAGTCAAACTGCTTGTTGACCGATGTGGAAAAAGGCCTCATGGCAGGCTTCATGCCCATTTTCTCAAAATTCTTTAATGCTGCTCTTATCATACGCTCAAAGCCAAGCGGATAAAGCACCTGAACCACCGACTTCTTTGAGATATCCTTGTTGCAGGTAATAAAGCCAATGCGGTATCCTTCTGTATAGGTATCTGCCATGGCCTGTATCTCCTCATCTGAAAATGAAGCCAGATGTGCTCTGCCGGCGCGCTCATTCTCTCCGACATACAGTCCGTAGGAATACAGATAATCATCATTTGACAAATCTGCCTCATTTACAAGCTCTGTATAGTAATCATAAGCCGGGTCAAGGAGTGCTCTGTTGTCATCCTCTGCAAAAATCTCCTCATAATCATGCATGAACGAATATATACAGCCCCTTATCTCATCAGGACTCAGCTCATTGGCATTCTCAAAATAATTGTATAGCTCTACAATAAGCTCTGCATAAATGCAGAGATATTTTATATCCCCCTGATAGATATGTGTAATGCTTCCGGCAATTTTTGCATATACAGCCGATAAAAGCTGACCATACTCATCTCCGAGCACCTTTACAGCGTATGCCGGGTTGGCATAGCTTTTCTCGTAATTTTCTTTATCAAACTGTGAATAGAATAAATCGTTAAATTCTTTATCTGCGCTATGGTTTTTAATAGTGTTGATGCACTTTGCCGCACTTGTGAAATAATCTGCAAAAGCCGGCTCTATCGCAGGCTCTCTGATAATCTGTTCTATCCGCTCCTCAACAAGCTCTAATCGCTCTGCATAAAGCTCATTGGAGAGTTCATAAATCTTTTTATAACTCATATATCCCTATAATCTTTCTTTCATATAATAAAACCTGCAGCATATGTTCCTCCCCAGCTGATTACCGCTATGAGTGAAAAAAACACTGCCAGTCGTGGAAACGTCATGAATGATTCCTCATCAAAGAGGCTTCTGATGGCAAACCCGAAATCTGCCAGAGATATGCCAAGCATCAGTATACCGGCACTGCCATAGTACATAGACAGATTGCCATCTCCTCTGAATGCCGCATTCAAAAAAACTATATATACAATCTCTATGAGGATAGCCACAACAAGTGCAGCTATCCCCCTCTTAGATTGCTTCTTTTCCGTAAACTTATACCTGTTACGTTTTCTTCTGCCAAGCAATTTATATTCTCCTATTTGCAGCCGTACTGCTTATAGTACTCATCTATAGCTGCTTTGATTGTGTCATCAATGACTACTCTGCCATCATGCTCTCTGTTGTAGAGATACTCTGTGACCTCTTCCATTGTAACGATAGCCCTGCCCTCAAAGCCGTACTTCTCATGAATCTCATCGAGCGCGCTTACCTTGCCGCCCTGTCCGACTTCCATTCTGTTGAGGCTCACCATAAGGCCTACGATTGTAACATCTGCAGCTCCTCTTACCTTTGGAACTGTCTCCTCCATTGATTTGCCTGATGTGGTGACATCCTCTATCATAACTACTCTGTCGCCATCCTTAAGCTTGCTTCCAAGGAAGCCTCCCTTGTCTGCACCGTGATCCTTTGCCTCTTTTCTGTCTGAGCAGTAGCGCACCTCTTTGCCATAGAGCTCATGGTATGCGATAGCTGTTACCACTGCAAGCGGAATTCCCTTGTATGCAGGTCCGAATAATACATCAAAGTCATCTCCGTAGTTTGCATGGATAGCCTTTGCGTAGTACTCTCCGAGTCTCTTAAGCTGTGAGCCTGTCACATATGCTCCCGCATTCATGAAAAATGGTGATTTACGGCCGCTCTTTAATGTGAAATCACCAAATTTCAGCACGTCACTCTCCACCATAAAGTCTATAAATTCGCTCTTGTAGCTTTCCATTGTATGTTAATCCTCCTGTGTGTTTTTCTTTAAATTATCTTTGTCAATTTTACCACATTGGGGCGTGCTTTTCAACGTGGAAATTGGTGGGGTTTAGATATACTCACTTGTGTTTACAATCACGCCGTCATATACTGACTGCTTTTTGATAAACTCCGCAGCCTTGTCCACATCTCTGCCGTTTTTGTTCCAGTCCTTTGTGAACTCAACTTTGTCGGCTGCAAGCTCCTTCTCCTGCTTTTGGCTGATGAGCAGAAGTACGAGTATTCCGGCATGGCTTAGATGCTTGACTACATTTACGAAGTCCTCACCCTCCTTTGGTGCGTAGAGATAAGTATGGCGTCCGTCTATATTTAAGGCTTTCTCGACATCCTCCACAAAGCCGCGGTTTACACCATCCACTCCGTCTACGAATACGGCGGTGATTGCCTTCTGACCCTTGATTGCAGCTCTTACGTTTCTGTCTACTCTGCCCTCATAGAGGCCGCTTTCCTCTGTGTGTACCTCTTCAACCACACCGCAGGCAGATGTCATATCGGTCACACGGTCGATTAAGATGAACTCACCGAGTGTCTTGTGATTTTTGAACTTATCGCAGACTATCTTGTCCGAGAATGCAATCTTTACAACTGCTATCTCGTTCTTTTTAAGCTTATCGGCAGGCTTTTCCTCACCTGTGTTCACATCGATGGTATGCTCAATCTCTGTTACAATGCCCGGTATTGACTTTGTACCAAGCTTAAAGAAGAAATTCTTTCCCTTGAAGAGCTCATCGTCATCCATCCAGAGTATTGTAGCTGTGATAGATGAAGCAACCTTTGCTCCTGAAGCGATTGTGAGCACGCAGCCTCTTGATACGTCCACCTCTCTGTCGAGCTGGATTGTAACCGGCTGGCCTGTAAATGCGCTATCGCTTAGCTTATCACCCACATTGATGCTCTTTACATGGGCGGTCTCATTGCTTGGCAGTGTGGTGATTTCATCTCCCACCTTTACCTCTCCGGCCTCTATCTGACCCTGGAAGCCACGGAAGGTGTGGTCAGGACGGCAGACTCTCTGTACAGGCATGAAAAAGCCCTCTTCCTCGTTCTCATCCTTTATGTCAACATCCTCAAGGTATGATAAAAGAGCAGGTCCCTTGTACCATGGGATATTCTCTGACTTTGTTGTGACATTGTCACCCTCTGTTGCAGAAACAGGAATTATTACTACATTTTTGAGTTCAAGCTCCTTTGTAAGCTCAATAATCTGCTTTGTGATTTCATCGAAACGCTTCTCGTCGTAGCCTACAAGATCCATCTTGTTTACAGCAAATACAAAGTAGTTGATTCCCATGAGTGCGCAGATTCTTGCATGTCTTCTTGTCTGAACCAATACGCCTTGCTTTGCATCTATTAGAATTACCGCAAGGTCTGCAAAGGATGCACCTACAGCCATGTTTCTTGTGTACTCCTCATGGCCCGGTGTATCTGCCACGATAAAGCTTCTCTTATCTGTTGTGAAGTAACGATAAGCCACATCGATTGTGATTCCCTGCTCTCTCTCTGCCATCAGTCCGTCGAGGAGGAGTGAGTAGTCGATGGCACCGCCACGGCTTCCGACCTTACTGTCAAGCTCCAATGCCTTTTCCTGATCTGCATAAAGCAGCTTTGAATCGTATAATATATGTCCGATCAGAGTTGATTTTCCGTCGTCCACGCTTCCGCATGTAATAAATTTAAGTAATCCGCTCATTTTAGAAATATCCCTCCCTCTTTCTTCTTTCCATGCTGCCTGCCGCCTCGTTGTCTATGACACGGGTGGTTCTCTCTGAGGAAACAGCACTGAGTGTCTCATCAATAATCTCATCAAGTGTATCCGCTGTCGACTCCACACCACCTGTCAGTGGATAGCAGCCGAGTGTTCTGAAACGTACACTCTTCATCTGGATTTTCTCACCCGGACGAAGCTTCATTCTGTCGTCATCTACCATGATGATGTTGCCGTCTCTGTATACAACAGGTCTTTCCTTTGCAAAGTAAAGTGAAGGAATCTCGATATTCTCTCTCTTTATATACTGCCAGATATCCTTCTCTGTCCAGTTTGACAATGGGAAAACACGTACCTCCTGGCCCTTTTTGATTCTGGAGTTGTAGAGCTTCCACATCTCCGGGCGCTGGTTCTTTGGATCCCATGCGTGGTTTTCATTTCTGAAGGAGAAGATTCGCTCCTTGGCTCTTGATTTCTCCTCGTCTCTTCGGCCGCCGCCAAACGCTGCCGTAAAGCCGTATTTGTCGAGCGCCTGCTTGAGCGCCTGTGTCTTCATGATATCTGTGTATGCTGAGCCGTGGTCAAATGGATTGATGCCCTGCTTTACGCCATCCTGATTTATATATTCAAGCATCTCAATGCCCTTTTCCTTAGCAATGCGATCTCTGAATTCTATCATCTCATGGAATTTCCAGGTTGTATTTACATGTAAAAACGGAAATGGCGGCTTCTCCGGATAAAATGCCTTCATTGCAAGATGAAGCATTACCGAGCTGTCCTTTCCAATTGAGTACAACATAACCGGCTTCTCGCACTCTGCGGCTACTTCACGTATTATGTATATTGCCTCTGCTTCGAGTTCGTCAAGATGTGATAATTCACCCATGTCTGTTACCATCCTTTTCTTTAATATTTATTGGATTCCTTCTTGTTGATAAGAATCTCTTCCTTGCTTCCGTCGCGCTTTTTGATATCCCAGGTCAGCGTATCCGGCGTGCTTTTTACTGTCATGAGACTTCCCATGCCTCCTATGTCTGCTCCAAGATAAAGAGCAATAGCGCCAAAATGACATTCCTTGATGCATGAGGCACAGCCCCAGCAGTCCTTAGGATATTTGATAAAGGCTTTTTTCTCTGGGTCCTGATATATCAGGCTTCCCGGGCATACACTTGTACACATGCCACAGCCCTTACACTTTGCTTTATCAATCATTATGCTCATAACGCGCCTCCCTTCCGACAAGCTCTCTGTAAATCATGTGAAGCTGCCCGTTTTCGTATCTGGAATTGACGTATTTCATCCAGTCATCACTCTTGTCTGGATAATCCAGATTCTCGGCAAAGCTGTGCCATCTGGTCTCCTTTCTCGCACCAAGATGTGCTATGACCGAAAGACATACCGTAAGCCTCTCCTTAAGCTCATATATGAACATAAGCTCATGCATATCCGATGCATATAAATCACCGGTCAGCTCTATCAGATGATTTATCTTTTCCTTTGCCAGCGCAAGCTGCTTGCCGTTGAACTGATAATGTGTGGAAATACCGCCTGCGTAGTTGTCCATAACCTTCTGCATGGCTTCCTCGATAGCCTCTGTTGTAAACATCTGAGACCTTTCAGTGAGGAAATGGTCGTACTCAACTACTTTTGCGTCAAGCGCCTTTTTCTCATCAAATGCCGATGTGTCAAAACTTCCATCGGAGGTATCTGCATTAAGCTTTGAAACCATATCTATCGCAGCGATTTCACCCTCTACCATAGCTCCTGTAACGTATTTCTGTGGACATCCTCCTGCCACATCTCCAGCAGCATAGAGTCCGTGGATTGTGGTTTCACGCTCGGTATTTACCCAGTAGCCGCTCGCTGTGTGCCCACCTACGATATACGGTTCGGTGCCCTCTATCTCCACATTCTGCTCACTTGGATTCTTACCTGCCTCCACCCACTTGAGTGTCTGGCTTGGTGCCATGTTGAGATATGCCTTTCTTAATGACTCATCCTGCTGTGGAGAGATGCCCTCTGTCCTTAAGTAGCAAGGACCTCTTCCCTCGAGATTTTCCATGACCGTTCCGTATACACGCTCTGATGTGGTGAGGCCGTATTTTGTCTCGTAAACCTCTCCAAGTGAATTGACCTGCTTTGCCCCGACTCCCTGTGCAATTGTTCCTGTCGGTGCGATTGTGTCCTTGCATCTGAGTGCGATAAATCTCATCTCAAAGGTGGTCATCTCTGCTCCACTTCTTATGCCCATCGCATATCCGGCGCCTGTATTAAACGGCGGATACCACATCTTGTGCCTTGAAAAGCCCGGATTGTTTGGTCTGTACAGTCCGGCCGCTCCGCCTGTAGCACAGAGTACCTTTTTAGCCCTGATTTCATAGGCTGTAGCATCCTCGATTGAAAATCCGTATGCACCCTTTATGGTGTTGTTCTCAACTATATAGTCCGTGATATTGATTCTGTTTATCACTGTACAGTCCGTAAGCTTTGATACAGCTTCTGCCAAAAGCGGCTTCATGTTCTCGCCGTTTATCTTGATATTTCGGTTTCCTCTTGCTACATACTCACCGTTTTCATCCTTTAGTATGACAAGTCCAAGCTTTTCCATCTTGTCCGTCACACGATTTAAGCCCTCGGACATAGTCATGAGTAAGTCTTCCCTTACTATGCCGTCAGCATCCTTTTTTGCGTAGTCTACATAGTCCTCAGGCTTTCTGCCCTTTACTATGTATGCATTTATCGCATTGACACCTGCTGCAAGGCACCCGCTTCGCTTTATGTTCGCTTTCTCTGCAATTATAATCGAATAATCCGATTTCTCACGGATGGTGAGCGCTGCATAACAGCCCGCCGTGCCACCTCCTATTATGAGGATGTCCGTGTGTAGGATTTTTTTGTTTTCTATCTTCATTTATCTCCCTCTGCTTCCTCTTTCAATTACAAGCTTTAGACTATTCTTGTATCTAAATGTAGAATACATCCTGCTCCTGCATCTCGCTGTTTTCCATCAGGTATGTTTTCTCTTCATCAAATATATACAGCCTGTAAATCAGCACATGTACTTTCTCCCCGACTGCTATCAGGTCCTTTTCAAGTGAGCGCTCGCCGACCACCTCGATGCCGTTTATGTTGACCGTGACATCCATCCTGTTTCCTCTGAAAACCACATCTGTAACGATGCCCTCCTCTGCCGCTGACTGATAGCGGTCCAGGTTGCCACTCTTTGATATTTTGATAAACTCCGGTCTGATTACCGCCTTGTCGGCATTTTCTATCCTATCAAAGCCCTTTAGCCTGTCATAGTTTTCAACAACTGTGGTGTGTCCTATAAACTGCGCCACAAAAGGTGTATCAGGTGATTTGTATATCTCAAGAGGTGTGCCCATCTGCTCTATCGTGCCGTGGTTTGTGATAATTATTTCATCTGCCACCTCAACCGCCTCATCCTGGTCATGTGTGACGAAAATGCTTGTGATTCCAAGCTTTTCGACCAGCTCCTTAAGCCATGTACGAAGCTCACCTCGCACCTTTGCATCTATCGCGGCAAATGGCTCATCCAGTAATAGCACCTGTGGATTCGGCGCCAGCGCCCTTGCAAATGCCACTCTCTGACGCTGTCCTCCGGAAAGCTGATTCGGATATCTCTTTTCAAGCCCCGACAAGCCTGTCATCTCAAGAAGCTTGGTAACACGCTCCTTTATGAGCTTTTTCGGCATCTTCTGGAGCTCCAGCCCAAATGCCACATTGTCGTATATTGTCATGTATCTAAACAGCGCATAGTTCTGAAACACAAAGCCTATGCCTCTCTTCGAGGCCGGAATATCATTCACTCGCTTTCCATCTATATATATGTCACCTGAATTTGGTGTCTCAAGCCCTGCTATCATACGAAGAAGTGTTGTCTTGCCACTGCCGGACGGACCAAGCAGCGCCACAAGCTTTCCCTTTTCCACTCCAAAGCTCACATTATCGGATGCCAGGAAGTCTCCGTATTTTTTGTATATATTTTTCATCTCAACGTACATATACGTTATCTCCTTCCTGCTTTCTTAGTACAGCAACTCTATAGCTGTCTGCCACATCGGTGTGTAAGCAGTAACAAATTTCATTAGTGTAAATCATATTTCCCATAAATCTCAGTGTAATTTCTTAAATTTGCGTTCAACTATATTTCTTGCAAAAAGAATGATTAATGCAATGATTAACAGTATCGACGATACAGCAAATGCCGATGTTATTGAGCTGTCTGTGCCCGACATATACAAGGCATCAATCTCAAGCGGCAGTGTAAATGTCTCGCCTCTTGTCTTCGAGAGCGCATTTACCGCACCGAACTCGCCGAGGGCTCTCGCCGTACAGAGTATGATTCCATAAATCAGGCTCCACTTCATCTGCGGAAGTGTTATTTTCCGAAATATCGTAAAGCCGGATGCTCCCATCAGCGCTGCGGCTTCTTCCTCATCCTTTCCCTCTGCATTGAGCACCGGTATAATTTCCCTTGACACATACGGAAACGTGACAAATATCGTGGCAAGCACAACTCCCGGTATTGCAAAGGTGATTCTCACATTCGTGCCGAATATCTCATTGAGCCATCTGATAACCGGATAAAACCACCCAAGCCGTCCGAAGGTCATAAGATACGCAAGTCCTACGATGACCGGAGAAATAGAAAACGGTATATCAATAAGTGTTGCAAGCACCTGCTTTCCTTTAAACGAAAACCTGGTCAACAGCCACGCTGTCCATATTCCAAAGAAGGTGTTGATAACTACCGCAAAAACTGTTGCTATCAAAGTCACCTTGAGTGCTGACAGCACGTAGCTTGTGGAGATAGCTTTCAGATAGAATCCAAGCCCTTCCTTTAAGGCACTTGCCATCACAGAAAAAAGCGGAACTACAAGCATGACAAATATGAAGAGTACCGTGACAGTGACGAGTATTATCTTTGTGATCTTTTTTCTTCTTTCAAGCTTTATCTGTTCGGTCATCGCATTGTGCTCCTTTCCTGTTTGTGTACATCGCATTTGATTTATATGCAGCCTTCTACAACAAATTAGTGCGCTGTGACTGTTTAACCTGCACTATGTTTACAAATAACAGCAGTAAAAATGATATAACAAGCATCACAAGTGCTATGGCAGTCGCACTGGCGTAATCTATATAGCTAAGCTTCTGCATGATGACGTAGGATACCACCTGCGTCCTGTGCCTTGCACTGTTGCCTGATATGTAGATGACGCTTCCGTACTCTCCTATTCCTCTGGCAAAGGCAAGACCAAAGCCTGTTAAGAGTGCCGGGCGAAGCTCCGGAAGTATTACCTTAAAAAATATCTTAGAGGGTGTGGCGCCAAGCATATAAGCGGCCTCCTCATATGTATTATCCATCTTTTCAAGCACCGGCTGTACGGCCCTTATTACGAAGGGAATGCCTACAAAAACAAGTGCCACAACTATTCCTGCCTGTGTGTAAGCCACATCTATTCCAAGCCTGCCAAGGCCCTTACCAAAAAAGCCTGTGCCTGAGTACAGCTTTGAGAGCGTGATGCCCGCAACCGCTGTCGGCAGTGCAAACGGAAGCTCTATAAGTCCGTCAAGCAGCCATTTTCCGGGAAAATCATACTTCACAAGCGTCCATGCCACGATGAGTCCAAATACCACATTTACGATTGCTGCGATAAATGATGAGGTGATGCTTGTGATAAAGGCATTCCTCACATTCTCCTTCATAATAAGTGCCACGAAATCGCCCGGCGATATCTTTAGCGAATACACAAGCACTGATGCTAACGGAATGAGAACGATGACTGAAAGCATCGTGACCACTATTCCAAGCGAAAGATGGTAGCCCGGTATGACTCTGGTCTTTATGTTCTTTGATTTAGTTTTCTCTTTTGCTGTTTTATCAGTTGCCGTATATTTCATCGAACATTGCTCCATCATCGAAATATGTCTTGTAGGCTTCATTCCATCCGCCGTAATCCTCTATGCTCCAAAGCCTGATATTTAAATCAAACTTGTCGGAAAACCGGTTTAATATATCCTGATTGGTTGGCCTGTAGCCGCTTTCGCCAATCAGCTGCTGTGCCTCATCACTGTAGAGATACTGTAGGTATTCTTTGCTTACCTCTTGTGTTCCGTTGCTCTTTGCATTGTCATCCACAATAGCAACAGAGGGCTGTGCTAAGATGCTGACGGACGGATTCACTATCTCATACTTGCCCGGATATGAATCCATGGTCGTAAGTGCCTCGTTTTCCCACGCTATGAGCACATCTCCCTGACCGTTTTCCACAAATGTGGTTGTTGAGCCTCTCGCACCCGAATCCATAATTGTGACATTTTCATACAGCTTCTTCATAAACGATTTCTGTTCCTTCAGGCTGTCATAATTTGTCTTCGCATAGCTTAGCGCTGCAAGAAAATTCCAGCAGGCTCCGCCACTGCTCTTTGGATCAGGCGTAATCACATCCACATTCTTTTTAACCAGGTCATCCCAGTCACTTATATGCTTTGGATTGCCCTTTCTTACAAGTAAAACGATTGTTGATGTGTATGGTGCCGAGCTGTCAGAAAACTCATCAATCCAGCCCTTATCAATTAAGCCGGTATTTTGTATCAGGTCTATGTCATGCTCAAGTGCCAGTGTGACAACATCTGCATTACAGCCCTCCACAACCGAGCGCGCCTGTGCTCCCGAGCCGCCATGTGACTGAATCACATTTATCTTTTTGCCATGCTCGTTCTCATAGTAAGACTCGAATATTTTGTTGTATTTCTCGTAAAACTCTCGTGTCGGATCATACGACACATTGGTTATGGTGACTGTGCCGTCATCCTTCCTGCCGGAGCAGCCCGTCAGAAGAAGTGACAGAATCATCACTGCAGGCAGCAGGGCTGCCGTATATTTATGTATGTTTCTCATGTATGTTTCTCATTTTTCATGTTACAGTTTCCGGCAAAGTAGCTTATGCCGTCAGTTTATATGCCATTAGTTTACTGTAAAAAGCGGTGTGGACAGGTATCTTTCTCCTGTATCCGGAAGCAGCACCACGATATTCTTTCCCTTGTTCTCAGGTCTTTTCGCAAGCTCTGTTGCCGCATATATTGCTGCTCCTGAGGATATGCCAACGAGAAGTCCGTCGCTCTTTGCAACCTCTCTTGCCTTGTCAAAGGCTGCCTCATTCTCCACCGGAATCACCTCATCCACTATATCCATGCGCATGACCTTTGGAATAAAGCCTGCACCGATTCCCTGTATCTTGTGTGGCCCCGGTCTTCCGCCTGAGAGTACCGGTGAGCTCTTTGGCTCAACAGCCACTATCCTTACATCAGGATTATGGTCTCTCAATCCAAGCCCGGTGCCTGTACAGGTGCCGCCTGTTCCGACTGATGATACAAAGATATCTACATTTCCATCTGTATCCTCCCAGATTTCCTGAGCTGTTGTAGCTCTGTGGATATCCGGATTCGCCTGATTCTCAAACTGCTGTGGAATAAAGGCATTGCCATAATGCTCTTTAAGTCTCTGTGCCTCATCAATTGCACCCTTCATGCCCTCACGCCCCGGTGTAAGCTTTATCTCTGCTCCAAGCGCTGTGACAATTTTTCTTCTCTCAACGCTCATGGTATCAGGCATGATAAGTATCAGGTGAAGTCCCTTTGAGGCTGCCACAAATGCAAGTCCGATTCCGGTATTACCGCTTGTCGGCTCTATGATTATTGTGTCCTGATTTATCTTTCCATCCTTTATGCCCTGTTCTATCATAGCTGCCGCCACCCTGTCCTTTACACTTCCGAGTGGATTGAAATACTCTAACTTTGCTATGATTTTTGCTTCAAGCCCAAGGGCTTTTTCATAATTAGTCAGCTCTAGAAGCGGAGTGTGACCTATCAGCTCGGTGAGCTGCTTTGCAATTTTTGCCATTGATATTACCTCTTTTTTGTTAATGTTTGTTTTGAGTATGTTATGAGTTTGAGCTTAGTTTGTATGGCCGGGATTTCCTACCATTCAAATATGATTTCTAATTTATTGATATGTTACCACTAATTGATATTTTTGTAAATGTAATTAGGGTTATTAATATTTGTTAGCGGGCTATAAATTTTATTGATAGCAGATAGAATTTACCATAAAAAAAGAGTTCTATCATTCGCAGACACAAGGTCTGTGAAAAATAGAACTCTTTTGAGTTGTGCTTTAGCTACTCCTCCTGTTCATTTGCTTTATCGGTTCTCGTGATATACTTGATTCCGACAAAGGTTCCAATCAGGATAAGCACTCCTATTATAAACGGTACTACCGGATTTCTAACAAAGCCTGCTATGATGTAGGTCAGGCATGATATGCCTGCCACAAGCACAGCGTACGGAAGCTGTGTGGACACATGATTCATGTGGTTGCACTGAGCTCCTGCCGATGCCATGATAGTGGTATCGGATATCGGTGAGCAGTGGTCTCCGCATACTGCACCTGCCATGCACGCTGAAATTGAGATAATCATCATCGTATGGTTTGTGCCCGAGAAGATATTTACTACTATCGGTATGAGTATACCGAATGTGCCCCATGAGGTTCCTGTTGCAAAGGCAAGGAAAGCTCCCACCAGGAATATGATTGCCGGGAACAGTCCAAGCAGTGGTCCCGATACTCCTCCCACTAAGCCTGCGACAAATTCCTTGGCGCCAAGGCTCTCTGTCATGGTCTTTAGTGTCCATGCAAAGGTCAGTATAAGTATTGCAGGTACCATCGCCTTAAAGCCCTCAGGGATTGAATTACAGCAATCCGTAAAGCTTAGTACCCTTCTGATTGAGTAAAAGCATATTGTGATTATCAGTGCAAAGAAGCTTCCAAGCATAAGACCGATTGAAGCATCGCTGCCTGCAAATGCATCAACGAAGCCTGTTCCGTCAAAAAAGCCTCCTGTGTATATCATTCCTATGATGCAGCATATTATGAGCACCAGAATAGGAAATACAAGGTCTATAACCTTTCCCTTGCCCTTTATCACATCCTGCTTTGACTCTGCATACGGCCTGTCTCCCGTGGTAAACAAATCTCCCTTTTTGGCATTGGCTTCATGCTTTGCCATCGGACCGAAATCCACCTGTAAAACAACAAGTGTCACCATAGCGATAATAGTAAAGAGTGCATAGTAATTGTATGGAATGGCCTTTATGAAAATAGAAAAGCCATCCTCTCCCTTTACAAAGCCGGTAACCGCGGCTGCCCACGATGATATAGGTGCAATGATGCATACAGGCGCTGCTGTGGCATCTATCAGATATGCAAGCTTTGCTCTTGAAACCTGATGCTTGTCGGTGACAGGGCGCATCACACTTCCTACTGTCAGACAGTTGAAGTAATCATCTATAAATATGAGCACTCCAAGCATTATAGCCGAAAGCTGGGCACCAATCCTTGTCTTTATGTGCTCACTTGCCCATTCTCCAAAGGCCGCCGAGCCTCCTGCCTTGTTCATCATGCTCACCATGACACCGAGCACGACCAAAAATATCAGTATTCCCACATTGTCCGAATCCGATAGTACTCCAACAAGTCCGTCCTCGAATATGTGAAGCACTGATCTCTCAGCCGAAAAACCGGGCTGAAATGCATTTCCATAAAACAATCCTCCAATCACTATTCCGACGAATAATGAGCTGTAGACCTCTTTTGTGATAAGTGCCAGAACTATAGCCACAACAGGTGGAACAAGTGCCCAGACTGTGGCATACATAGAAGGCACGTATTCTGCTGCCAGAATCATTATTTTATCCTCCGTCTATCCATTATGCTCTATCTGTCAACCGCGCCGACAAGCTCTGAAATATCCTTTACTCCATACCTGTCCATATACTCTGCGATGCCATCCACTATCTGCTCTGTGGTCTTTGGATTTACAAAGTTTGCTGTGCCGACTGAAACAGCCGTAGCTCCGGCAAGTATCATCTCTATAGCATCGGCAGCATTTGTGATACCGCCCATTCCGATAATCGGAATATTGACTGCATGTGCTGTCTCGTAAACCATGCGCACTGCAACCGGATGAACCGCCGGACCGCTCATGCCGCCTGTCTTGTTTGCTAACACAAAGCTTCTTCTGTTTATATCAATCTTCATGCCTGTAATGGTATTGATGAGCGAAACCGCATCAGCTCCACCGGCCTCTGCTGCCCTTGCTATCTCTGCAATGCTTGTGACATTTGGAGAAAGCTTCATGATAACAGGCTGCTTTGCATATTTTTTAATCTCGCTTGTGATTGTTTCAACACCCTTTGGATCTGTTCCGAAGGCAATTCCGCCCTCCTTAACATTCGGACATGAGATATTTATTTCCATCATATCAATAGGCTCATCTGCCAGGCGCTTTACCACATCAAGATACTCGTCAAGCGAATGTCCGCAGACATTTACCACAATCTTTGTATCAAACTGTTTTAAAAACGGAATATCCCTCTTACAGAAAAGCTCGATGCCGGGATTCTGAAGTCCGACTGCATTGAGCATGCCGCCGTACACCTCGGCTACTCTCGGTGTAAGATTTCCCTCCCACGGCTTATTCGCAACACCCTTTGTAGTGACTGCACCAAGTCTGTTTAAATCAACAAACTCGCTGTACTCTGCACCGGAGCCGAATGTGCCGGATGCAACTGTAACAGGATTTTTCCACTCAACACCAGCCACATTTACTGACATATTACTCATTACAGCTCCACCTCCTTCGCATCAAAAACAGGTCCCTCTTTGCATATACGCTTGTTTTTTACATTGCTGTGGGCATCCTTGTCCTTTGTCTTGCATACGCAGGCAAGACATGCACCGATTCCACATGCCATGCGCTCCTCCATTGATACAAAGCAGTCCATATCATGCTCTGCAGCGTAAGCCTTGAGTGCACGAAGCATAGGCATAGGTCCACATGCATAAATCACGTCTGCCTCAAGAGCATTCTCCTTTATTGCATCGATGACATTGCCCTTTGTGCCGACACTGCCATCCTCTGTAGCTACAAAGGAAGCTGCCTGTTCCTTAAACTCATCGAGCAGGAAGGTATTCTCATCGCGATAGCCCATGACAATGTTCATATCGCATACTGCACCTGCCTGTCCCGAATTTTTTTCTTCACCTGATGTCTGCACAATGCCTGCATTTATATCCCTGGCAAGCTGCAGCATAGGCGGCACTCCGATTCCTCCGCCGATAAGAAATGCCTTCTTTCCCGGCTGTACTGTAAAACCGTTTCCAAGAGGTCCTAAAATCCTTACCTTATCGCCCCTGACAAGCTTTGAAAACTCCTCTGTTCCCGTGCCTTCACCTGTCACACGGTACACAAGACGAATTGTGTCATCATCTCTGTTTATGCCGCAAAGGCTTATCGGACGCGGAAGCAGCTTACTCTTGTCGTTTGAGTAAACCGATACAAACTGTCCCGCCCTTGCTGCCTTTGCAATTTTGTCTGTCTTAAGTGTGAGGTCATAGATGCCATTGCCGAGTGAGCTCTGGTCAACTACAACTGCAATCTCCTCAAATTTCTCTGCCATTTTATCTCCCTGGTTTCGTTTGTTAATATATATAAGCTTTCTGAATAACCTATTAACGATTTGCAAGTGCTCCTGAGATATCCTCAATCATATCCTCAACAGCCTTGCGTGATGCATCTGCAAAATTCTCAGCTGTGATGCCCATATCCTTGTACTTATCCTGCTTGTATGCGCAGATGATTCCACGTGATGAATTGACAATCGCACCAAGTCCGTCCTCATTGAAGAAATGAACAAGGTCTGCTCCCTTGCCTCCCTGTGCGCCGTAGCCCGGTACTAGGATGAAGCTCTTTGGCATTACCTTACGAAGAATCTTACCCTGCTCAGGGTATGTTGCACCGACAACCGCACCTACATAGCTGTATGAATCACCCATGCAGTCAGCTCCCCACTCTGCAACCTTCTCGCCTACCCACTCATATAATGGGCGTCCGTCAATCATACGGTCCTGGAACTCTCCACTTGATGGATTAGATGTCTTTACAAGAATGAAGATACCCTTCTTCTCCTCCTTGCATACATCTACGAATGGCTTGATACCATCTGTTCCGAGGTATGGATTGACAGTGGCAAAATCCTCATCAAAGGCAGAATAGCTCTTGCTGCCGATCTGTACCCTTCCAAGATGTCCTGTGGCATATGCAGCCGATGTTGAGCCGATATCTCCACGCTTTACATCTCCGATAACCACGAGATCCTTCTCATGACAGTAATCCACTGTCTTCTGGAATGCCTTAAGGCCCTCCACTCCAAACTGCTCATACATGGCAATCTGTGGCTTTACAGCCGGAATCAGGTCATATGTGGCATCCACAATTGCCTTGTTGTACTGCCAGATAGCTTCCGCTGCACCGGCCGGTGTCTCCCCCAGCTCATCAAATGCCTTCTTTGTGATGTGCTCAGGCACATATGAAAGCATCGGGTCGAGACCTACTACGATAGGTGCGTTTGTTTTCTTGATTTTGTCTACTAATTTGTTGATCATTCTTTCGTCCTCTTTATGCGTATTTTATTATACAGGCAGATATTGTGATTATTAAATATCTGCATACAGTTATAAATATTTTATAGCATAAACTAAATTCTTGCAACCAAAAATATAATAGCAGGGAGTATAGCATTAATTTTTGCTATACTCCCTACTAATTTCACCTTTACAGCTTCCATTTTTCTATCTCACATAGATGTTCTTTTGTCTTTTTATCGTAATTTATTCCAACAAGAAGTAAATTACCTTTATAATCTTTCAAGGCTTCCACATACTGTCTCGACTTTATCTGTGAAATGGCACCATCAACATTCTTATCATATTTCAATTCAATAACAACTGCCGGCTTATCCAAATGACTCACTCTTGGAATAAAGCATACATCAGCAAAGCCTTTTCCTGTTGGTAATTCACGAACTATTGAGTAATACTCCCTGGCCGAATAAAATGCCAAATTAATTGTACAGCTTAAAGAATTCTCATCATTATACCGTAAAATAGATATCTCATTATGTGCCTTATCAATTCCGTCAGCAACCGCAGCACCATTCATATTCCACAAACTCTCAAGCAATTTTTGTGATGCTTTTATTGATTTTGATACTTCATCCCAATCCATTGTACTAATTGCATTGAGATATTCCTTTGACACCTCTCGATTTGGAATTGAAACTTCTTCCATCTCACTATCATATGTCAGGTATCCAAGATGTACTAAAAGTGTGAGCACATCATCCTTTGTGGCAAATGATGTCATGTCATTTTCAAATGTGCCTGTATTTATTTTCTCACTTTCACCAGCAAGCATTTTAATCACGGCATCTTTTAGGCCATCCATATTCATTTGGATGTAAACCTTGAGAGCCTCGTATGTTTCAGTCTGATTCCAATAAGTGCCAAATTTATGCTTTAGCATGGCTTCTACTACAGACTTCGGACTGTACATCGCATATTTCTTTACTCCATATTTGCTATGGGACACGAGCTTATATCCATTGTACCATGCCCTTGCCTCTTCAAAGTCCATATCATATCTGTCACACAATTCTCTGACCTCATCATCTGTAAAGCCAAAGTACTCTGCCAAAGCTCCCATATCTGTCATGGAATATTCAGTGAACATATTAAGCGCTGAATGTGAACCATATTTTTTAATCGGCAGTATACCTGTCATGTAAGCAAGCGCTATATAGTCCTTATCCTTAAGCCAGCCCCTCAAAAAATCAAGGTATTTCTTCTGTGCTTCTTTATCCTGCGTAAATTCTCTGAACAGACAATCCCATTCATCAATAAGAATCACAAACGGTCTGCCTGTAGACATAAAAACATCCTGCATTACTCTCACAATATTTGACTTGTCCCGAAAAATAATATCCTTACACTCTATTGAAAAATCATCCGTAATGTATTCGCATAACATTTTAAGCATATCATCAACACTGTGTGTAACACTCAAAAAGTCCTGCATATTAATTTTGAGTACATCATACTTGTTAATATGCCTGTCATACGACTCATCATGACTTATTTTAAGGCCTTTAAATAAATTTTCTGCATCAGTCTTTCGACCATAATATGCTGAAAGCATATCCATGGCCATTGACTTTCCGAATCGCCTTGGACGGCTTACACACATATACCTTTGTAATGTATTTATACACTTATTCGTTTCTTTAATCAGACCGCTTTTGTCAACAAAAATCTCTGAATTTATCGCAAGCTCAAACGATCTTCCTGTCGGATTAACGTAAATGCCCAATCAATATGCCTCCCTGTTAATATGTTACTCTTTATTATACCTGCTATTTGCTAGTTTGCAACAATATTATCTGATGTATTATTTATAAGCCACGTTATTGCTATAAAAATAGACTTAACTACCAATTCTACAATAATGCAGCATATTATGATTATATATAGGTTCATATGCTGATATTTCAATCCACACTCCCACGAAGGGAGCGACTTATTCTCAATAACAATCTTATTTTCTGTTTGAATTTCAATCCACGCTCCCGCGAAGGGAGCGACAGTTGACTTTAAAAACGTTTTAAAGTATCATAAGAATTTCAATCCACGCTCCCGCGAAGGGAGCGACGATGCACCCACGCAATTACGAACTTGACAGCATATTTCAATCCACGCTCCCGCGAAGGGAGCGACAAAAGGACCTGTCCTTAAGATAGGCAAAGACATTATTTCAATCCACGCTCCCGCGAAGGGAGCGACACAGACGGCTGTACGGCTATTGTGCTTGCTACCATTTCAATCCACGCTCCCGCGAAGGGAGCGACGCAAACGACGTTGACTACTTCGCAGATGCATACATATTTCAATCCACGCTCCCGCGAAGGGAGCGACAGCAATATTGCACAAAAAATTTGTTTATTTTTATACAATACCGACAATAAATATATAATAAAATAAAATAACAAGTAGAACTAAAACCCTATTATTCATTTTATTGTACAAATTTACAAGTTATTTCAGGTGCGAAACAACCGGTACATTCATGTTTACTTATCTTTCGCACCACATTTTATAATATCAATGTCTGATCAGCAGGAATTCCATGGTCAACACCAACATGTTCTATCTTCGTCTGATAACGATTCCCTAAATATATGGATCATGCGCTTTTTTATGCATAAGTTCGCCAATAACAGTATGTTCATTTTCAGCCCACTGTTGCTCAACATGAATAAGCGCCCATTGTCTTCTGCAAAATTTAAAATGCTGAATTCCAGAAATCATCAGATAATCATCTTGAGAATATTCCATTAAATCATCCTTTTCACTTCTACCGTATCAGGTATCTCATCATCATTAATAGTAACTGTATAATCCTGATATTTTCTTGGATATTGTATATCATCATTTTTATGCACTTCAACTGCATCAAATAATTTATAAGCAGGACAATCACCAAGCTCTTTACTATGCTTAAAAACAATAAGCTCACGAACTGCCATCTTTCCTCTTGCAGCAGAATGATCATTTTCAAACATGTTTATTATTGCATTCCATAACAGTTCCAAGTCTTCCTCAGAAAATCCAGTAACTTTTCTTGCAAGATTTGCTGAAATATAACCTTCTACACGATACAAGCCATATGGAACAATACTCTTTCTTCCCATCTCGTTACTCTTATTTTCAGCATCTTTTTCTGTTGTAATGGCAACTCTCGTAATAGTTACCTCCTGACTGATAACAGGATCAATACTTCTTGCAAATCCAAGCTGTACAGGACCTCTTACTTGCCCACAATTCAATGAGGCTTTGACAAAAGTTGTCATTACAGCACCAAATGCACGAATATCATAAAAGTTTCTGCACATATAATCCCTTAATTTTATATCTGCATTCTGATCTGACTTTTTTAGTTTTTTTAATGCTTCTGTAACCTTTTTATCTTCATCATCACTTATACCAAGACTTTCGCATGCCTCCCTGTCACTTCTGTTAAGAGGAACGTTCTCCTTAATATAAATTTTATATCCCTCTTCGTTCTCCTTCACAGTCTCTATGTAATTTCGAATCTTACGTTTTAAACATACATCAGTTACAATTCCTAATCCACTTTCCGGATCAATTCTTGGCATATTGCCAGCATCAGGGTCCCCGTTAGGATTTCCATTTTCCACATCAAATAAAACAACAAACTCATATCTGTTTTTAATAACTTCTCCCATTTATTTGTCCTCCTTTTTTTCATACTTCTTTTGCGTCTGATGATAATATCCCAACATAAATTTTCCTTGTTCTTCCAAAGATAATCTCCGTGGAAATAATACTAATTTGTCCATAAGGTTTCCTATTAATTTTTCATAAAAGATCTTAGAACCACTACCTTTTTCACGCTCAAGTTTTTTAATATGACTATTTTCCAATTTAAATAAAATTGGAAAAACAGATGCAGGCGTAGCGCATGCAGAATTAAAATACTTGTCTTTAATTGTCGCATTTATTCCATGAGTAGCCTCTTTTTGGATTGACTCCAAAACTGAAAATAATCTTCCCAATATGTATGCAGTATCATTGCATGTTTCTTCTAATCCCATATAGTTTTCCCCTTCCTTCCATGAATAATTTTTTATTAAATAGGCCTTGATAATTGACGCTCTTCCCCATGTAACATTTCCTTGCTCAGAGCGTATTCTGATAACAGTGTCTGTATAAAGACTTGCAGGATATCTGTTTCCTGATAAAATACTTTGAAGTACCATTGCAGACATATTAGGAACCGGAGTCTTATCCTTTGAATTAGGATTGACAGTCTCTCTTAACAATTCATATACACTCATATATTTCTTTTCCACCCACAATGGTTTCACAATATCCAAACGTTTATAATGTTCTTTTATATTTTTTAAAATATCACCAAATGTGTTTTGATAAAAGAAACGAACAGATAATCTCGCAGCATTCGGTGCAAGACATAAAATATAAAACGGCTGCTCAAAGTCCATCTGAACATTATCTACATCCACATATCTTGATTTTTTCAAGCTGTCAAATATTTTTTGAATATGTTCCTCATTATCTACATGAGGATTCATAACAAAACTAAATGTTTTCTGATATTCTTCCATGCCATTTTCAGCCCAATAAACCACAATTGAATCCCCTAATTGGAATGTCTTATCCCTATTACTCAGCAAATAATTCAATGCAGTTGTATATGCAAACTCTGCATATTTTCCTACAGGTGCATTATAGCTCTGTTCCTTGCCATAAGATTCAAATGCCGGTGCATTAAACGAAACCAAAGCAGCTCCACTCGTCTGTGCTCCTGGAACACCTTTTATTCCATGATGAATTCTTGCTATCTCCGTTTTTTTTCCAGTGGCAAGGCAAATACCATCATTGGTTTTTTCTGTCTGATGTATAATATAGTTGTCCCAAATTTTTTTAATTGTATCATTATCCTGTGCGTAATTATTTCCCATACAGAAAATGATATTACCACCCTCGTTTAATTCATCTAATTTTTCTCTCACAAATGCATTGTCATATGCCGTCTGTGGGTTCCATAAATCAAAAAAATTGCAAATTGCATTTGCCATAGGTTCATCAACATTCTTTAACAAAGCTAAATGTTTTTCCTTCGCTGCCTGAAAGCACTCCTGCACCCTTGCATTGAATCCACTTTGATCAATCCCTAGCATGTATTTTACATTGTCACAAAGGAAATTAGCTGCCACTCCCGATGAACGTGTAACCATTTCAGGAACACTCTTCGTAATCGGAAGAAAAACCTTCTTTTTTCCATTAGTCTGTTCAGTTTTTAGTGGATAAATTTCTTTGATTTCCCCATTTAGTTTTAAATCTATTGCATAAGAAATCTTAGCCTGACACCAACCTCTCTTTGGCACCAAATTATTCTCTGCAAGATTTTCATATTCTTTCACTAATGCCTGTAGGATCATCTTATCACCTCACAGTTTCTTAAATCTATTACTCCACGCTTCATCACTGCTCTAAAAAACATTGGACTGATATTGCCTCTTTCAGAATCACTATAATCCATATCGTATAGCATAAATCCCAAATCATTCTCTGGAATTTCATCATAAAACGTATGTATATCTTCCTCTTCACAAAGACAAAAATTTGCTGGAAACTCACGACAACCAAAATATGGCATATGATAACATTCCCCACGCTTAAGTCTTCTCATCATAATATCCTTAAATTTTCCGGGATTATCTGTATTATTTGCTTTTTCCGTCATCTCAAAATGTGCCTCTATCACATAAGATACATCCTTCAAAATAAGAGAGGCTCTTTGTACAATATCATCCTTTGTACTTATATACAAAGGCTTGTCCGCACCATTATATACCTGTAATATATTATTTGCGGAAGCTTTACTTTTTATCTCATTTCTTCTGACACTGGTAAATCTGATTGGATTTTTCACATAAATTTTATCAATCACCCAGCGTAATCCCGGATGCCAATATATTGCCTCAAGTATTCCCCTTGCTGCCGATGGTGTCATAACATCATATGAGCATCTCTCAACCTTCATCTCTGGTCGTGAGAATAATGCATAATCTCCCCATACCTTAACTCTTACACCTACTCCCATTTACAGGACATCTCCTTCCTCATAACAAGCTGCAATGTAGTCTCGCGGCTGATAATAAAAATCGGTATTGTAATTTGATATCTTGTCACTAATCCACGAATGATACACTTTCCATATACCAAGAAGTATCTCATCATCGCTAAAACAATCCTCTATCAATCTCTCATATACTTCACCAATATCCCAATAATCCGGAATTCTATATTTGCAATCATGTATATTGTCATAATTTCCATTATTCATACTGCATTCCATAATAAATTCATCTGCAACTTTTTCAATTGGTTCGCAATGAAGAATATCTGCATATTCATATATACGTTTAATTCGTGCTTTTGTCAGTAAATCTACTACCTCATATCGTTTTCTTTTAATCTGCCTGCCAATATATTCAATCAGGCTGCATGTATAGAATAGATTATTATTATTTTTAGTCGCCATAAACAACCTCATTTCCAACATATCTCAAAGTACCAAGCGCACTTACCGTGTGAAAACTTATTTGATGGGTCGGATGATTAAACTTCGCCAGTTCCCAAAAAGCTGCTCTGCTTATCTTTCCATCAATATAATTCTGTATATAATTATATATTGTATCATCAGCCATAGGTCCTTCAACAATATCATACGAGTGTACTATTCCTCTTCTGCAAGCGACAATAAAATCAAGCCATTCTTCTGTCATTTTTTCAAATACAAGATACTTTAACTTTGAATTTTCAGTATATTCATATTTATTCAGATAGCCTCGCGTTCCATATCTCGTTGCCCATCTCACTGCCTGCTCCGGCATCTGTGTACAATAAAACCCAAAATAGAAATCCTTGTTATAACGAGCTGTTCTAATTTCAGGAAATTCTACTATTTCTTTACTTCCATGATATAAAATCATCAACCCACTCCTTTAACTAGCCTATTTCACGTACATTATTATTATCTTCTTATGTTATAAATAATACTACTTCCATAATCACTAATCAACACTTTTATTTTTATTAAAAATTTTATTGAAATATAAAAATTCATATATTACAATATATTTGTCAGGTCAATCCTGTGGATTGAAATAATAATATTTTTAATAATGTAAATAAATGGCTGTGTTTATAATTCACACAGCCATTTAAATTACAAATATAAATCCATTCCAGATTCCACTGACAAATTCAATCCCATGTCATCTGTATACATTTTCTCATCTATCAATTCATAAAAATCCTCTATATCCGATGTTATTTCCTTTATTATACCAGCACCATACAAAGTATCAAAAAGCTGATTATATATCTGAACACAGTACTGGGATGCCTTTCTCATTCTAGCTTTTCCATAACCCTGATTTTTTATTTCAAATAATAAATCCTTAGCATCCTGCTCTATCGGAATAAATACAATTCTTGTATTTTCCTCAATCAAATGAAATTTTTCTGATACCGTCTCAAAATTATATTTCCAATCCTTGAATTCGCCTATAATATTCTTTTTATCCAAATCATTTTCTCTGAAATGATATAGCCTTTTGAAATAGTCTGTAATGCATTCAAGATTAGAAATATCATTATAATCCTGCAATAATCCTTTAGTGATTGAGCTTTGCAGACTTTGTCCCGGCACTGTTTTCATTCCATTTATATCAAAAATATAAACTTTACTGTTTTCTTTTTTCTCAGTTCCTTCTCGGTTGCATCTACCTGCAGCCTGTATTACCGAATCTACTCCTGCTACTTGACGATATACCGAATTAAAATCAAGATCTACTCCCGTCTCTACCAGACTTGTTGAAATGAGCACACATGATTTTGATCTATCACTCATCCTTTCTTTAATCTGTGCAAGTATCTTTTTACGATGCTTAGGATACATACTTGTTGATAAATGATACACACCATCACCACTTAACTGTTCGTAAAGCTGCTGTGCACATTTTTTTGTATTAACAATACACAGTACTCTTTTTTCAGTCTTTAATCTTTCAATTAAAGCATCAAATTCGATTGTCCCAAGATTTTTGTATACAACTCTTTTAAAAAATTCAAACTGCTCATTTATATTCGGGCATAATTCAATATACCGTCTGTGTTGATCAAATATACTGTCTAAGGCCGGTTGTGTTGCCGTACATAAAACAATACTTGTCCTATAGAAATCCATTAAGTTTTCCATCATAGCAATGCATGGTTTCAAATATTCCAATGGCAACATTTGTGCCTCATCAAATATAACAACAGAATTCGCAATATTATGAATTTTCCTACACTTAGATGACCTGCTTGCGAATAATGATTCAAAAAATTGAACATTAGTCGTGACAATTACAGGTTTATCCCAGTTTTCGCTGGCAAGCTGCATCGGTTTTAATTCTTCAGAATCCCCATAATCAATATTACAATGATTCTCAAGAACATTGTCCTGCCCAAGTATTTCACGAAACACTTGAGCATTCTGTTCTATAACGCTGGTATATGGAATAACATATATAATATGCTCCATTTGATGCCTGACTGCATGCTTTAACGCAAATGCCAATGAGGCAATTGTTTTCCCACCACCTGTTGGAACAGTCAGGTGAAACAATCCTCTGTCATTCTCACCTGCTGTCAGACATGTTTTTAATATCGCAGTTCTTCTGCCATTTATCGAATTAAGATCATCATTTTCTAACCATGAACAAATATGTCTTTCCAATCTTGCTAATAAAGATGCCATTTCTTCACCCGATGTTCGTTGCACATGATTATTCTTCATAAAACTTTCTGTTTCAAGAAAATCCGCATCAACAAGACACGAATATAACATCCTCATAAAAATCCCCATTGAAAAATGAGGATTTTGTGCTTTACAACTCTCAAAAGGATCACTTTTTATTTGCGGAATTTCTACCTCCTGTCTATATGCCTGATAATCACATATTGATTTTCTATATCGTTCTTCAAGCTTATAGTAATCCATTAATCCAGAATGATGTCCTGCAATAGCATATTGTAATATAGAATAATATCCACCTTTTTCATTACATAATCTCATTCCAGCAGTAGAATGATCTACTCTGTCATTCGTATTAAATTGTATTTTATGTTGAAATTCTTTGGAATACTTACCTAGATCATGTAACATACCTATGCAATATCCCCACTCATATTTTCCAAATGCTTCTGCAAATTTTCCGGCTAATTTAGCAGTTTCGTTTAAATGTTCAATAAGCCTTTGCTTTCTATCTCCTTCTATATGCGCAATATATTCCATTTATATCACCAGATTCAATTCTATACTCCCACAATCTCATCAATCATCCTAAGCTCTTCCTCAGAAAAGCCTGTGCCCTCCATAACCTTTAAGTTTTCAAGAATCTGCTGTGGCTTTGAGGCGCCGACAAGCACACTTGTCACGTCATCATCCTTTACCACCCACTTGAGTGCCATCTGTGCAAGTGTCTCACCACGCTTTGCGGCCATATCATTTAACTTCTTAATCTGCCCGATGTGTGGAGTGAGCTTTTCCTGATTCAAAAAGCGGCCGTCTGTCTTTATACGGCTGTCCTCCGGAATGCCGTTTAGGTAACGGTCCGTGAGCATGCCCTGTGCGAGCGGACTGAATGAGATGATGCCCTTTTGGCACTCTCTTGCAGCCTGCTTCAAGCCGTTTTGCTCTATTGTACGGTTGAAGATATTGTATGAATTCTGGTTGATGATAAACGGACATTTCAAATCAGTAAGAATCTCGCAGGCTCTCTTCATGGTCTCGCCATCATAATTTGACAGTCCGACATAGAGTGCTTTTCCGCTTCTTACTATCTGGTCGAGTGCTCCCATTGTCTCCTCAAGCGGTGTCTCAGGATCCATTCTGTGATGATAGAAGATATCCACGTAGTCGAGTCCCATTCTCTTAAGACTCTGATCAAGGCTTGCAATCAGATACTTGCGGCTGCCCCAATTGCCGTATGGTCCCTTCCACATATCATAGCCTGCCTTTGAGCTGATGATGAGCTCATCGCGGTATGCTGACAGATGTTCCTTAAGGATAAGCCCAAAGTGCTTCTCTGCGCTGCCGTATTCAGGGCCATAGTTGTTTGCCAGGTCAAAGTGGGTGATGCCGTGGTCAAAGGCTGTGAAGCACATCTGCTTCATGTTGTCATACGATGAAAAATCACCGAAATTGTGCCATAAGCCAAGTGATACAACAGGAAGCTTCAGTCCGCTCCTGCCGCATCTGTTATATTTCATTGTGTCATATCTCTTTTCGTCTGCTGTATACATATTTACCTCCCACATAAATACATGATATGAGGGTCAAAAGGTATTTTGACCCTCATTTATGATAAATAATTATACTACAGCAGACTTGATTTTTCTATTGTTTACTAACGAAACTTTTCTATATTCCTAATGCTGTGTAAATGTTCAGAAATCAAATAAAATCCTCCGTCAGCTTTCCGTGCTTCTCATAATTTGTCACACGCGCTATCTTGTTTTCATCATCCACAAACACTACCTTCGGATGATGCTCCTTTGCTTCCTCAGGTGTCATCTGTGCATAGCACATGAGTATCACATGGTCACCGACTGCAACCTGTCTGGCTGCTGCGCCGTTTAAGCATATCATGCCTGAGTCCGGCTCTCCTGCGATGGTGTAGGTCTCGAATCTGTTTCCGTTTTCCACATCGACAATCTGAACCATCTCATACTCTAAGATGCCTGCTGCCTCAAGCAGCTTTGTATCTACAGTGATGCTTCCCACGTAGTTTAAGTCAGCCTGCTTTACCACTGCTCTGTGTATTTTGCCTTTAAGCATTGTATAATTCATTTTTTATACCTCTTTTTCATATATCATTCTTGTCCTACTACGCGATAAAATTATCAATCAGCCTTGTCTTTCCGATATAGACAGCGATAGCCACGAGTGTTGTTCCCTTAATCTCGTCAACAGGTGTGATTGTGTCAAAATCAACCACATCCACATAATCAATTTTCGCAAGCGGCTCCTTGTTTATCTCTGCTGTAATTGCATCCTTTACCACTTTTGCGCTCTTCTCGCCTGCGTCTACGAGCTGCTTTCCGATTTTTAAGCTTCTGCTCAGTACAAGCGCTGCCTGTCTTTCATCTGCGCTCAGATATGTGTTTCTTGAGCTCTTTGCCAGTCCATCCTCCTCACGGATGATTGGGCAGCCGATGATTTCTGTGTCAACATTTAAATCCTTTACCATACGCTTTATGACCGCAAGCTGCTGTGCATCCTTCTGTCCAAAGTATGCGCGGTCAGGTGTCACAATGTGAAACAGCTTCAGTACAACTGTCTGCACACCTCTGAAATGAATCGGTCTTGTTTTTCCACAGAGCTCAGTGGTGAGGCCATTCATATCCACATATGAGCAGAAGCCGTCTGCATACATCTCATCAGCCTCCGGATGGAAAATAATGTCAACTCCCGCATCCTCACAAAGCTTTGCATCCCTGTTTAAATCACGTGGATAGCTGTCTAAATCCTCTGTAGGGCCAAACTGCATTGGATTTACAAAAATGCTCACTACAACCTTGTCGTTCTCACGTCTTGCCGCATCGATTAAGCTCTTGTGTCCCTCGTGGAGGTAGCCCATTGTAGGTACAAAGCCTACACTTTTGCCCTCCTTCTTCCATTCCTTTACTGCTTCTCTAACCTGTTTGATTTGTCCGTATATTAACATTTTATGTCTCCTTATTCTTTTATGCTTCGTAGCAATTCTTCATAACTATTCTTCGTAACTAATACAGTTTGTCAATTATTGTCTCATCCATCTTAAAGGTATGCTCCTCACCCGGGAAGCTTCCCTCCTCAACAGCCTTTTTGTAAGCTGTAAATGCCTCATTCATCTCTTTTCCTACCTGTGCAAACTGTTTTACAAATTTCGGCTTCATGTTTGCATACATGGCAAGCATATCCTGATATACGAGCACCTGGCCGTCGCAGTCTGCTCCCGCTCCGATACCGATTGTAGGTATGCTTATGCTCTCTGTGATTTTTTTGGCAAGTGCTTTTGGCACGCACTCGAGCACCACTGCAAATGCTCCTGCTTCCTCGACTGCGCGTGCCTCGTCAAGGAGCTTCTGTGCTGCTTCTTCACCCTTGCCCTGCACCTTAAAGCCGCCAAATGCGTTTACTGACTGTGGTGTAAGCCCTAAATGTGCACATACCGGAATTGACGCATCCACAATAGCCTTTATCTGTGGACATACCTCCCTGCCGCCCTCGAGCTTGACAGCCTGTGCATGACCTTCCTTCACGAGTCGTCCTGCATTGACCACCGCATCATATACTGATGTCTGATATGACATAAAAGGCATATCTGTGATGAGCAGTGTATCCTTTATCCCCCTTGAAACAGCTGCGCTGTGATGAATCATATCCTCCATAGTCACTGAAAGTGTATCCTCATAGCCAAGCACCACCATGCCGAGTGAATCTCCCACTAAAATCGCATTGATTCCGGCCTCATCTATCAGCTTGGCAGTCGAATAATCATACGCTGTGAGCATCGTGAGCTTCTCGCCCTTTTCCTTTGCCTGTTTAAAAGTTACTACTGTATTTTTCATTGTCCAATCCCTCTGTCTTTCTGCAACAATCCGTTTTTTATAAATTCACGGTATTGTCAGCCTCTTAGCAATTCCATCATCTGAGTGTAATCCTTATCAGGATTCTTTTTTTCAGCAATATTTACCAGTTTTGTACCTAGCATTTTGTACAATCTGACATCATCACTATAGTCATTTTGCATACATGCGATATGCTTTTTCACTGTTTCAATATCGTTTCTCTCGATTGGCCCGGTCAGTGCGCCATCACAGCCTGCTTCAAGTACATTTTCGATATTGCGCATCACAAGCTGCCCTGTGGCTCTTACCGCCTCATTCCTTGTAAAGCCACAGTCCTCCAAAAGAGTGTAGCCCATGTCAAGGACAGCAATCACCTGATTGCTCAGAATGCTCGCTGCTGCATGGTATTTTGCCTTTTTGGTGCCATCAATGCGGCATACCTCATTTCCAATAGAACTAAACAGCCCGGATATTGCTTCAACCGCAGCATCCTGCCCTTCCACTGTGAAAAATGCTTTATTTAATTGCTCATATGATGAAAATTTGTTACTGAACGGTAACATTGGATGAATTGAACAGCATGATACGCTCATGCTCTCCCTTCCGGAAAATGAATCGGATGATAATGCGCCACTGCAATGACATATAATCTGATTCCTTAGAGACAGCTCTTTTAATTGTTCCCAAACCGGTATAATAAATGAATCCGGTGTGGTGATAAATATAATCTGTGATTGATCCGCCAGTTGCTTTAGCGAATCAAAGCTCTCTGTCCTTGTAAACTCCGCAGCCTTCTTTGCTGCCACAGAATCCACGTCATAATAGCCTGCAAGCTCTATGTCCTTTGTCCTTAGGTATTTACCTATAGAACAGCCCACTCTGCCTGCGCCGATTATGCCTATTTTCATGCTACCACCTTCTTTCCAAGCCGGTCAGACCATTCCTATATCGCAGCCGATATAATCTCCGCCATGTGCCGTATGGCTGCGGTCGATTTATCCTGTGCGCGCCTGTCACTTTGCTGCCTGCTTCATATTCTGATGCAGCAATGCGCTTGGGCCTTATTGTGTCTGCCGGATATGCTCTGTCATAAGGTGACAACACATCCTCCATGATACAGTTTCCTTCGAATACCGTTCGAAGAAAACTATACCACATTGACTATTATTTAACAATCCCTATTTTATTTTGGCTCAGTCATCTTGATATACTCATACTGTGGCTTGAAATCCGCTCTGTCATAGAGCTCATAGTAACGCATAAAGATTCTCTCCATGACATTTGGAATCTGATTTTCCTGTGGTTCAAATAGTATGATAAGATACTGCATTGAGCTGTAGCGCGTACAGACATCCACCTTTCTGATCTTGCTGCGGATAGACTGCTCCATGCAGTCAAGTGCCTTCTCAATTTCCTCGATATCTGCAAGCTGCTCCGGCAGAGTGTTCATAGTCACCATGACCAGATAGCAGTTGTGCTTATGCCTATCTCCTACATTGTTCACAAACTCATAGATTCTTGCAAACTCTCTGTAGTTTAAATCCAGCGCCCCTGTATAGCTGCCACTCTCCTTTAAAAGCTTTGCCACGTTTCGTAAATCCGCACTCAGATTTGTATTCTCCTTATTGTCAGCTAAGAGCTGCTCATAGAAGAAATATGAACCCTTACAGTTCTGCTTCACATAGTAAAGTGCCTTATCTGCCTTTGTGTAGTCACTTTCAAACATGGCTCCCTTTGTCGTCATGCACAGTCCCGCTGAAAGAGCAGCCTCCTTTATCTCACAGTCTGCTTCCCTGGCACTCTTAAAGCCCTCAAATATGCGCTTTATAACACTCTCCACGCTCGCCCTGTCAGAATATGGCATAAAAATGAGGAACTCATCCCCTCCAAGCCTGCAGGCTGCAAAGGTCTCATTCTCTGTCTCTTTAGCAAGGAGATTTCCTATAAGCTTAAGCGCCCTGTCACCAGCCTTGTGACCATGCACATCATTGACTTTTTTGAGATTATCCATATCTATGAAGGCAAGACAGCCATCATTCTCCTGCATCAGGGCTGCTATTACCTGCTGACCACGGCTTCGCATGTGAAGACCTGTCAGATAATCAACGCTATCGGCTTTTTCCTGACTGCTCATGGTCTTCATAACCTCAGATATGAATCTGTCTGCCACGGACTCGATAAACGCATTATCACGGTAGCCCTGAGCCGCCGGATTATCCTCATCAATCACAACCATGCCATTGTCAAGCATATCAACAAACATACGCGCAATCTGCGGATCAAACTGCGTGCTGCAATTATCCAGAAGCTCCCTTCGGATTTCTTCATCTGGCAGAGCATTCCTGTAGATCCTGCGCGACCTCATGGCATCATAGCTGTCTGCCACACACACTATACGGGCAGAAAGCGGTATCTCCTCTCCCACCAGTCCGTCAGGATAGCCATTTCCATCGTAGCGCTCATGATGATTCCTTGCAATATCCACCAGATGGTCTAACAGGGTAATATCCTTTAAGATATCTGCGCCCATCACAGTATGGCTCTTTATGGCGGCAAACTCTTCATCAGTCAGCCTGGTCGGCTTATTTAATATAGTATCAGGCACGCCAATCTTTCCGATATCATGCAGATATGCGGCATTTCTAAGGTTTTCCACCTCATGCTCACTCCAGCCAAGCTGCTTTGCTATGAGAGCAGAGTACTCAGCGACTCTGTATGAGTGTCCTCTCATATAATCGTCCTTTGCCTCAATTGTAGCAGCAAGTGTCTTCATCATCTGAAGGGAAACTCTCTCTGTCTGATTTCTAAGCTTATCACTCTCTTCCTTCTGGCGCTTGTATTCTATCTCGCTGATTCTTTTTATTGTGACTATGATATTGACAAACAAAATCACAATAAGGCCTGTTCCGATAAAGAAACCTGACATAGTGACAACAAAGTACACAGATGCAGCCTCTATAAGCACCAGAACAAGTGCCACAATCATGGCAATCATCTCAGGTCTGTAGCCCAAAGCCCTGTGTTTAATTATATCAATGATAAATGTTGTGATGACAACCACGCAGCAGACAGCAAGCATTCCCTGTCCTGCCGGCAGAGTCTCTATATAATCATATGCCCCGGAAAGCTGCAGTGCCGTGCAGACAATGAAATTCACAGCCGCAAGCGCTTCTATGCATGTATACACTCTTGTATAACGCCCACACTGTATGCTGTCGATATAAATCGAAACAGCAATAGGACTCAGCAGAATAACCACAAAGCACATAGCCGCCAAAACAGATGCATTGGGCACAAGCATCTGACGCAGCTTTGATTCACCTAACATCCATATTGCCCCAAAAAGCATACACCAGCCTACATACTCCATGTCAAAGTGCGTCTTGTATACAATACTGAGTGCTATACTGAACATAATAGTCACTATAGCAGCAAAGAAAATGAAAAACGCTATAACAGTCTCTCTTGAGCTATTATGATATATATTTGTCCATATATCGCTCTTATCTCCACAGTATACTGTATTTACAACGCCTGAATAGTTGGATGCATGGCTTGTCAGCTCAATGCGCAGCTCTTTGCCGGCATCATCCTCCGACATATTGCAAAATACATATCTGCTCGCGGAATCCTTACCGAAGGGTCTCGTATCCTTTGTATCATACTCTTCTCTCAGACTGCCATCCACGTAAAATCTGACTGTCTGAAGTGATGCTCTGATTGCCATGACATTTGCATTGAAATCATCAGGCAGAACAGTAGTTATGACCATCGTATCCCCCGGCTTAACATCGTACCTGCCGGGTACTTCAATAATCTCCCTTTCACCATCGGACTTCTCCCATGTAAAGCTGCCCTCGTAGGTGATATTATTATCACTTACAGACTGGCTTCTCTCACTCGGTAATATGCACTCGGCAATTATAAATCCAACAATCAAAAAGGCCATCATTAAATAAAACAATGACCTCTTTGTCCTACTCACGCTGTATCTATCCATAACTTTTCCTATTCCGCAAACATAAGGTCTGCTATATAATAGTCAGGTTTTCTAATGCCGCAGATGGGAATTCAGACACACTATACAGTACGCTGTTCAACCATGGTGTTGATTTCCTTGCTGATTTTATTTACATACATCATGATTGCTACACCTGCAGCAAAAATCACTACTGTGACAATAATTCCAACTGCCGAAAAGCACAGCTGGCTTAAGTATCCGATAAACGGAGTCTTTGCGATAACCTGCCCTTTAACTACCTTATATGATACACCATTTCCATCACGTAATGCAATCTCTTTTGCAGAAGAATCGTTAGAATCCACATAGTATGAATCAACCATTCTGCCTGATGAATCAGCTGATTCGATAGCTACTATATTGCCATCCTTATAAGAGGCTTCGTCGATAGTCTTTAAATATACCACGCTGCCGTACTTTGAGATATTTCCTGTATGGTCTGTGCCCGAAAGATATGTATGATAGCCAAATATCGGTGGAAGCACAACCGGAAGCACTATAAGAAGTGCCACGATTACAAGCATATAGCCCAGTATTGTAAGCCCTGTCCTTTTACCCTTTTTCTCGTCTACTGTCTGATTGTTGTTAGTGTTTTTACTCATATTAAGCTCCTTTCTGTTCATAAACCCAGTATCACTACAAATGGAGTATTTCCATGTAGTCTGTTGCCTCAGCCGCTACAGCAGCCTTTTTCTGCATGGCAAGCGCCTCATCAATGAGATGCGGCATAGCCAGTGTCAGGTTGAGTGCATCTGCCATATCAGCGTACTCACTCTCCTTAAATGTATTCGTGTCTGCAGTGTAATATGCGTTGTGCATGGTCTCCTCATAGCCCACTATAAGCATGTTGTTTAAGAAAGCCTTGTGAACCGCATCCACTATCTCACCCTCGTGATTGATATCGAGGTAGAAATCACACTTCTCAAAAAGACTATCCAGCACGGACATCTTCACATTAGGGTAGAGTGACACATTGTCATACTGCCCTGCCGACATAAGCTTCGACGACATCTCTGTGATGGCCGCCACATGAAAATGCATCTGCGGCATGAGTGACGCAAGCTCTGTCAGATGACCCACATTCTCTGAATTGGTACATACGAGTATGTGCGGCCTGTGCTTATTTTCCCTGACGAAGCTATAGATATATCCAAGCTGCTTCACCTTATCGGATGGAGCGCCAAGTGCTATAAGCCTGTCGTAGGACTCCTTTCGCGATACAAATACGCGCTTTGCCCTCGTTCCCTGATCATGTAGTATAATCTGCATATTGCCGGGTATCTCATCGCCCACCGGCTCGTGCCAGAAAAGTGCGTCGCGAAAGCCGTTTGGCGCAAGCGCCTGTGATGCAAAAAACGGATATGACAGCGAGTTGAAATAAACCGCTGTATCCTCCAGCCCTGCGCACCTGATGAAAAACGCTATAAAGTCTGTCTTACTTCTGAAAATCCAGTCCTTATCCTGCCATCTGACGAGTATATCACCGGTGACGAAGTTCTCCACTATCATCTCCCTGCCCGTCACATCAAAAAACTTCCTGAGTGCCTTCTGTCCCTTTTTATTAAAAACCGTGTGACAGAAAATCGCGCCGTACCTGTTATAATGCTCTGAAAGCCTGACCTGACCGGCATCATCGAGCCAGTCAACAATCTTAACCTGCCGCCTGTGCGTAGGCTCCGTAAAAAATATCCTCGCTCGCTCCCTGGTGCGGTCCATGACCTTCGCAGATGAATTATCGCCCTCTATGCGCCAGTAATCAGGAATCTGTATCTGATTGAAATACAGCGGCTTACCAGGTAAGCTGTCAGCCTCCCGATAATCGCCTAAGAAAAATCCATACACGCTCATCACATCATCCGGCAGGAAACCGTCATCCTCAATGACTGCTGCATGAAAGGCAGCACCGGCATTCTTAAATGACTCAAGGAGATTCTTGCTCTCGCCTGAAAATGTATCAAAGAGCAGTGTGATACCATCTGCCGTGTGTGTTACTTCAACAGCTCTATCCATCTGTGAACCACCTCCTTAGTCAGATATTCTTTGGCCTTCTCATATGAATGTCCTGAAAATGCATCCATGTCATCCTCTGTAAACATCCTCACTATACGCTCAGAAAGAAGCTTTATCTTTTCCTTCTGATCCATCTCATCGGTGATTGGAATTTTGTAGCCGTTTTGCCCATCATCGATAAAGGTCTGGTTGCCATACCTCACATCAAAGCCCACTATAGGAAGCCCTGAGCCTATGGCCTCCATGAGTGTGAGCCCGAAGCCCTCACTCTGTGAAGCTGCCACATATGCATCATAGTGCTTGTAAACATCATCTAATTTCTGCTGTCCCATCAAATGCACATAATCACCGCAGCCCAGCCTTCCGATAAGCCCATTAAGCTTCGCCTCATCTCCACCCTTTCCATATATGTCAAGTGAAATGTCAGGCACGCTTTCTTTTGCTTTCACAACGGCCTCCACCAGCCAGTCACAGTGCTTCTCAGTCGCAAGACGCGACGCAGTGATGAGCGAGTGCCTCTTTCTTGGCTCATCCGGATATTTAAGCTCATCAAGACTGCCCACCGGGATAGTCACCACATGAGGCTCTTTTCCACAATACTTCTTGAACTGCTGCCTCATAAGCTCATTCTGCGCATCTGTCGCTGTGATGTAGAAATCTATGTGCTTCGTCTGTGAAAACGAATACTCATAATAGTTGTTCCACAGTATGTAATCATCATCCGTGCCGCCCTCGCTGAAATGGTCCGCATGCACCACTATTCCTACGCGCGCCGGTCCACAGTTTTCGAGGATTGCCTGACCTATGCCTGTCGTCCTGTCGATGATCACCACATCATCAGCCGTTAAGTTAAGCCTCTTTACCATATAGCCGACCAAGTCAGCCTTGGTGTAAAGCACCTGCGCTCCTATCCTGTAAAAGGTGCTGTCATCCTCTATGACCTCCTCGTAGCACACCGAGCCATCCTCATTGAAAAATGTCCTGCCGTACAGATGCGCCTTGCCGTCGAGCGGAGCATAGTATTCGCTGAAGGTCCTGCAATAGGTGTAAAAATCCTTCCTGATCAGGCATCCGTTTGAGACAATCTCGACTCTGTGCACTAGATCACTTGTATCATCGACCATGTAGCAGGTGTAGAACCTGCCGCTCTCCTTAAACTGATACCTGCAAGTCTTGCCCTCTCTGGAAAAGGTATAATCCTCTTCTGCCATCGAAGCCTCAAGCTCCTTTAGAGTGAATGTGACGGGCGATGTCCTCACATCTGTAAAAAATGTGTACAGCCATATCACTTCCTCATCCAAAAAGCCGATATTTCTTGTCATGTGCTCTATATTTTCAGTTGGAAACATATCTGTGAAAATAAACCTTGCCGGAATGTGTGCCCTGCGAAGCAGATTAGCCCTGTAGCTCTGTGCGTACTCCACACCGCTTGAAGCCCAGCCTATTCCGAGATTGAAGTTATATACCATATGATTCTCCTCGTATCTGTCAAACTATTGATATTACAGTGTCTGCTTTTTCTCCATATTTATGAATAGTTACATCTATGGATATATAATCTGCAGCCTGCCATCCTTGCCGATTTTCACGTCACTAAGCAAAATATTCCTTATGATATTACATTTTACCGCTTTTTCTGTATCCAAAAACGACTCGAAAGCCTCATTTTGGTATTCAAACATAACATTTCTCTGTGCGGATGCTCTTCCCGCTACCGCATACTTGAGCTGCTCAAGGTAGTCAATCAGCTCAACCCAGCCATCATCCACCGCCTTTAGAGTTGCCTCACGGACAAACTGCTCGTAAGCCTCCTCATCACCTATGCGCTCACGCTGTCTTGAAAGCCCCTGATACACGCGAAGCATCAGGTAATCGCTAACAGTGGCGGCGCTTTGCATGTCAGACCTTGACAGACCGGCATCCAGCTTGTATGAGATGTTGTCAAGAATATATCTGTTTAGTATGGATGTATACTGCTGTGTATTGGTATTGTTGGTATTATTATCTTTATATTTCTTTCTTCCACTGCGCCTGCCACGCTTATTATTACTCTGTATGCATTCAAAATGATTAACGAAATCTGAGATATTCTCCTTCGCAATCCCTATTATTTTCTCCTCCTCGACTCTTGCACCGTCGAGCAGGTTCTTTCTGGTTGCGTAGATTAAGTCTCGCTGGCGCTGGAGAACCTGGTCGTATTGCAGTGATTTCTTACGGTTCATTTCCTCTGACTCCACACTAAGCTTCTGACACTGGTTGACAATACGCTTTATTTTGCGCTTTCTGATACGCTTTTTGCCATCTATATAGCGCTGCATCTTCTCATCATCCTCAGCACCTACTATGTCATCCTCGAGGCTCACATAATACTGGCTGAAGCCCGGATCACCCTGTCTGCCGGCACGGCCCCTCGCCTGCCTCTCGGATCTTGAATTGTTCATCCTGCCTATACCTATGACAGCTAAGCCTCCAAGCTCCTTCACTCCGTCTCCGAGCTTTATATCTGTTCCTCTTCCTGCCATCGTTGTAGCAACCGTGACAGCATTCAGCTGGCCTGCGCCTGCGATAATCTGTGCTTCCCAGAATGCATTGCTTGCGTTTAGTACGTTGTGCGGGATATTTTTCTCTATTAAGAGCCTTGAAAAAAGATCTGTATCCGTAACGGAATTGAGCACCACAAGCACCGGCTGGCCTGTTTCGTGAAGCCTTATCACATCATCCACTGCTGTCCAAAACTGGTCATGGCCGTTTTTAAAGTATCTGTCCTTCCTGTCAACTCTTTTAAGAGGCCTGTTTGTAGGTATTCTCACCACATGCTTGCCGTAGGTCTCAAAAAGCTCATCCTTTGCATCCATGAGTGTGCCGCTCATGCCTGCCATCTTGTCAAACATCATAAACAGATTCTGGAATGTAACGGATGCCACAGTTCTGTATTCCTGCGATATCTCCACCTTTTCCTTTGCCTCTATAGCCTGATGCTGACCTCCGCGCAGCTTGACGCCATGCATGAGACGGCCTGTCGCTCCATCAAACAGCTCTACCTCCTTCTTGTCAGTAACAACATAATCCTTTTTGTTCTTCAAAAGCTTGTGCGCCCGAAGAGATAGCGTGACATGCCTGTTTATCTCAAAATTCTCTTTACCGTAGAAATTGGATATGCCAAAGAAGCTCTCGGCAAACTTCACACCCTTTGGAGTGAGCCAGACGGCCTTATCCTCCTCTATGTAGTCTATATCCTCCACAAGTGTCGTGACGAAAAAATCACATACATCATACAGGTTCGACTGCACTCTCGGCACTCCCGATATGACGAGCGGCATAATTGCAGAGTCTAGCAGCACCGAATCAGCCTCATCAATTATGACATAGTGGAAATCACAGAGAAATCTGTCCTCCTTCTTCTTTACCAGATTGTCAAAAAGGAAATCAAAACCAAGTGTGCCATTTGTGGTATATATGATATCAGCCGAATAGAACTGTCTTTTCTCGTCATCATCCTGCTTTTTTGTATCATCCGCATCCGGATATGAGCAGGTGAGACCCATAAAAGTGTAGACCTCTCCCATCTCTGCACCATCTCGCGATGCCAGATACTCGTTTGTGGTCACGAGCATACAGCTCTTGCCGGTCAGCGCATTCAGATAAAGCGGCATCGTGGCAGATAGAGTCTTTCCCTCACCTGTATTCATCTCGGCGAGATATCCACCGTGAAGAGCTGCTGCCGCTAAGATTTGCACATCATACGGTCTCTTTCCAAGCACCCTGTAATCAGCCTCGCAGATAGCCGCAAAGGCCTCCGGCATAAGCGATTCAAGCGATTCCCCATCGCTATACCTGCTCTTAAACTGCTCTGTCAGTGCAGAAAGCTCTTCATCACTTAGATTTTTTATTTTTTCTTCGCTTTTTCTTACCTTTGTTAGAGTCCTCTTTAAGTCTCTCAATTCTTTCCTGCTCTGCATCAAACTCTTCCTCTGAAACCTCTTTAATCACCAGTGATTTGAATGTAAAATCAGCATTTCCACCATTTATCAGCTCTATCCTGTAGCTGTAGGTCCTGATGGACGGCTTGAAAACAGCCCTTTTGTCCCGGACAATAATACTTTCCGCCTCCTCATCATACCTGTCATAAAATATGATACGAAGCATCAGTGCCTCACTCTCACTGTTGTGATAGTCAATATTCACCGCAATGGAATATGCCCGCTCTCCATCGATGAGCGGAAGCGACGGCTCTATCCTATTTCCCTGGAAATTCGTCATAGAATACCATGTGTGAATCACCGTGCCCGGCGGCATGAGGCGGTTCTTATAAGAGACTGAACCATCCTCATTAAATTCAATTTTAGATCCATATACATACGAGTCCGATAGAAATTCCTTCCAGCGGACCTGCCATGTGTCACCATACATAATACTTACCTGTCTTACTATTGTTCACTTAATATTTGTTTTCCTGTTACTGTTCACACCTGACTGTGTGACCGGCAACGTTTATTTGCTTATCTCGAAAAATCATCATACAGCAGATTATTATACTGGCTCTTGAACCATGCCATGACATTTGCCGAATTGTCAGTATGTCTGCCGTGTGAGCCCTTGCCATACACCTCAACACCGCTCGACTTAAGATGCGACAAAATGCTCGGATAACCATCCGGGTCGTAATCGTCCTCATACAGATATGAGATGATGAACTTTGTGTGCGACCAGTCGGCACTGTCGAATCTGTCCCACATCCTGTTGTTTAGCTGCTCTATCGCCTCGTCAGAGAGATTGTCATAATTTTTCATCAGAATATCAAGCGAGGTTGCAAAGCCTCCGGCTCTAAGGATTCGCTCGTTTCGTGCTACATTTCCCATGTTGGCAAGTGGCTTTGCAAGAAGCAGTGCATGTGGTGAAAGCTTTGAGCCATAGTATAGTGAACCAAAGGTTCCCATTGAAGCTCCTGAGAGCACGAGCTCATCCTTAGTAAGGCCAAGCTCATCGAGCTTATCAGTCACATAATTCGTAATCATCTGCTCAAATTCACTGTCTCCCAGATAAAAGGCTCCACCCTCACTTCTTGGGTCTGTCACAAGAATAAACGGACATCCAAAGCCTCGCATCATATAGTAGCCCTCAAAGCCCTCCTGAGTCCTGTAGCCTGAGAAATAGACAGCAAGCGGTGGCTTCATATCGCCCTTCTCAAAGTACACAAACACTTCCTCTCCCTTAGAAGAGACAAGCCTCTCACCTCCCGGCAGGAAAAATCCGTGCCCACGACGGGAATGTCTATCGTGAAGTGATATGATATTCAGGCTGCCGGTGCCCTTTGCGAGAATTGAAACAAAAACAGGGCCATAATCTGATTCATTATCTATTCTAAAAACATCCTGAAGCTGTTCCTCATCAAGCTCCCAGACCTGCTTTATATCACCAATCGAGCCGTTATAGAACTGAAATATTCTCAGCTTAATCTCAACATCACCTGTTTTCTCATACTCAAGATACATATCAATACACTGTCCCTCAAAAACAGGGATATTGTATCTCCAGTATGCAATCTGTGAAAAATCCTCTCCAAACTCTCCATCCAGAAGCAGATTATAGTTTCCATCACATGATACCCTTCCTGTAAAGGAATCACTGATAGCAAGCTTGGCCGGATTAAACTTCTCCCCATAAGGATTAGGATAGTAATTTCTCACCTCATGAGCCAGAAAATACTGCACATCGCCGGTATACAGATACTGTCCCATTCGTGCCTTGAAATATCTGCTCGTCGCGCTGTTTAGCATCTGCACATTTTCCGTAGCAAAAAGACAGTAGCCCCTTGTAAACTTCATAAATTTCTTTTCCTCTGAGAGTGTTATATCCCTGTCAAGAATAACTAAATCCATGAGCTTTCTCGCAGGTCTGTTTGCCGAGGATTCACTCTCATCAGACTCGTACACTTCAAACTCTATATTGTCCGGAATGCTGTATTTAGTTGTCCAGTCGTCATCGCCAACATATAAAACATGAATCTTACTCACTGAAATTTAGCACCTTTCTCCACTTCTTAAGCAATACGGATGTGGTATATTTCTGACCTAGCTCATAGCACTCCACCAATGCCTGATTCCAGTTTTCAAAGCTGTCCAGATAATAGGTCAGGCTTCTTCCGATATCAGAAAAATCATCTATGACCATTCCGTTTTTCCCTGAAACAAGAAACTGGTCTGCACTCAGGCTGATTCTCGGTACGCCCTTGCTGATAGCTGTGACATAGACGAACACATCCATCGTACCTCTCATATCGAGGATGACTCTCTGCTCGTTGATACACTTGCTGATATCACGCTCATCCACACATACATCCACGAAAAATCTCTGCTCCACCGGTTTTTCTATATCCCCCAGCTCATTCTCAGCGAATGCATCAGCCCCGCTGCCTCCAAAGCCTAAAGCTGCCTCACCATCGCCTGTTACCAAACGGGAATCATAGCCCATACTATCAAGAAGCTTTACCGTATCATTCTTTATAGCATCCTCATGCCCCCATGAAGCATCTCTTGTAAAGAAATGAACTCTCGCAAGGTCATTTATGGTCAGATAATCCGCAAGCCCCTTTATAATCCGAGCAAATGCATCCTCAGTCAGTCCATCAACCGGCACAAGGATGTTCTGCACACGAAGCTGCGAGCTGATACCGAAATCCCTCCTGGCATCATATGGCGGAATATCTGTGATATGTAATCTGACCGGCTTGTTATTTACTGAAATTATATCTGCAGCTATCTCTCCTGTTTCTAGAGCAGAACCGGCTTGTGAATCAGAATTTATATCATAGCTTCCACTCAGATTTGCCATAATAAGCTTCGTCGTATAATCAGAATCGGTAATGATATTTTCCGCATGCTCTAAAAAATCTGCTGCCAGTGATGTCTGCGTAAAATCAAATCTGTTCTCAAAAAATGTAGCAATAACCCTTTTTCCCTTAAGCACATGCTCTGCAACCCTGATATGAAGCGGATGCATCGCCACGAAAAAGCTGTCATCCTGCCTTGTGAGATTCACATAGCTTGCAAATACCTCTTCAATAACTGCCTCAATGCTGTCATATTCAGCCTTTGTGAAGCGCATCTCAACCGGCTCACCTGCTTTGCCGCTCTTGGCATCAGGCACCACATCATAGTCAGGGCACGTCTGATTTACAATCACGTGGCCATCCTTTTTATATTCACGTATCTTCCAGATGCCGTTTTCCATCAAAAAATCCTGATACTGCTCTATGCCGTTTTCGTAGATAACAGTACTGGAAACAAAGCCTCTGTCATCATAATAGTTGCGCCTGCAGATTTTACCATCCTCAAACATGTCTATAGATATCGGATTGCCATCCTCACCAAATTCTACCTGTGCGTACTTCACATCCCCCTGCAAAGCGATTATAGAAAAGGGTGAATATACAAACTCCAGCCCCTTCGGCCACTTGATATCGTGATATGACAACACAGCGACCTTCTTTCTCCTGACCTGCGCTATCGCATCAAAACATGACCAGTACTTCGAGCGGTACATACCCTGCCTGTGTAGGAAATGCCTGAAATTTGGCGAGTAACCGAGCACAAGAATCATGTAAGGCCTGTCCACATTTCTGTGAAACAGTGTAATCTGCTTTATAGTCTCGTCAAACTCTGACTTGAGCCTGCGCTTATACCACTGCTGTTCGTTTTCGCACCACATATTCTGTTTATACCATGCCGGTATAAAATATAGCATTATGATTCCTCCTAATTTATGATTAATCAGATTACTACATGCTACGCATTCCCGTAATCTGACTACACCTCGAAATCCGCTAATTTCCTGCGTCCCCGCAGCAAATTGCTACTTTCTCGGTGTAGTGCGGGTCACTAAGGTATACATCGAATTGCATGCAAGCATGCATCGATGATACCTTTTGACCCTTTAATCATATGAATGTATGATATCTATCCATATTCCGGTACACCTCAGCCTCGCGGTACAGCGAAATCCAAAGCCCTGTCGTCATCATGATAGAGCACGGCAACATGGCGAGTGATGCATCCACATATCCGCCAAACTGTAAAAACAGTGGTCCACCCTGACATATACAGATAATGATTGAGCTGATAACAGAAAAGCTGAGCACTGTGCCAATCAGATACCTCTTCGTAGGCTTTCCTGCATATATATCCTGTATAGAATCACCCGACTTAAGCAGATCATCTGCTGTCCTGCCCGGAGACAGCATAACCATAGAAAAGATAACCGTAAGCAGACATATAATCACCATATATACCACAATTCCAAGCGGTGATGTGAGCCTCATATTGTCCATCCACCACTGAATATCAGCATTGTCCGGAAACAGATAATGAAGCCCATTACACATAAACTGTGGAATCAAAAAAGCGGCTGACGCAAACATAAGCGGCGTAGCACCGACAGGATTAAGCTTGTAGGCGATATAGTTCTTATCCGCATAGATATTGTTTATGGAAACTCTCTGTACTGCTATTCGCTTCTCTGTAGTCTCAAGTACTATCATGACAGCAATCTCTGCCACGCCTATAACTACAGGCAGTGCCAGCTTCTCAAGCGGCTTTCCTGTAAACATGGTCATCATACCACTGACTATATTGACCATGAATACACTCACCTTGCCACCGATACCATACTTGGTAGCTCTGTCGCACATATACACCACTATCAGCATACCCGCAATAAGCTGTATGAAAACTATTGTCTTATTCCATATAAGTTCATCCCCACTAACTCTATAGATAAATGTCTGTGTTTTGTGATATGCCTGAACTGCTGCTATAATCATCATGATGGTAACTGTCCATATGTTTATCTTTTTCGGTGACAACTTTCTTGTATTGTCAAGCGACATGATTGCAACAATCAGTATGGCAAGCATGGATGCCAGCATGTACGGCCACAAGCCTATGATGAAAATGGAACAGTTCTTCATATCACCTGAAATAGCCTGTAAAAGTATGGACTGCGCATCTACGTTTACATTGCTATATGCATCTATATCTATCCCATAGAGTGGTATATTTCTGCCGACCATGTACACGAGCATTGTCATGAACGAATATAAAAGCTTATATAATAATACGTGTTCCTTCTGTTGTTTTTGTTTTTTCTTCTTTATACTATCTTTCTGCTTCAAGGAATTCACCTTTCCTCACAAAGTAATTTCATCTTACTGCAAAACAGCTTAACGAATTAGTGACCATCCGCTACAGATGGTCACTAATATTATAAAACAATATTCTTAGTATTGCTATTAATTATTTATTTCTCATCAGAATTATCTTCTGAATCGTCGCTCTTTGCAGGTTTTCTTCTGCGGTTGTCATAAACACCCTTTCCTGTGATAGCTGCAACTGCTGCTGCAATCCACCACCACCATGTTTTGATACCGTCCTTGGCTGTTCCGCCTGCTGCAAGAGGTGTATCCTCATCCTCGATGTTCTGAAGATTATCATCTTCCTCATTTACTGCAAGAGGAACCTGTGCATCCTGAATTGGTGTATTCGGTGCTGCTGGAGCTGCTGGTGCAGGTGCTACTGGCGCTGCAGGAGCCACCGGTGTTGCTGCTGCAAGAGGTGTAGCAGCAGGTGTGATCGGAGTTGTAACCGGTGCTACCGGCGCATTAGCTGGTGCTGGGGTTGGTGCAGGTGCTGGAGCCGGTGTCGGTACCACATTTGCAGCTGACTGACTCTGACTCGTGCTTGTGCTGATGCTCTCGCTTGTGCTGAGTGACTCACTTGTGCTTGCTGACTCACTTGCACTTGCTGACTCGCTTGCGCTTGCTGATTCGCTTGCGCTTGCTGACTCGCTTGCACTTGCTGACTCACTTGCACTTGCTGACTCGCTTGCACTTACTGACTCGCTTGCACTGATTGCCTCACTCACACTCTGTGATGCGCTGATGCTGTCACTTGCTGTGCTCTCTGATCCAGTCTCACTGATTGAGGTGCTAATGCTTGTGCTCTCACTAGCGCTTGATGATGCTGAGGTGCTTGATGACTCGGAAGCACTTACGCTTGATGAGGTACTCTGTGATTCACTTACACTTGTTGAAGTACTCTGGCTATCGCTTGTGCTTGATGATGTACTCTCTGACTCACTTGCACTTACTGACTCACTTGCACTTACCGACTCACTCGCACTTACTGATTCACTTGTGCTTACACTCTCACTCGTGCTTACTGACTCACTAGCGCTTTCCGATGCACTTGCGCTTGCTGATTCACTTGCACTTACTGACTCGCTTGCGCTTACGCTTTCACTCGCACTTACTGATTCACTTGTGCTTACTGATTCACTCACACTTACTGATTCGCTCGCGCTTACTGACTCACTGACGCTTTCCGACGCACTTGCGCTTGCTGATTCACTGGTGCTTACACTCTGTGACTCTGCTACGCTGGTTGATACACTCTGCGATTCTGCTACACTTGTGCTTACACTCTGCGACTCTGCTACACTTGTTGATACACTCTGTGATTCGGCTACGCTGGTTGATACACTCTGCGATTCTGCCACGCTGGTGCTTACACTCTGTGATTCTGCTACACTTGTGCTTACGCTCTGTGATTCTGCTACACTTGTTGATACACTCTGTGACTCTGCCACGCTGGTGCTTACACTCTGTGACTCAGCTACACTTGTTGATACGCTCTGTGATTCGGCTACGCTGGTGCTCACACTCTGTGACTCTGCTACGCTTGTGCTCACACTCTGCGATTCTTCTACACTTGTTGATATACTCTCACTTATTCTTGTAGAATCACTTGCACTAAGTGATCTTCTTTCACTTATGCTTGTAGATACACTCTCAGAATTGCTTGAGCTATCACTAAGTGACACACTTCTTGATTCAGAATTTTTCTCACTAGTCCTTCTACTATCAGATCCACTTTCACTCAACGATTTCCATTCAGATGTCTTCTCACTAAAACGCTCTGAAACAGATGTTGATAAAGACTCTATAAGGCTTTTTGTTTCTGAAGCTGAAGTATACTCAGATCTATCTTTATTATATTGATCTCTTCCATTTTCATAATCATTTAGTGAAAAATAGAAATCTCCTTTTTTATCAAAATTTCCATCATGTTTAGTTCCTGAACCATCTGTATATTCGACTTCTTTTCCGCTATTTTTAAAGTCGAGACGTGTCTGACCCCAATATTTGTATGTATAAGGAGTCTTCTTAAGTACAGCAATTCCAGCAACCTCACCTGTTTTCTGAGATTTCTCATTATTTTCACCATACTGATTAGTGAGAACTTTACCATTTTTGTCAGTAGTTACATAATCAAAATATGCTGTCTGTGTATTTCCGTTATTATCTTTATATTCTACCTTGACATAATTTCCAGTGCCATTACTGCTCTCCCATTTAGAAAACGTTATCTCTTCAACATCCTCTTGCTGTTTAAATCTATATCTGATTAATAAGTCAGCAAGGTAATCCATATGCTTCCAACAATCTGCATTTTCTTCAATGGTCTTCGTTCCATTCGAATTTGTCTTAATTAAATCCCACTTAATAGTAGACAAATCTTTACCTCTTTCAGCATTTTTCAACCGTTCAGAAATAGCGGCTTTCTCAGCATCAATCTGCTTAATAAGATTCTCAAGATATGCATCCATCTTGCCATTTTGTGCAAATGCTGTAGATGTTGAATCATATACGCTTTGAGCTGTCGATAAACTCTCTGAATATGCTTTATTTTCAGATTCAAGTGTACTTAATGACTCACTATAAGCCAGGGACTCGCTTGCTGATGCACTTGCTGCCGATTGAGACTGTGAATCAAGCATGCTTTTCTCATCCGCAAAACTGTTGCTTGCTGATTCACTTGCAGAATAGATTTCACTATCCTCAGATGAAACAGAGGCGCTTGCTGATAAACTAGCTTCTTCCAAAGTCTGTTTCCCATTCTCATCTGCCTGATTTTCCTCATTATTCGCAACCTGAGTTTCATTTTCCAATGATGCTGCTGCCACATTATTGGCTGCTGCTTTAAATGCCACCATTTTCCCTGGCGCACTCTTCTTTTGCTGTGAAACAGCCTCTGTCTCACTTGTTGCTTCTGTCTCTTCAACTGATGTACTATTGGCACCCTGCTCAGATGTGCTCTCTGTCTGGCTTGCACTTGTCTCCTCTGAAGCAGTCTCAGACTGATTCTCACTAGCCTGGTTTACTTCACTTTCTGACCGGCTCTCGCTAGGAGTGTCGCTCATTCTGTCTGACATTGAACTGGCAGACTGACTTGTCTGATCATTTACCTGATTTTCAATTTCCTGAGCCATTACCATGTCGGCGCCCTGAATGGTACTCACACCACCAATGGCAATTCCGGCAGCAGTAACACCTTTTAAAATACTGTCAACCTTCTTCTTATTCATACAGTCTCTCCTTATTCACACGAATCCGGACACTTGGATTATATGTTTCCTAACCCTCATTCATCCGGACATAACTATAGATTTCCTCTTTTACACTATAAATATAAACTCCAACGTGTATCTAAAATCGTATTTTAACGTAACAAAAGCGCTAAAACAAACTTTTAAAAATTAATTTTTGTTTAAATCAAGCAGATATCATCAATAATACAGCATATCACTTTCTGCAACAAAAACTTCGTAAACACACCATCTGCCACTGCAGGTGCCAGTTTTTTCTCCTGTTCCTGCGCTTTTTCTATATCCTCATCTGATATTCGATTCAAAACGTCATCAGCATTTTCGTCATCTGACATAACAAAGCCTATTCCATATCGGGAAACAAAATCCGCTATATTCGTCTGCTCCGGTACTATCACAGGAATACCTGCACATATACAAAAGCCTGTTTCAAATGGATTTATCATAAGACCATATTTGTTTTCCCGATCTGTTGTTGTGCTCAGGGCAAGTCCTGCTTTCTTTAGGTCAAGCATATGCTGAATTGATATATCATGAATCTTTTCCACTTTTTTATCTATTTCCAGTTCTTCCAAGCAGAAATCATACGGATAATCCCACACCCTCTGATACAGAAGAGGCTTCTCCTTTAATCCGTTTTCCTTCAAGTACAATTCCATTTCTGTAGACTGGACAATAAGTAAGTCTGCTTTGTTAAACAAATCAATTTCATCCGATAATTGTTTATAATCCGAAGGAGCAATTCTGCTTCCCAAATCCTCTACAAAAACAGCCACCTTTGCACCACATGTATTTTTCAGATGTTCCATGACAAAGCTGTCATACCTGGCACTTACCATACTTGGATACTGGAAAATAACTATCGAATCACTGCTCACAGCCGCTGTAATTCCCTGCATTCTGACATGCAGCTCATCGTCAGAGTCATATGTGTCATCAAATTTAAACAATGAAACTTCATCATAATCCAGCATTTTAGCCGCCTGTGCAACTATATCATGCTTTCTTGTATTGTCATTCCAGACATTATATGTCTTCGTATAAAATACTTTCATATCATTTCTCCAAAACACAAATCAATGCATCCATAAGTAGTTTCTTTGTATAAACTCCATTCAGCAGCATATACTGATACGGTGCAATATTTGATATCATTTTAGCATAGTCTTCATCCGATGTATTTTGAACAATATTATCTGCCTCTTCAAGAGAATCAACCACATATCCAAGACCTTTTTCTCTGACAAAATCACTGTGCACACATCCATTCCTTACAATCACTGGTATGCCTGATGCCAAAGTAAAACCAAGCTTGTGTGGCTGGTTCATGGAATAGTATCTTTCTAAATACTCTTTATCACACCACACCAGACCATAACCGCCCTTTGACAGTTCTCTCATTAGCTGTATCGGCTTAAAACCATTACGCCATATAAAGCTTGAATCATCATCTCTTGGTGGCTTCTGATAATCAAAATGTTCTACAGTAGTTTTGCCATGATAGCCTTCTAAAAACGGAAATCTGTTCCAATTTCCTGTAAATAGCATTTTCTTCAAATTTTGATGTTCTTTGAAGCATGGAAAGCCAGGAGCTTCCCAGATTTTTTGATACAGGACTTGTATGTCATCTCTTAGACCATTATTTATCATATATTCATGCATCTTCACCGATGGAAGAATCAGTATATCAGCTTTATTAAATATGCTTATTTCCATATGCAGAATGCTTTGTTCTGAATCAAACATCAGTTTTTGCAAATCATGTACAAAAATAACAAGTCTGACATCGTTATACAACTTTATCTTATCAACAAATACTTTATCATAATCAGGTCCATTCCATGTCGGATATTGAAAAAGCACTATATCTCCATGATATAAAGATGCAATTGTACCATCCAGATGATGACTTATTGTGTTCCAATAATCTTCATAGAATTGCCTCTTCATGACTCCTATTTCTGTGAAGTCGAGTTTTTTTGCAATTTGCACTACTCCATCCATTGCCAAAGTTGCAGTTCCTCCTATATTGTGGAGATTTGTTATATGTATATTCATTTTAAATTCCTTCTTTTAAATAACTCATATAATTCAAGAACTCTTCACCTATAGTTTCTTTAATATACGGACTGGAAAGTATCCCTTCAAAAAAATTGTTTTTTAACACAAAATCACGATAAAATTTCTTTTCCTCTTGATAAATCCAATTTAGTTTATTCATTGTGCAAAAATAAAATCTCCAGAAAATGGCAATCTGCACCTCATATTTACATTCTTTCACAACCCCATTATCCAATCCTCGATGTTTAATTTCTTCTATAAGAATATTGGTATATTTAGCTGAATCTCTGAGTTTTTCAAGGGATTGTTGTCCAGCCATAATGCCATTTGAATTTTGAAAATAATATAATAACGGACTATCTATTTTACAATATTTTTTTGCCAACAAAACACACAAAAACGAAAAATGACCATCTTCATAATTTATGTTTTCTATAAACCGAATACAATTTTTTTTAAGAAATTCACTTGAATATAACTTTGCCCATACACAAATACTAAATCCACCTGACCATGCTAATATAAGTTCTTTTCTTTCATCTATGTTTGCTAAATTAAACTCTCTTGCTTTTACATCTTCTATTTGTGTATACTTAGGTTTGTCATCACAAAACATAACAACCTCACATTGAACTATATCAAAATCCTTTTCAAGACACTTATTATACAATATATCAATTGTATTAGGATGGATGCAATCATCTGCATCTAAAAACATAATATATTTTCCAGTACAGATATCCATTCCCAGATTTCTTGTACCGCCGCACATTCCCTTATTTTCCATCTTCACTGATATTACATTTTCTGAATACTTATTTTGTAACATTTCAAGAATGGACCATGTATTGTCTATCGATAAATCATCTATGAATATCACTTCAAGATTCTCAAAGCCATATGTCTGGCTGTAAATTGAATCGAAGCATCTCATAACATATTTTTGTACATTGTAGCACGGAATAATTACTGATATCTTGTCTTTATTTTTTTCCATTTCATCGCTCCATTAGAATAGTGATTACCCTATAACGTCAATTACCTCTTTATTATATTTTTCATCATCGCAAATAATTATATTCTCGTCAAAGTTATGCTCTGCCGTGTGCTTATGATTCAGCTTAACCTTAGATGTTGCTCCCATTTTAAACCATTCATATTCCGAGTCAATATGCCCTATATCTATCGCCTGATATCCTGCTAATGACAACTCATAAGCAAGGACTTTAGCCGTTGGACCAAGCATTATGAGAATAAACCTATCATCTGCATATTGAATAATATTTTCCTTTATAACATCAATTTTTGAATATGCATTTTTAGCCGGACAGATAATTCTCTTCACTGACATTGCATTATCAAATAAATCATTTCCCACTCCCGATCTTGAGTTTACTCCCTCTACTATCAATATATTTTTATTTTCCCACAGCAGCTTCAGCTTATTAAAATATCTCTTTGATGACGTTTTATCTATTAAATCCATATATGGTCTGGAGATAAACGTTGAGCCGTACCAATCAGCTGTGCATAGTTCTGTGTAAAAATCTCGGTATACATCCAGATGATTCTTCCAAAAATCAGATGCGTAACTATTATATCGTTCTCTATCCTTAAAAACATCCGAAAGACATACAACCATTTTTTCATTACTTTGCAGCATCATAATTTGCCTGAGTTGCTGTGCTAAATTACAATCATACTGCTGATAAGGAATGCTATTTCCAGCAATTATATCCATCTCGCCATCGCCAAATCTTGCTACTGACGAATTATGCTCTAAGATATAATCCAGTGTCTCATCTATATTAAGGACATTAATATCAAAAGTATCTTCTGATTTAATCGCATTATTAATAAGTGCAGCTATTGTTCCATCTGAGTGTTCATTTAAAGTCCATGCATCATATTGTTTCAATATCAAATGCTGCAGCTTACTCTCATTGATATCCTTATATGCTTTATCATGCCATAAAACAATCACCTTTTTATTAGAATATGCTGCTATTTTCTCTATCAACATACTTTCAAACTTTAATCCATTTCCTGTCGGAAGCTGAACAATTGCCATATCATCATACTCTACTGACGCAATTATTCCGTCAAGTCTTTTTGATAATTCCGTATCTGTGTCTGATGAAACATCATATACATACAGCCCTAGCTCATAGATTCCCATATCGTGTGCTGTCTGTGCAAATTTACGTTGCCTATTTGCAACCTCTTTATCTTTTATAAATCCGTATAAATTTGTAACATGAGTTTTCATTATTATTTTGACCTCTCATTATGCTCCACATACAGAATAGTTAATAATGTAGATAACAATTATATTAACTCTAACCCTAATTATGTAACAGCACCTTGCAGCTTTTCCAACCTATTTGTACTATTCCCTTTACAACTCACAAACTATACTGTTCACATGATATTTCTCTGCAGCTCTCGGATTTTTCTTTGCGAACTGGCGGTTGATTCTCTTTTTGACTATCTCACAGTCCTCGCGCTTTAATCCGATGAGCATGATAAGAAACTGCACCTTTCCATACGAGGTATATATGTCACTGTAGCGGATTGATTCACCGACGCACTTCTTGAGCTGCCTTGAATACTTGTTCATCTTTGTCTCGCTCTGTACCTGTCTGCCTTCCTCGTCCTCGAGAGTACAGAGCATGAGATACACAGGTATCCTTGTGCGCTTCATAATACGGATGGACGCCTGGTATATTCCCCTGAATACCGGATAGCTGCAGAAATATCCGCCTCTTTCTGTTTCCTCCTGCTCGTTCATGCCCTCCTGGATGTTTTCCAGTATCTCATGTGCATGATTCATCTGATTACTGTATTTCTCAAGGATTTCCAAGAGTCTTGAAGATGGATAAATACCGCACTCCCTGAGATAATAGTCCACGACATCCGTGTATAGCTCTTCCGCCTCATCATAGCGCCTGGTCTCTACCATCGCCTCCATGATGAGTTCCTCCCACTCATTGAACGGATCGACCTTTGCCGCATATACTCCGAGCTTCTCCAGCCCCTTGAATTGTTTTCTCTTTCGCAGTATGTACGCAGATTCATTTATGATTTTCTCAAACATGGTGTGATAGCGTCTGGCCTCCTGTGCTATCCACGTCTCGCCTGTATATGCCGCCAGAAACTCTCCCTTGTACAGATATAGTGCTTTTACGTACAGCTCAAGCATATTGTCTTCTATTTCCTTTATCCGCTCATCACACACTGTCTCTGCACTCTCTGGCTCCTGTGGCATCTGCTTTTCCAGTGCACAGGCCTCGTTATAGAGCTTCTCAAACTCTGCTGCATCCTCTTCTATCTCTATATCCGATGTCCAGTAATATATGCCTCCCTCCAAATATATGAGGTTCTTTCCCGGTAATCCGAGCTGAGCAAGCTTTTGCTTCGTCTTGTATACAATAACTCTTAGTGCCGTGTGAGGAGCATCTATATCACGCTCACCAATTACTATCTCCTCGAGCTTATCCTTTGCTATTCCACAATCAGAATTGTGCATCATAGCCTGCATCAGACGGTTAAACTGGCTCTCCTTATGCATTTTTTCCGCCACAAATGGTGCTCCGTTATAGTCCATTCTGAAATTGCCAAACATCTGTACCTTGATTTTATGCATCATAGGCGCCTCTCTTCCCGAGTTTTATAAACCTGCTTATTATAAAATTTATATTATCATTGACTCATATATTCAGCAAGTTTTTAACTAAACAAATTAATCTAATTATTATTATACATCAATTCCGCGCATGGCAATAACAACGACAATTTACACAAAAAGTGTCAAAACTCGTACTTGACAAATCACACAATATATGATAGCTATTTCTGCTATCAATCGTCTTCTTTATGCCTCTGTTATGCAAAAATCAGCTATTCGAAGCAAGAAATAAAAAAGATCCTGCAAGAAAATCTCACAGGATCCGGCTATTTCTGATATATTAAATCAGATATGTTAAATCAAATATTAAATTAGAAAATAGCATTTACAATTGTTGAACCAATGGCTGTTGCAAGGAATGCCAGTCCACACACGAGTGGAAGCTTATTATCATCCTCTTCTATTGCCCTTACTCCAAAGAATATGCTTACATATCCTACTACACCCGCAAATGTATGCAACCAGCTGCTCACATTGCCAAAGAACTGGAATGGGATTATGTCGATGATTGCTGCCACAAGGATAATCGGAAGGTATACTGCATCATACAGACATGCTGCTGAAAGTGTCTGTGCAAATGTCACCTTTTTTTCCTTCTGCACTGCGTTTAATACAACCAGAATGACTGCTGCCAGGATGAGCACTCTCACCGCCTCTCCTACGATTCCTGAGAAGATTCCCTCAAAGAAGCTCGCCGGGTAAAATGAGAATCCAAAACCGCCTATGCTGCCAATTACGCTTGATAACAGATATACTACAGACAGCACTACCTCTACTATGGCAAATAAGCCAATAAATATAAAGCCTGATGCCATATTTGCATTCTTTACAAAGTCTGCTGCAGCCTGTGCCGGCTTCTTAACAAGACCCTTGTAGAATGTGATGATAGATGCCACATTCTTGTCATTCTGCAGCTGCTGTCCTGCTGCACTCACCTGCTGTGTGAAGTTATCAAACGCCTGCGACTGTGCGCTGCCCTGTGACTGTCCATTGAACTGTCCCTGTGGCTGTCCGTTGAACTGTCCCTGTGCGCTGCCCTGTGGCTGCCCATTGAACTGTCCCTGTGCGCTGCCCTGCGGCTGTCCGTTAAACTGTGCCTGCTGTGCTGCATTATCTGCCTGTGCATTGTTGTCCTGTGTCTGATTTGGTGTCTGTGGCTGTGCCTGCTGACGACATGTGCATACCTCATCATCAGCTAACTGCCTGCCACAATTTGTACAGTATTTCATAACTGAAACCTCCTTAAAATAATTAATACACTTCTGATAACTATATTAGCATTTCGGATATTTAATAGCAATATTTATTTGATATTTATTTCATAATATATTATGATTAAAGGGTTAAAATACCTGCTGATTCTAAAGAGGAATAACCATGCCACAAACACTTAATATAGCTGTATGCGAGGACGAAGCTGCAGAGACCGTGCTGCTTTGTGATATTCTCAACCACAGCGATATCCAAAATACATACACTGTCTTTACAGATGCAGATTCTTTTCTTGCCTCATATGAGTACGGAAAGTATGACCTGCTGCTCATGGATATATACATGAAAGATTCCATGACCGGCATAGAGGCAGTCTCCATAATCCGCGAGACAGATGCCGATATCCCGGTTGCTTTCATCACAACAAGCACGGAGCATGCCTTGGAAAGCTACAGGCTGTCTGCCATCGGCTATATCGAAAAGCCGTTTTCTGCAGCTGAGCTAAGTAACATTCTTCACCTTGCCATGCTGAAGAAATCCGATGCCCCATCTCTTTATGTGAAGAGAAACAAGAGTATGGAGAGGCTTGCCCTTTCTGATATCATGTACATAGAGCAGAGAGCCAGGCAGATTTTCATACATTTAAAAGAAAATGAGGAAATCAGCTGCTATGAGAAGCTTTCAGAGCTTTCAGATCAGCTGCCCGCTGAGCTGTTTTTTCTGCCGCACAAAAGCTACGCGGTAAACCTGTCGTATGTCACACGCATTGATACTTCACTCAAATGCTTCGTGATGGCCGATGACACAAATATCCCTATCAAGAGAGAGCTCTCCGGCAAAGCCAAAAAGGCTCTGGAGAGATACTACTTTGATCACACCAGAGGGCTTAAATAAGGCACTTTCCTATTGATTTGATATGAGCTAGACTGTCAAAAGTAATACACTGCAAGGAGCCCGGATTATGAAAAAAATTAGCGCTATACGAAATATTCCCTATCTGACAATTATACTGCTTACACTGATCTGCATACTGCTTCTTTCCTCAAAAAACATGATTATGAGCCAGGCGAGCTATCCTGAAGCCACTATCGTAAGCTCTGCCTATGCTATGGTGGAGGGCTCGGATTCAGATAAAGAAGAAATCACATTTCCACATACCTTTAAGCACCTTTCGCCGCGCACACATGTCACCGTCACAACACATATCAGCCTGAACAAGGATGATCCAATCTACATAAAAACTGTCTATTCCCCTGCGAAGGTCTATCTGGACGATGAACTCATATATGAGTTTGGCAGGACCGAAAACTATCCATCCTATATGAAGGATCCCGCAACCGAGGGATACCTGATAGGCACTGACGGTCATTCGGGTGATACAGAGCTTCGCATAGAGTATCTGTCTCCAGTTACCAGAAGCTCTCTTACGGTATATTCTCCTATCTACGGAGCATACAAATCCTTATTTTTCACTCTGTTAAAGCTGAATAAATGGTCATTCTTTATAGCATTGCTTGAGCTTGCCGCAGGTGTTTTGTTTATATTTATCGCACTGATGCTTTTATACTACGATAAAGAGGTTTGCAAGATGATATTTCATTTTGGATTCTTCTCACTCATGGCCGGCATGTGGTTTATCGGCGAGTGCAACTACACAGGTGTCATAATCAAAAACCCTACACTTCTATATCTGTGTGCTTTTATAGGGCTTTTCTCGCAGATGATTCCGCTGCTGTATTTCTGCAGGCTTGCAGTTGGTTTTAAGAATGACAAGCCAATTATAGTTATCGCGAAGCTCCTCACCGTGCTTGACCTTGTCGCTTGTGTCTTACAGCTTAGCGGTACGGTGGCACTATCCCAGAGCATGTACGTGTTCCATGTCATTCTGCCTCTCATACTTTGCTTCCTGACTGCATACATCATCCTTGAGGCTGTTCGCAGCCAAAACAGCAGGGCAAAACGGCTGATTGTTCCGGTATTCATACTGGCACTTGCTTCATGTGCCGAGATAATCAATTATCATTTAAAATTTGTGGGCTCATTGTCATTGCTGTACCAGATTGGAACTCTGCTTTTCATTATAATCATGGGAATTATAATGGGACTTAATATAAGCGATATGCTCAGGATAAAACGTGAGAATGAAAGGCTCATATTCGATATGAATCTCCTTGAGCATTCCCTGTTGGAGCAGAAGAAATATAATTCGCTCATCACGACAAACGAACAGCTTTTTAAGAAGCAGCGCCACGATCTGCGTCACCAGCTGGTTGCAATAAAAGGCCTCGCAAACACTGAAAATAAACAGCTGAATGAATACCTGGATTCCCTGATCCACAGCATACCATCTGCGCCTGCAAGCTATTGTGAAAACAGGGTAGTCAATTCCATTCTGTCATACTATAGTGCCATATGCAGAAATGAAAATATCGCTCTTAAGACAAGGCTTATTGTTCCGGAAACCGATGATGCGCCCTTGGACAATGACCTGTGCCTGGTATTTGGAAATCTGGTAGAAAATGCTATAGAAGCCTGCAGACGCATGGATACTCTGGATTCTTCAGACGAAACACCATCACGTTTTATCCGACTGCATGCCCACGTACACTATAAGACACTTATTATTACTATGGACAACAGCTTTGACGGACATGTTACCATCCAAAACGGAAAATACCGTTCTTCTAAGAGGGACGACTATGGTATAGGTCTGTCATCCATCCGCTCTGTTGCCGGCAAATATGATGGTGACGTTGCATTTGAAGCAGCTGATGGTATATTTCAGTCATCAGTATACCTTCAAATATATAAATGACACACTAAAATCATTAATTTATATTAATGCTTCATACCTAAATATCATTTTCAGAGTCCAACTGACTTATTGTATATAATGCATATATATGTTATAATAACAAGAGAATTTTGTGCACAATACACATATGGAGTTTTAATTTATGATAGAACACACGATATACAAGGAATTTATTGATAAAATTTCAGAATTATCAGACGGGATATATCCTATCATCACCGACCTGGATAATGACTTATCTTACGTACCGGACAAGACAGCTGATTTTTTCGGCTTTGAAGCCGGCAAGCATACCTGCTTCTTTGAACAGCTGAGCTCTTGTGTCAACGACATTGACCTGCCGGAATATAGGCGGGAGATCCGCTATCGTCTAAACGGTGAAAAACTGGATGATATATTTTATGTCCGCATGGGAAAGCACACCAAAGAATATATGATGGGATTTTATTCTGACATTTTTACCGGTGATGACGGACACCGCTACCATGTCCTCGTGCTCAGAAACGAAAATACTCTTCCGGATATCGACCCATATACATATCTTTATTGCCAGTCAAAGTTTGAAAGAGATATCAACGGCTATATCATGGAAAACAGGTCCGTAGCCATAATTGAGGTGGAGATAGGCCATATAGATGAGTTCAATATACTGTATGGTTCCAATTTCAACACTGCAATCCAGCGTGAGCTTGCGCTCAAGTTTATCTACATGATGGATGACAGCACCGCTACCTACTATATGAATAATTGCAAGTTTGTATTTGTGATAAAGGAAGCTGACCGTGCCTCTGCTGAGGCATTCTACCGGAAAATTGTAGACACAATAAATTCCATGTATTTCTTTAAGTGCTTTAAATTTGAGTTTGATATATATGCTGCGTGTCTGATTCTCAAGGATTATGATGGTGATACCTCCACTGTCATCAGCAAGGTGGAGTACACTCTGAGCCGCGCGAAGGAGCTTCACAGCCCTGATTTGTTATTTTTCAATGATATGGTCAGGTTCAATGGCAGCTCGCATATAGATATCATGAAAATCATTCATCAGTCGGTTATCAATAGCTGTGATGGCTTTTTTGTGGAGTTTCAGCCGATTGTAAAGGCTTGCAATGGCGAAATAATGGGTGCTGAGGCACTGGTGCGTTGGAAAAAGGAGCCTTTTGGCACGGTGCCACCCGGACTGTTTATCGACTGGCTTGAGGATACCCCGGCTATGTATGAGCTCGGAAATTATATAATGAGAACTGCAATAAGCGCAGCCTGTGAATTTGCAAAGATAAAACCCGGCTTCTTCATCAATGTAAATGCATCCTCAGAGCAGCTTGAAAAGGAAAGCTTTGTAAAAGATACTCTGGCAATTCTTAAAGAGTATGATTTTCCGCCTACACAGCTGTGGATAGAGATTACAGAGCGTTGCAGAGACCTGCCTGTATCTATGATAAAGAAAACAGTCACAGCACTCAGAGAAGCCGGAATCCACATCACTATGGATGACTATGGCACAGGAAGCTCTTCATCTCAGATGATGCTTGAGCTTCCTGTAGAGGGTATTAAGATAGATATGTGCTTTGTAAGGGATATTTTCGAAGAAAAGAAAAAACAGGCACTTGTAATCGGAATGGTTAATTTTGCCCATGCCGCAGACTTAAGGATATGTATCGAAGGCATAGAAAATAGTGACCTTGAAAGCTATCTCAGACAGTTTGGTGTCACCTTGTTTCAGGGCTATCACTACTCGAAGCCTATCTGTCAGGATGAGCTTATAAAGCTTCTTATGAAGCCATAGCCCTATCTCCTACTCCAGATTTTCCTTAAATGCTGTCAGTGCGCCATTTTTCTTTAAAATCAGCATGACAATTGCTGCCACTATGCTTCCGGCCACTGTAGAGATAAGGAATGGCACTATGTATATAAACATGCCTTCCGGCTGAATAAGCATCACGTATTTTGCAAGAGGATACGCTGCCAGGCCTCCGAGTATGCCTGTGCCAAGCGCCTCTGCAATACATGTCGGTATGATTTTTTTGCTGAATCTGTACATCAGACCACAGCACAGAGCACCTACCATGCTTCCCGGGAATGCCATGAGGCTTCCAAGTCCTGTCAGGTTTCTGATAATACTCGCACAAAATGCCACACCGACACCCCATGCAGGTCCTAAAAATACTGCTGCGCATATATTTACCATGTGCTGTACAGGTGCACATTTGCTGCCGGCAACAGGGAAGCTTATTAAGCTTCCTGCTACAGCAACTGCCACAAGCACTCCTGCCATGGCAATCTTTCTGATTGAAAGAGTTCTTTTTTTAGTGTTCTTTTTACTTTCCATTATAACCTCACCTTAAAGTATATCGTAACTGTTCAGTACCTTCACAGTTATAGTATATCAATATACTCTCCTGCAAGTGCCTTGTTCATGCTTCGCACTGCACAGAACTTACCGCACATACTGCATGCCTCGCTGTGGTCATCCTCAGGCAGACGGTCATCCCTGATAGCCTTAGCTGTCTCCGGATCAAGCGCACATGCAAACTGTGCATCCCAGTCGAGCACACGTCTGGCATCTGCCATCTTATCATCTATATCTCTGGCTCCCGGTATTCCCTTTGCAATATCAGCTGCATGAGCCGCAATCTTTGACGCAATAATTCCCTGCTTTGTATCCTCCACATTTGGAAGAGCAAGATGCTCCGCAGGTGTCACGTAGCAAAGGAAAGCTGCGCCGTTCATTGCTGCCACTGCTCCACCGATTGCTGCTGTGATGTGGTCATAGCCCGGTGCGATATCTGTTACAAGAGGTCCAAGTACATAAAATGGTGCTCCCATACAGATTGACTGCTGTACCTTCATGTTTGCTGCTACCTGATCAAGCGGCACATGTCCCGGTCCCTCTACCATAACCTGTACGTTGTGATCCCATGCACGCTTTGTGAGCTCTCCAAGTCTTACAAGCTCCTCTATCTGGCATACATCTGTTGCATCTGCCAGGCATCCCGGTCTGCAGGCATCTCCAAGCGAGATTGTCACATCGTGCTCCTCACAGATTTCAAGTATCTCATCATAGTGCTCGTAGAAAGGATTTTCCTCTCCTGTCATGCACATCCATGCAAATACAAGGCTGCCTCCACGGCTTACGATATTCATCTTACGCTTGTGCTTTTTAATCTGATCTATCGTTTTTCTTGTGATTCCACAGTGAAGAGTGACAAAGTCCACTCCATCCTCTGCATGGAGTCTGACTACATCGACAAAATCCTGTGCTGTAAGTGTTGCAAGATCACGCTGATAGTGGATAACACTGTCATAAACAGGCACTGTTCCTATCATTGCAGGACATTCGCTTGTAAGCTTTTGTCTGAATGGCTGTGTATTGCCATGGCTTGAAAGATCCATGATAGCCTCTGCTCCAAGCTTTACAGCACTCATGACCTTCTGCATCTCCACATCATAGTCCTTGCAGTCTCTTGACACACCGAGGTTTACATTGATTTTTGTGCGAAGCATGCTTCCAACACCCTCTGCATCAAGTGACTTGTGATGCTTGTTAGCAGGAATAGCTACCTTTCCGCTTGCAACAAGCTCCATCAGCTTGTCTACATCCATCTTCTCTTTCTTTGCTACCTTTTCAATTTCAGGTGTTACGATGCCCTTTCTTGCGGCATCCATCTGTGTTGTGTAATTACTCATTGTACTCTCCTGTTCTTATTGTTATTTGTATTATTAATTAGTAATTATTTCAAGATTAACGCTCCATGATTCATAGGACCGCTGCCGTGCCCCAGATCAAGCATGGCTTTTAAACATGCCGTGACATATCGCTTGCCGTTATCCACAGCCTGCTCGAGCGGCTGTCCCTTTGCCAGGCCGCTGGCTATCGCTGATGAAAGCGTGCAGCCTGTGCCGTGTGAGTTTGGATTATCCACTCTTTTGGTCTCAAATGTGATGATTTGCTTTCCATCCCACAAATAGTCACACACGCATGCTGTGTCTGTGAAATGACCTCCCTTGCTTAAAACCGGACAGCCGTATTTATCATAAACAGCCTTTGATACCTCTATGATGTCATCTGTGCTTTCAATCTGTCTGCCTGATATCACCTCAAGCTCAGGGATATTTGGAGTGATGATGTCAGCCAGTGGAAACAGCTTCTCCATCAGAGTGTTTGCTGCATTTTCCTCAAGCAGCCTGCTTCCGCTTGTAGCGACCATCACCGGGTCCAGAACTATGTTTTTTGCCTTGTACTTTACAAGTCCTGCGGCAATCGCCTCAATCGTATCTACCGATGATGTCATACCGATTTTCACCGCATCCGGATAAATATCCGTAAAAACAGCCTTCATCTGTGCCTCGATAAAATCCGCCGGCACATTCATCACCGCGTCAACTCCCATGGTGTTTTGTGCCGTGAGCGCCGTGATTACACTCTCGCCAAACACACCGTTTGCAAGCATGGTCTTTAAATCAGCCTGCACGCCTGCGCCACCGCTTGAATCGCTTCCCGCAATTGTAAGTGCTGTATGCATATTTACGCTCCTTTCTGAATTTTGTAGGTTTCTCTTTAAATATTGTTTAATTACTGTAGTTATAGCAGTATGTCATACTGTGATTACAGCATATTATCGCATATTTCTGAAAGCTCCCTGGCTGCAGCCTTTATATCTGCGCTTGCAAATATCGCTCCTACCACGGCGATTCCTGCAATCCCTGTGCCCTTTAGCGTGGCTGCATTATCTGCATTTATGCCTCCGATTGCAACAACCGGTATATCGACAGCCGCCGTGATTTCACGCAAAAGCTCCTTTGTCATAGGCTTTGCATTGAGCTTTGTGGTAGAGCCAAACACGGCTCCGCTTCCCAGATAGTCCGCGCCATCAGCTTGTGCTTTCTTTGCCTGCTCCACGGTCTTTGCCGTGACTCCTATTATCTTGTCAGTTCCAAGGAGCTTCCTGGCCTCCGCCGGATTCATGTCATCCTGTCCCAGATGTACTCCATCGGCATCTATATCAATTGCAAACTGCACGTTATCATTGATGATGAGCGGCACCTTGTGCTCATGACAGATTCTCTTTATCTCAAGAGCCTCATTATACTCATCCTTAAGCCCTGCATCAGAATCTGTACTCAGAATATCCTTGTCACGTATCTGAATCATCGTGGCACCGCCCTCTATCGCAAGCTTCACATGCTCAGAAAGCCTTGCTTTGTGCAGCCACTGCCTGTCTGTTATAGCGTAGAGCTTTAAATCAGTTTTGTTCATATATACCTTTCACCTCTTATCATGTTGTTTTCCAAATATAAGACTCATGACATGCACACCAATTGTCTGTCATACAGCGATATTCACATCAGTTCATAATCACCATCGCATATATGATATACTGCATCAATCAGCCTGTCCCGGTATGCAGCATTTCCGGGCTTAATGAAATAACAGCTGTTTGTCTCTCTGCCACACTCTGCCATATCAGAGGCAGCAAGTCCGCCTGCACTCTTCATGCAGCTAAGTGCTGCTGTGACTGCACCGTATTTATCATCGCAATCAGCCGCAACAAACGCACAAATGAGTCCTGAAAGCATACATCCGGTGCCTGTCACCCTCTTCATCATAGGATGGCCGCCTGTGATGCTTCCTACCCTGTAATTATGCGTGTATCCGTCAGCATCCAACGCAACAGCATTAACTACACAATTATCCATCACACCAGTCCCCGTCGCATCAGTACTCATCGCATCAGTACTCATCAGACTGCTTTCATTATTGTCATAGCAATCAGCTTCATCAAATAATTCTGCCACATAATCGGTCTCACCTGTAATCACACAGATGCAGCCATATAGCAGGGCAGCCCTGCACGCAAGCGCCTTTGCATCAGACTCAGCTGCCGTATCGGTCACTTCCACGCCGCCATCGCACCTGCCATGCTCCATAACAGCCTTGACCTCAGACAAATTGCCCTTAATCACATCCACATGCACCTCGTCAAGCAGGCTCATCACAAAATCCATCCTGAAGCGGCTCACGCCCACACCAACCAGATCAAGCACAATAGGAATGTTCTTTTTCTCTGCCAGCCTCGCAGCAATGCGCATCGCCTCAAAGCGCTCCTCAGAGGGAGTGCCTATATTCAGATTCAGCCCATCGCAGATACCCGTGACCTCATCCATCTCCTGCGGTGCCATAGCCATAATAGGCCTAGCCCCACATGCCAGCTCAATATTGGCCACATCATTGATAGTAACCATATTTGTGATGTTGTGAATCAAAGGACTGCGTGACTTAAGCTTTTCTATAAAATCATTCATCTGTATCTCTTTGCAACTATTCATAATCACCCACACATTCAAAAAGCGGATATACCGCCAATGAGTATATCCGCCTAAAAATCGTGCGATATTATCCTACGTTGGCATTATCCAAATCAGGTTATGGGTCAAGACACTACCAGTCTACTCTCAGCCGGCTAAATACCAGCTCCCCTGTTGTGTTTTAAAATTATAAATCCAATAACAATGTAACTATCCAAAACAAGAAAATCTGCTGCTTACATGCAAGCATGACGCATCAGCTTTTTATTCTCAATGTTTCTGAATAATCATTACATTAAATATAATACGCACTCCCCAATAAATCAAGCAAAATCCGCAAGTGTACTCATATTCGTACATCAAGCTCTGCTGATCACACTGTTAGGTGTGAACAGTAACCATCAAACACAATCCCGGTAACACCGAGCCCCGAGGTGTTACCGTAGCACTCATTATCCCGCCACAACGTAAGGGCGTAAGCCCCGGTGCCCGGAGCCTACGCCCGACCTATCGCCACAATGAAGCAATTCACTCCACTCAATCTACTTAGCTGCAATAACATCCGCCATATCGTAGTGACCGGCACCCTTTCCCTTAAGGAACTTGGCAGCCTCAACAGCCCCCTTCGCAAAAACAGCCTTAGAGTAAGCAGTATGCTTAAACTCAATCACCTCATCCTGTCCACAGAAAAGTACCTCGTGCTCACCGACGATGCTTCCTCCTCTGACAGCAGAAATACCAATTTCCTTAGGATCACGCTTCTCTCTGCGTTTACTGCGGTCGTAAACATAGTGATACTCGTTATCCATAGCCTCGTTGATGGAATCAGCAAGCGCAAGCGCAGTACCTGAAGGTGCATCAAGCTTTAAATTGTGATGCTTCTCAACTATCTCCATGTCAAAGCCTGCCGGTGCGAAAACCTGTGCAGCCTTTTTGAGAAGAGCCATAAGAGTGTTTATGCCAAGTGACATGTTTGCAGACTTGAGCACTGCCACCTTCTTGTAGCACTCCTCAACCTTTGCAAGCTGCTCATCACTAAGACCGGTAGTGCATAAAACAACCGGAACCTGCTTGTCCACGCAATAGTCCAGTACTCCGTCAACAGCCTTGGCATTGGAAAAATCTATGACCACATCAGCGTCCACATCACATTTGTCGATGCTCGAAAAAACAGGATAGTCATTGTCTATTCCATCATATAAATCAATACCGGCTACAATCTTGATATCAGCATCAGCCTTACAGATTTCTGTGATAGTCTGTCCCATTTTGCCGTTGCAGCCATTCATAATTACCTTTGTCATTTTATCGTATCCTTTCTCGTTGTACTAGGCAAGCTTTAAGCCATAAGCCTTCATGACCTCAGCAAGCTTCCTTGCATTATCCTCACCCATCTCGCACATAGGGCTTCTAAGAGGTCCAACATTCATACCCATCAGGTTCATAGCCTTCTTTACAGGAATTGGATTTACCTCTGAGAAGAGTGCGTCCACAAGTGGAAGAGCCTCTCTCTGAAGCTCTAAGGCTGTCTGTAAATCGCCCTTGAAGAAGCTTTCACACATATTGTGTACCTTTGCAGGGGCTACATTGCTCCATACTGAAATTACTCCGATTGCTCCGATAGACATAAGAGGCACTACGAGCCCATCCTCGCCTGAGTACATATCAAGCTTTCCGTCTGTCAGATACATTGTCTTTGAAGCCTGTGCCAGATTTCCTGTAGCTTCCTTGAGTCCCACGATATTTTCCTTTGTCTTAAAGAGCTCTGCCATAGTCTCCGGAAGCACGTTGCAGCCTGTACGTCCCGGTACGTTGTATACGATAATAGGACACTTTGTGCTGTCTGCAATCTGCGAATAGTGGCTCACAAGACCTGCCTGAGTAGCCTTGTTGTAGTATGGTGTGACAACGAGCAGTCCGTCTGCACCAAACTCCTCAGCCTCCTTTGAAAGATGCATAGCTGTCTTTGTGCAGTTAGAGCCTGTGCCTGCTACTACAGGTACACGATGCTTTGTAAACTCTACGGCAGCCTTTATAACCTTTGCATGCTCCTCCATTGACAGACAAGGGCTCTCGCCTGTGGTGCCTGCAATGATAATAGCATCTGTGCCATTATCAATCTGCATATTGATAAGCTCCTCGAGCTTGTCGTAATTAACCTCCTCGTTATCGTACATAGGTGTAACAATTGCTACTCCTGCTCCTTTGAAAATTGCCATGATTTTATCTCCTTCTTGCTTTTCTTTATTCGGTATTTGATTCTCTTAACGTATAAGTATGCCGCTGTCTGCCTCTAAGCGCTAAAAAACCGGCTCCTTAGAGCCGGTCCCAATTCTTCATGAATCACGATAGCTCCCCATCAAATCTGATGACAGTCATAAGGCTGTTCGCCATATGCCCAGAGATATATCCGCAGATGATAAATCCCTTCGGCGCTATTCCTTTCATCTCCCATCAACTGCCCCTGCGGCATCCGGAAAGCTACTCATAAGTCGCGCGACCTCTATCTGTTAATCAAACTATTCGTATACAGCAGATGATATAACTGCCTCACACTTGCACTAATAATATCACCACGCCTGTGCATTGTCAACTCACATGACAATATTTCTTATTATTTTTCCGACGCGATATTATAAATCTCATCTGCCATTTCCCTGATTCCATCGTCAAGTACTCTGCCTGTCATAATCACAGTCACATCATCAGGCCTTGAAGCAAGCATATCCGACAGCTCCTCCTTTGAAATCAGATGCAAATCCAAAAGTCCCAGCATCTCATCAAGCACAACAACCATGTCAGCACCTGTTGATATAACCTTCTTTGCATAGTTGAAGCCATTCTTGATATTCATGATTTCTTCCTGCTTACTCTCCTCATCAAGCTGCTCAAAGAGTATTCCGGCTCTTGAAAAATTAAAGAATTTCACCTCCGGCTCAAGCTTTTTCAAAAACTCCGGCTCCTTTTTACCCTTTAGAAACTGAATAACGACAGCCTGTTTACCATCACAGGCAGCACATATTGCACTTCCTATAGCGACATTTGTCTTACCATGTCCCTCGCCATAATAAATCTGTACTGCACCGTTTTCCATAATAATCATGCCTCCATACACATAGCTTTTCTGCCTGATATATAATCATTACAGTTTACACCTGATGTAAACGTCAACAATCACAAGCATTAACCAATAATATCTAGTAAAATACCACAATCTGACTTTTATTGCAAATTTTCGGAAAAATCACAAATCCGTAGTTACTGTCCATTTAAAATACTATGCCTCAATCTTACTCACGGAAACCTCATACGCCGTGCGCTGCTCCACCTGTGTCTCACTGAGCTTTTTCACATAGTCTCTGCTCTGGATTCTGCCCCATATCTGCACATGTGTACCCACCTCAAAGGTCGACGCAAATCTGGCATTTCTTCCCCAGCAGATACATGGAATATAGTCTGACTTGCCATATGAGCGGTTCACTGCCACAAGCAGGTCTGCAATTTCCCGTCCAAGCGGTGTTTTCCTGTATATAGCCTCCTTGCAGATATAGCCGTCAAGGAAAATCTGATTGGCTGCATCCTCATCATAATCACTGTCCAATACCTCAAGCTCTCTTGCAAAAACAGACAGCACCAGCCTGTTCTTCTTCTCCTCATGCCTGTTGAATGAGCGGAACTGACCGCCTATATATACGCTTTTGCCTATGTAGTCACCCTCCACATTGATAAGCCTCTCTGACACCATCACCGGAATATAGTCCATGCAATCTGAAAGCCTTCTGACCGAAACCTCCATCATATAGAAGCCCTCACCATACACCTCGTGACTAAACTGAAAATCTGAAACGATTTCTCCGATTATTGATACCTGGTTGTTTTCAAACATTTTATCTGCCATGAATTTTTGTCTCCCTTCCTTTTGTAAAATGTTTTTCCTGCTATTTTTAACATTTCCACAAAGTATATTTTCTCAAATAATGTCGACAAATCCAATAACATTTCACTTAATTTTATAAAAACTTTCAATGAAAACTTGCACATTGGAAAAATTATGATAGAATAAGTTAGTTGCAAACTTAGCTTTATTTATTAAAGAAAGAAGGAAAATATGAAAACAACAAGAGACGATATTCGTAATATAGCAATTATTGCCCACGTTGATCATGGTAAAACAACACTTGTAGATGAGCTTCTTAAGCAAAGCGGTGTGTTCCGTGACAATCAGGAAGTTCAGGATCGAGTAATGGATTCAAACGACATCGAGCGTGAAAGAGGTATCACAATCCTCTCCAAAAACACAGCTATTCAGTATAAGGACATCAAAATCAACATCATCGACACTCCGGGTCATGCTGACTTCGGCGGTGAGGTAGAGCGTGTTCTTAAGATGGTAAACGGCGTTATCCTCGTGGTTGATGCCTTCGAAGGTGTTATGCCACAGACCAAGTTCGTAGTTATGAAGGCTCTTGCACTCAAGCTGCCTATCATTGTCTGCGTCAACAAGATTGACCGTCCGGAGGCACGTCCTAATGAGGTCATCGATGAGGTATTAGAGCTCTTCATGGATCTCGATGCTTCTGAGGAGCAGCTTGACTGCCCATTCGTTTTCGCATCAGCCAGAGACGGCTATGCCATGAAGGACTTAAACGATGAGAGAAAGGATATGACTCCTCTCTTCGAGACTATCGTAAACTACATCCCTGCTCCAACAGGTGATCCTGATGCCAACACACAGATTCTTATCAGTACAATCGACTACAACGAGTATGTAGGACGTATCGGAATCGGTAAAGTGGATAACGGTAAAATCAAGGTAAATCAGGAGGCTGTCGTTGTAAACCACCACGACCCTGACAAGCTTGAGAAGGTCCGTATCAGCAAGCTTTACGAGTTTGACGGACTCAACAAGGTAGATGTAGCTGAGGCAGGAATCGGTTCGATTGTAGCAATCTCAGGTATCGCAGATATCCACATCGGAGATACAATCTGCTCACCGGAAGCACCGGAGGCTATTCCTTTCCAGAAGATTTCAGAGCCTACAATCTCTATGAACTTCATCGTAAACAACAGCCCTCTTGCAGGACAGGAAGGTAAATTTGTCACAAGCCGTCACATCCGTGACAGACTCCTTCGTGAGCTCAACACTGATGTTTCACTGCGTGTCGAGGATACCGACTCACCTGATTCCTTCAAGGTTTCCGGACGTGGAGAGCTTCACCTTTCAGTGCTTATTGAGAACATGCGCCGTGAGGGCTATGAGTTCGCTGTAAGTAAGGCAGAGGTGCTCTACAAATACGACGAAAACGGCAAGAAGCTTGAGCCAATGGAGCTTGCTTACATTGATGTGCCTGACGAGTTTACAGGAGCTGTCATCTCAAAGCTTCAGCAGCGCAAGGGCGAGCTTAGAAATATGGGTTCTATCGCAGGTGGCTACACCAGACTTGAATTCCATATCCCTGCACGTGGACTTATCGGATACCGTGGTGAGTTCATGACCGATACAAAGGGTAACGGAATCTTAAACACCATGTTTGACGGCTACGAGCCATACAAGGGTGAGATTGCATACCGTGCAACAGGTTCACTCATTGCCTTTGAGTCAGGTGAGGCTGTAACATACGGACTCTTCTCTGCACAGGAGAGAGGAACACTCTTTATCGGACCTGGCGCTAAGGTTTACTCAGGAATGGTCATCGGACAGTGTTCAAAGGCCGAGGACATTGAGCTCAACGTATGTAAGAAGAAGCATCTTACAAATACACGTTCTTCATCAGCAGATGAGGCACTCACACTCGTACCACCTAGAGTATTAAGCCTTGAGCAGGCTATCGACTTTATTGATACAGATGAGCTTCTTGAGGTAACACCTGAGAGCCTTCGAATCAGAAAGAAGATTCTTGACCCTACTCTTCGTAAGAGAGCCGGTTTCAAGAAGAACTAAATCATGCTTTTTCACATAAAGTTTTTGTTGCTGAAAAGTATACAGTAAATACACTTTATGTAAATTTCAAAGACAAAAAATACCGTCAGGGAACATCGCCCTGACGGTATTTTTATTTGACCTGATTTATTTTTACAGTGCCTTGATTCTCTCAAGTGCCTTTACTGTGTTCTCATAGTTTCCGAAAGCAGTCAGTCTGAAGTAGCCCTCTCCGCTTGGTCCAAAGCCTGAGCCAGGTGTACCTACCACGTTGGCATTCTCAAGCAGATAATCGAAGAACTCCCATGATGTCATCTGATCCGGTGTCTTGAGCCATATGTATGGTGCATTTACTCCGCCGTATACTGTAAAGCCTGCCTCTGCAAGACCTGTCTTTATTGTCTTTGCATTGTTCATGTAGTATGCTACCTGATCCTTAAGCTGTGCTTTTCCTGCATCTGAGTAAACTGCCTCGCCTGCTCTCTGCACGATGTATGGTGCACCGTTGAACTTGGTTCCGTGACGGCGTGCCCACATAGCATGAAGTGATACATCACCACACTTAAGCTCCTTAGGTACTACTGTGAAGCCAAGACGCACGCCTGTAAAGCCGGCGTTCTTTGAGAAGCTTCTAAGCTCGATGGCACATGTCTTTGCACCGTTACACTCATAGATTGAATGTGGCACATCTGCTTCGCTGATATATGCCTCGTAGGCTGCATCAAAGATGATGACTGAACCATTCTTGTTTGCATAATCAACCCATACCTGTAACTGCTCCTTTGTAAGAGTTGTTCCTGTTGGGTTGTTTGGCAGACACAGATAAATCATATCCGGTACTTCCTTTGGAAGCTCCGGAACAAAGCCGTTATCTGCTGTTGAAGGCATATAGATTACATTGCTCCAGGTCTCTTTCTGAGCATCATATGTGCCTGTTCTTCCTGCCATGACATTGGAATCAACATATACAGGGTAAACAGGATCTGTAACAGCGATGCGGCTGTTTGCTGAGAAAAGCTCCTGGATGTTGGCGGAATCGCTCTTTGCTCCATCTGAAACAAAAATCTCATCGGCTGAGATATCGCAGCCTCTTGCCTTGTAGTCATTGTCTGAAATTGCTTTTCTGAGGAATTCATATCCAAGGTCAGGTGCGTATCCGTGGAATGTAGCTGCATTTCCCATCTCGTCAACTGCCTTGTGCATAGCATCAATAATTGCAGGTGCAAGCGGCTGTGTTACATCGCCGATTCCAAGCCTTATAATCTCTTTATCCGGATTTGCCTCCTGATAAGCTGCAACCTTTTTAGCTATTGTGCTGAAAAGGTAGCTTCCCGGTAATTTCTGAAAGTTATCATTAATCTGAAACATGTTTATCTCTCCTTTGTTACTTTACAATAAGTCTAATTTATCACTTTACCATGCAAGTGTAAATATATTTTTTTATCATTATTTTTTATAGTAACTGTTCAAGCCTTTGCAGCTACTATCATACGCTCTTCTGTCCGGCTTCATAAAGCGCACACTACACATCAGTCATAAGGCTTAGTATCATCTGTGCTGTTTCCACAAGACCGGTGCCGTTATCCATGCTTCGCTTCTGGATATACCGGTGTGCTTCCTCCTCTGAGAATCCATTTCGTTCCATTAGTACAGCCTTTGCACTGCTTAGCATCTCCTGATCCTCCTTTGAACGTACCTTAGGCCTTTGCCTGAGCTTTTTCCTGCGGCGCGTTATCGTGTAATCCATCATCTCAACAGTCTGCAAAAGCTCATGCACTTTGAGTGGCATGGATAATGACATCAGATTATCCACATTTTTTTCCATGATACCCGCTGCCGACGCTATGAGAAGCATCTGAAACTCCTTAGGCATATACTCGTATATCTCACTGTACATCATGTCTGAAAATCTGTATCCGCATATGATGATTCCCATATTCAGTCCGTTCATGCTCGAAAGTGCTGAAGCTCCTGTATTTGCAACCGCCGTGACTGTATAACCGCTCTGCGCTAATATTTTTTTAATTGAATTGGCTACTTCCTTTTTAGGAAATGCTATAACAATATTATTCACGGTTCGTTACATCCTTTAAAATTTGTACAGATATTCATCTATTTCCCATTGGGTAACCGCAGCTCTGTAATCGTTCCACTCTGCCTCTTTTGCCTCTATATACTTGTTGTAGATATGCTCTCCGAGTATATCGCGGATAAAATCATCTGACTTAAGGCACTCGACCGCCTCATGTAAATCAGCAGGAAGTGATTCAATTCCGAGTCTCTTTTTATCCTGTTCTGTGAGCTCAAATACATTCTCACGAAGCTCTGCATCCGGCTGTATCTTGTTCTTTATTCCGTCAAGTCCTGCTGCCAGGCACAGTGCCAGAACCAGATACGGATTTGCTGAAGGATCAGGGTTTCTAAGCTCCACTCTCCTTCCCTCACCTCTTGCTGCAGGGATTCTGATAAGCGGACTTCTGTTTGTAGCTGACCAGGTGATATAAATCGGTGCCTCATATCCCGGCACAAAGCGCTTATATGAATTGACGATCGGATTAGTGATGACCGTCATGCCCTTCATATGCTTCATGATACCGCCTATGAAGTAGTATGCCTCCTCGCTGAGTCCAAGCTTATCCTCCTCATTGTCAAATATATTGACACCATCCTTTGAAAGTGACATGTTGATATGCATTCCCGAGCCGCTCACACCATGCTTTGGCTTTGGCATGAAGCTGGCAAAAAGTCCGTGCCGCTTTGCGATTGTCTTTATAGCAAGCTTAAAGGTCATGATATTGTCGGCGGTATGAAGTGCCTCCTCATACTTGAAATCAATCTCATGCTGTGCAGGTGCCACCTCATGATGTGATGCCTCTATCTCAAAATCCATATCCTCAAGAGTTAGAACCATGTCTCTTCTTGCGTTTTCTCCCAAGTCATTTGGACCCAGGTCAAAGTACCCTGCTCTCTCATGCGAGATGGTGGTAGGCTGTCCGTTCTCATCCAGGTGGAAAAGGAAAAACTCACACTCCGGACCTACATTAAACATATAGCCCATCTGCTTTGCCTTTTCTATCTGCTTCTTTAATATATAGCGTGGATCCCCCTCAAACGGTGTACCATCCGCCATATAAACATCACAGATGATTCGTGCAACCTTGCCCTGCTGTGGTCTCCATGGAAAAATCATAAAGGTGTCGAGATCCGGGTGCAGATACATATCTGACTCCTCTATCCTCACAAAGCCCTCTATTGATGAGCCGTCGAACATGCACCTGTTGTCGAGTGCCTTCTCAAGCTGGCTGGCTGTAATTGCCACATTTTTTAATGTTCCAAAGATATCCGTAAACTGTAAACGGATAAACTCAATATCCTCCTCATCCACTATGCGGATAATATCATTCTTACTGTATTTTGCCATTTTAAATCTCCTTATTATTGCAAAAAGCTATAACCTTATCGTACTCCATCTCACCGCCAAACAAATCAAGAGCACTGCCTATTGTCACATTCAGATGGTTCTGTCCAAGCTGCCTGATGCATTTTAAATCGTCAAAGGATGACACACCGCCTGCATATGTGACCGGTATCCTTCCCCAGCTGCCAAGCATGGCGACAAGCTCCTTTTCAATGCCGTTCACCCTGCCCTCAACATCCACTGCATGTACCAGAAACTCGCAGCAATATGAGGATAGCTTATCCAAAAGCTCTGTGGTCACTGCCTCATCCGTGAAGTTTTGCCAGCGGTCAGTCACTATATAATACTGTCCATCCTTTTTGCGACATGACAGATCAAGCACCAGCCTGTCACTGCCCACAGTATCTTTAAGCCTGTTTAGATTTGCATAGTTTATCCTGCCGTCTTTAAATACGTAGGATGTCACAATAACTGCTGCTGCACCGGCATCTATAAACTCCATCGCATTGTCTGCGGTGATGCCGCCACCTACCTGTAAGCCCTGCGGATACGCTTCAAGCGCCATAACAGCCTGCTCCTTTGTATCCTCATAATACTCGCTGTCCACAGAATTGAGCAGAATGATATGACCGCCCTTTATGCCCGATTTCCTATACATATCTGCATAAAACCGGCTGTCCTGCTCTGAGACGAAGTTCTCACTGGCAAAATCGCCCCTGTCTTTTAATGAACCACCGACAATCTGCTTTACTTTTCCATTGTGAATGTCGATGCATGGTCGAAATTCCATATTTTTCTCCCTTGTTTTTATTATGATATGAGGGTCAAAAGATATTTACCCCTTTAATCATATTATTATGGCTAAAAAATCGTCACTGTCCACGTCTTAATGCGACATGCTAATATTGCCTTAAAGCCACTTAATATAAAATATAACATAATTTTTACTTTATTTGCAAAAGACTTACATTAGTTTTACTAATAAATAATATAATAATTTCATATCGGGCTTATAACTGCTTGACACCCACTCTTTAATTTGCTATCATCATACAAATTACATTAGTATATAAAGTATACCAGTATAATAACATAAGAAAGAGAGGAATTTAAAAATGGGTACTATTATCGGCGAAGGAATTACATTTGATGACGTTCTCTTAGTTCCACAATATTCTGAGGTAACACCAAATATGATTGAGCTTCAGACACATCTTACTAAGAAGATTGTCCTTAACATTCCTATGATGAGTGCTGCAATGGATACAGTCACAGAATCAAAAATGGCTATCGCAATGGCCAGACAGGGTGGTATCGGAATCATCCACAAAAATATGTCTATTGAGGCACAGGCAGACGAAGTCGATAAGGTAAAGCGTTCAGAAAACGGCGTTATTACCGATCCGTTCTATCTTTCTCCAGACCATACATTACAGGATGCAGACAACCTTATGGCCAAGTTCAAGATATCAGGTGTGCCAATCACAAAGGACGGCAAGCTTGTCGGCATCATCACAAACCGTGATCTGAAGTTTGAGACAGACTTCACAAAGAAGATTTCAGAGTCTATGACTTCTGAGAATCTCATTACAGCTCCTGAGGGCATCACCCTCGATGAAGCAAAGAAGATTCTTGCAAAGGCAAGAAAGGAAAAGCTCCCTATCGTAGACAAGGACTACAACCTCAAGGGACTTATCACTATAAAGGATATCGAGAAGCAGATTAAGTATCCTCTTTCAGCAAAGGATGATCAGGGCCGTCTCCTCTGCGGTGCCGGAGTAGGTATCACAGGCAACATGATGGAGCGTGTTGATGCTCTTGTTAAGTCTCATGTTGATGTCATCGTTGTTGACTCAGCTCACGGACATTCAAAGAATATACTTGAGGCTGTTAAGAAGATTAAGGCTGCTTATCCTGACCTTCAGATAATCGCCGGAAATATCGCAACAGGTGCTGCTGCCAAGGCTCTTATCGAGGCCGGTGCAGATGCAGTAAAGGTTGGTATCGGACCTGGTTCTATCTGTACAACACGTGTTGTTGCCGGTATCGGTGTACCACAGATTACAGCTATCATGGACTGTTACAAGGTTGCTAAGGAGTATGGAGTTCCTGTTATCGCAGATGGTGGTATCAAGTACTCAGGTGATATGACAAAGGCTCTCGCAGCCGGTGCCAACGTATGTATGATGGGCTCAATGTTCGCAGGCTGTGATGAGGCTCCGGGAACCTTCGAGCTTTATCAGGGAAGAAAATACAAGGTATATCGTGGCATGGGTTCTATCGCTGCCATGGAAAACGGAAGCAAGGACCGTTACTTCCAGGAGGGCGCTAAGAAGCTCGTTCCTGAAGGAGTTGAAGGTCGTGTAGCTTACAAGGGAACTCTTGAGGATACAGTATTCCAGCTTGTTGGTGGTATCCGCTCAGGAATGGGCTACTGCGGTTGCAAGACAATCGAGGATCTCAAGGAGAATGGCAAGTTTGTCAAGATTACCGCTGCCTCTCTCAGGGAGAGCCACCCACATGATATCCATATCACTAAAGAGGCTCCTAACTACAGCACAGACGATAAATAAAACACACATATAATAACGAGGTAAAATATTTGGACGCTGACGACATATCGCAGATTATATTCTTATTAATACTATTAGCACTCTCTGCATTTTTTTCATCTTCGGAGACTGCTCTTACTACCGTAAACAAAATACGCATGAGAACCCTGGCTGAGGCCGGTAACAAAAAAGCCGAAAAGGTGCTCAAGGTGACTGAGAACTCTCCAAAGATGCTCTCAGCCATCCTTATCGGCAATAACATCGTAAATCTTTCAGCATCATCTCTCACCACATCGCTCGCCATCAAGCTGTTTGGCAGCGTCGGAGCAGGTGTCGCAACCGGAATACTTACATTCCTCATACTGATCTTTGGAGAGGTCTCTCCGAAGACACTTGCGACCATAAAGGCTGACAGGATTTCACTCTCAATCGCAGGCTTTATATCAGTGCTCATGGTAGTGCTGACACCTGTAATATTTATCATCAACAAGCTTTCACTCGGAGTCATTTTCCTCTTTGGAATAAGACAGAGCGATGCCAAGCGTGTCATGACCGAGGAGGAGCTTCGTACAATCGTTGATGTAGGACAGGAGGACGGCATTATCGAGGATGAAGAGCGAGATATGATTCACAATGTATTCGATTTCGGAGATGCCGAGGCCAAGGAGGTCATGGTTCCACGTATTGATATGACATTTGTCCATGTTGATGCTACTTATGATGAGCTGATTTCAATATTCAGAGAGGATAAATTCACCAGACTCCCTGTGTATGACGAAAGCACTGACAACGTAATCGGTATCGTAAATATGAAGGATCTGCTGCTCCTTGAGGATGAGGATAAAGAGCATTTTTCCATCAGGAATATCATGCGTGAGCCTTACTTTACATATGAGCACAAGAATACAGCGAATCTGTTTCTCGAGATGCGCGAATCATCTATATCGCTTGCCATTGTCTTAGATGAATACGGTGTCACAGCCGGACTCATCACACTCGAGGATCTCTTAGAGGAGATAGTCGGTGAGATTCGTGATGAATACGACTCTGACGAGCAGGATGATATCACAAGAATAAATGACTACGAATACATAGTTCTCGGCTCTGCAAATCTCGAGGATGTAAGCGATGAGCTTGGTCTGCACCTCGAATCAGACGACTATGACACAATCGGTGGCTACTGCCTTGAAAAGCTTGACCACCTGCCTGAAAAAAATGAAATAATCATCACTGATGACAATATTCTTCTCCGCATAGAGGCTGTTGATAAAAACCGAATCGAAAAGGTCTATATCAAATTGCCAAAGCCTTCCGAAGAAGAAAATTAAATTCAGGATCGTTTAACCAGCGGGAGTTCTCCATGAGACCTCCTGCTTTATTTTTGCCGTAATACTTTTCGCTTATAAATCTGATCTTTCCAAATGCTTTGGTTCTCTCCTTGACCTGAGTATCTGTAAATGTGATGGATATAGTCTTTTGCGTGATATTTCCATAGCTGTCCTTTGCCTCAAGTTCTAACTCTATGATATCCTTGTCACATGCACTTTTTATTTTACGCTCGTCAAATTCTTTTACTTTCAGATAATTTATCACGTTATCGCCATACGCAATATCACCATCCTCCACATCCGTTGCAGATATAAGGCTTCCTATCAGCTGCTCTGTTATACCGCCATTCCTTGCCTGCTTTATCGAAAAGAACATATCATCCGCCTCTATGGTAGGCTCATGCTCCCAAAGTGCATACATATGTATGACCGCCTTATCTGTATACTCTATCCCCAGTATCCTGCATAAATCAGCTACCTGTATACTCTCTCCCGGTGTATATTTTATATCAGGATACGCTTCTCCTAAAATCCAGCCTATACACATATGCTGGTTTGGCAATGTCACCGTATCACTATACTTCACAGTTGCAGATGCACCGGTATCATATTCTATGATATACTCGTTTTCCTGCCATACTGCGTATATATTCTTCGATGGTCTGTTTGACTCAATCCAGCTGTTTGCCACACCACACAGTAGCGGATATCCAGCAGTCTTATCATATGAATTATTTCCCCAGCCTGTCATATGATATCCGGCCATCTGCCATCCCACAGCAGGAAAAGCCTGATTGATGCCTCCATATGTGTAGCTCTTTGTAGTCTTTTCTGAATCCGACGCACTCGTGTTCCGCCAGAATGTCACATCTATATTCCCGGCCTTTGCATATGCCGTATAAGTGCCACCCGAATTCACAAAAAAACCATATGATGATGAGCTCATAGACGAATCATTGTTCCAATTCGTGAAATCATATCCGGTAGAGCTGCTCGCACTGATTGTCACATACGTACCATAACAGTATGTACCTCCCCCTGATACACTGCTAATGCCTGTAGATTTTCTGACATCAATTGTATGAAACAATCCTCTCACGGTCTTGCCATAATACGAATACAGTGCTGTGAGTGCGCTGTCCGTCCAGTTTGCCGCTTTGGATATACCTGCATAGGTAGTATAAACCTTTCCCCAGGAAGGACCATTATCATTCATGCCACCCTTGTTCTTGCCATTTACTCGAAGCACCATGCAGGCATCGAGGATGATGGTGCATGAGCCGGAGCTAAGGGCATTGAGGGACTCTTGATTCATTCTGTTTCTAACATATCTCAAAGGAATTTTGTACATCATATATTCCTTTCCACCTGACTTAGCCTGACATTCGAGTGTCATATATCTTCCACCCATTTGATAATAAATGGTCTGAATAACATTACCACTACTATTTTTTACACTCATCTTGTATCCTATTGTCCTATATTTTGTTCCTGAAGTAGATGTATTTCCGGCTGAACAGAAATAAATATCTCCATCATATATGTTTGTAGCCTTAAAAACTGCACTGTTTCCGTAACTATTATAAAACTTAACCGGCTCACTCCATTCATCTGCAATAATATTACTTTTCTCAAAATTTGCCCCTATACATAAAAATAGCAGTACTCCTACTATTAATTTCTTTGAAAAATCTTTCATAACTAAAAAAAACCAACTCCCCACATATAGCATATCAGATATCCGTATTCATCATATTCACCCTTAGTATACAAGCCTGTAAAATTATAAAAACCATAAGCCTCAGCAAGAGCTTCATTATAATTAGGTATTTCATTTTTTGACGGATAAATACATCTGTCAGGACCTGAAATTCCTGCTGAATTCAATGATAATCCCCACTCTTCATTCATTTTTTGCGCAATATGTTCCGCCAAATACGAATCTGATATACCTCCATCTGTCCATTGTTTCACCAACGAATCTATATACGCCTTCTGCTCACCACTCATGCCATTTCCGGCCTTACTGTCATAAAATATCCATCCCGGTGCAACATACTCATTTTTAGGCGCTTGTGGCTGCGCGGGCTCACTTTGAGCCGGTTCAGGTGCAGCTGTCTGATTTGATGCTTCCGGTTTTGAATCGTTACCGGCAGGTTTTTGTGTATTATTGCTGCCTGTCGATGTATTATTGCTGCCTGTCGACGTCTTTTGACCGGCTGTAGCTTTGTCTTCTGATGATTTATCTGACGCTGTATTTGCATTATCCGAATTACTGTCAGCTGCTACAGAATTATCATTGTTATCTGATTGCGCACCGTCGTTTTGCTTATTATCTTTATCCTCTACATTTGATTCCTTCAAAGCATCCTCTTTCACCAGCTCAAGCATCTCACTTTCAGCTACAATATCCTGCTCATTTTCAGTCACACTGACAGACCGGGAATCCTTTTTATTCCCTTTATTTCCTGATTTTGAGCCTACTGCCACTGCTATACATATGATAAGAATTATTGCTATTATCACTGCCGGTATAATGAATAAAAGTCTCTGTTGTCTTTCATTTTTCATACGCTAGTTATCCTCCATTGGCTGATCTGCTACAATAGTCTTTTTGCAGCTTATTTTCTTTGTTGCACCTGTAGGAAGTTTGAACTCTTCCTCTATTCCTGCTGAAATAATGCCCTTTTCCATATCACAGACATAAACTGTGGTACTTGCATTACCGCCTGCTGTAAGCCTCTCATCAATGTCCTCTATGACAGCTTTTTCCACATCATAGCTGCTGACAGGCTTTTTATCCACGATATACATATTTGGCTCGTAATATCTGTTCATAGCACCTGAGAGTGCTAACGACAGACATTTCTCCATCTGGTTCTCCCTGACTGTCACATTGTATACACTAAGCCCAAGCATAGCTGTATACACTACAATAAGACAGCCAATTATTCCAAGCACTACATTTTTCATTTTATATCCCTACTACCTTTCTATTAATCGGAACACTTATCCTAACATGATCCTTTGTGCCATTTTTGCAGGTTATCCTGACATGCATATCATACACACCATAATCCGGAAAGCTGAGTGACCGGCCATCGACTGACACGCTGTGAGTACAGTCATTTCTGCCCGAATCATACAAGGCATAAACTTCAAGCTTATCCAGATTGTCCTCATGCGCTGTAACATCAAGCAGGTCATATACACTGTAGCTTACGGCATTCTGACGCATTTTCTCCTTTAGCTCAATACCCGGAACCGGTATGTTTTTCATGCCGTCATAGTTGTTGTTTGCGCTATTTTCACTCAATATATCCTGTGGAGCAAACGCCACACCCATTTTATTCTTCAGAGCCCCAAATCCCGACAGCAGTGCAATTCCTACAACCACCGCCACTATCATGGCTCCATATGTCTGCATTATCTCCTTCATCTATTGTCTCCCGGTTATCTAAATCGCACTGTTGCCCCATATATCTATTAGCCGCGCAAGCATGCCTCCCTGAGCCAGCACAATGTTTCCCATCAACACAAGAAATGCACTTGTGGCGGCCGCTGCAATCAGCACGCCTCCATACTGTCTGAATACTTCTTTCATTTTCTCTTACCTTTACATACTTTTTAATCAATTCAGTTGTTATCACAGCAGAGTAGACACATACACGAGCACACCGACCGCTCCACTGCCTAAAAGAAGCATAATAACGCTTCCTCCCAATTCTTCTATTAAAAGCTCCATCTGTTTTTCTCCTCTTATACAGCTATATCCACAAGAAAAGTACTATAACGCATATCCGCTCAGCACATGCTCCTGCTTAATTCCGAAAAATGCTACCGCGTAATTGAATTTAAGCTCTACTCTTGCCTTTTCTATATCATCTGACGACGTGATTTGTGATGCATCTGTGACTGTCTTTATGGAATTGTCTGTCAAATACAGCTTAAGCTCCAGTGTGTCTCCTGCTTTTGATGCGTTTTCAAAGCAGGTCTGTGCAACCGAGCTGTCATAATCACTGTCCTCAAGCTCATTGATAATCTGAGCATGTAGGTTCTGTGCCTCCACTACAGTCATAAATCCCGACAGCACACCTGATGATGTAACCACCATAAACATAATCAAAAACACACCTAAAAAGGTCTTCATTATCTGACTCACAACGCACCCCCTACACTACCTTGTAAGCCAAAAAGCTTATAAGGAAAATAGCCATATCAACTATCATCTTAAATGATGCTGTGATAACAGGAGCCAGGAATAACAGATACATGCCGGCTGTCTTGTCCTTAAGCCTCGCAGTGTCTGCTGCATCAAGCATCTCCAGATTCTTCGTAATCAGCTCATCAATCTGACTTCCGCAATTGCCACTATTTCCAATCGAAACAGCATACAGCATGCCCATGGCTGCGTTTATCTCCGGCAGGTTCAAACAGTCAAGAAATCTGTGATACGGGTCAGAGCTCTCCGGCTCCACGTCCAGTCTCTCCACAAGCGTATTTACCTCTTCCTTAAGTATCACCGGTATATGCTCTCTCGACTTCTGTATGGCTACCTGCACATTTTCACTCTGAATCAATAGAGCGAGGTCCATCAGCCACTTGGGAAATGCACTCTTTACATCCGCTATCAGATTTTTCTTCATAAGCCTGTGACCTATACGGTGCTGATTCAGACATATAAGAGCTACTCCCATAGCTGCCACAGCCGGCCACTGTCTGTCAGTATACAGTAAAAATACACTGGCTAAAGCCGGTATAACAGCCATAAGAATTGACGCCCGAAGCTCCTTTGCCGGATTGTACGCCTTGTAGTCCTCGAGCTTTTTGGCATGCTTATCATCCTCCGGCAGCAGATCAATTCCAAGATAATCCACTTCAAGAAATTTCTGCCCCCAGAGTATGATTAAATCATCAAGCACTATAAGAGCAACTGACAGTATCTGCACAATGATATTGCTGCTGATATCCATGCTCAAAACCGGCAGATAAAGTATGATTCCACTAATGATAACAGAGGTCACAACTGACAGGATAATCTGATGAAACATCCTCTGTCTGTCCTCTATATTGCGCAGTATCCTGCGCTCCCATGCACTCTTATCCTTAAGCAGTATCCTGGCTGATTCTTTAATATCACCGCCATAGTACTCAGCGTGTGCCATAAACTCGTGTGCATTTACTATTCGGTTGCACTTGTACTCATCTTCAATAATCCTCATAGCATCCACAAACACCTCTGTCTCATCAAACGTGAGCATCATATGATCAATAGCCCTGCTCACAGTCTCCTTCATATGACCATCTGCCAATGTGCTCTTTACATCCTCAAATGCACGGATTATCTTCTGCTCCTTCAAAAATGAATACAGCAGGGTGTCAATATACAGCGATACATCCAGAAAGCGCTTTCGCGCTTCCTGAAATCTTTGGCCTTTGATTCGGTGAAAATGCTGCATAACAAGAAGAAAAACAAGTACCACAGCAGTACACACCCAGTTTAACTTGAGCAGAAGATGCAGCACATATGTCAGAAATAAAATCAATATATATGTCATTCCTAAGCCTCCCTCTCCTCTCTCATCACGGCCTCATTCATCCTTATCTCATTGACAAAGTACTCGCCAAACGGCTCATTCACACCCTCTCTTTTAAATCTGCGAAGTATGACCTTTGGTATATCGTGAGTCACAATCTGTCCGTCTGATACAAGCATAAACACATGATTGGTATAGTTTTCCCTGTAGAAAAAGCACACCTGGTCTATGTATCTGTACACCACTCCGTCTTCATTTCTTCTCTTGCGGATCAAAATTCCCACATCAAGTGCCTGATATATGTCATTCTCCATACGCTCTGCATCCACACGGCTCTCTAGCATATTGAGTATTCTGTCCGGTATATTGCGCACATCATCCGTGTGGAGTGTCGTCATGCCACGCACACCGGTGCTCCAGCTCTGCAGCAGATATTTTACCTCCTTTGAGCGTGCCTCTGAGAGCATAATCCACTTTGGATTCATTCTAAGACATGACTTGATAGCTTCAGAGTAGCCAAACACATCCTCACTCACCTTCATCTCTATACAGTCCTTGCCCGGATTTGTCTCGGCATAACGTATCTCAAGAGTATCCTCAATTGTAATCACGCGCTCATTCGCCGGTATAAACTGTGAAAAAAACTTCACGCTCTCCGTCTTTCCGATGCCCGGCATCCCGCAAAAGGTGATATTCATCTTGGTCTTTACGCAGTTTATCAGTACAGCTAAAAGCTCCTCCGAGCAGAATTTCTCAGCAATTGCAGATTCTGCTGTCAGTCTGATAAGCGGCGGTGTCTTTCGTATACTGATGCTCCTGCCCGATTTTGCAACCGATTCATGCAGTATCGTCACACGAAGCTCGCTCGTCTCTGCCTCAAGCTCCGGATTTCTCTTATTGAACTGTCTGCTTACGACATTGGCGATGCGCTGTGTAAACTGCTCCACAAAAGCAGGTGTCATATACTGTGTGACAAACTGCTGATTGGCCCTGAAACGCTCATTGAATATATTTGTAAGCCATATTTCTTTGCCGTTATAATCTATATCCGTTATCTCGTTGCTGGCTACAAAGCTCCAAAGCGGTCCAAAATATTCTTTTCCAAGCTCCATGTACCACCTCTTATTTGACACTCATATTGGCATGATTTGAAAAGTTTGTAATCAGATCACTAAATGTCTTTCCTACTATGCCTGTTGCATCAGAGCCTATAACCGCTGTTACAACGAGGATGATTGATAAAATAGCTACAACTGTTATGAGTATTCCGCCATATTCCTGAAAAATTTCCTTCATAATATTTAAATCCTTTCTTCATCTAAGTCTAAAAAAATAGTGTTAAATAATAAAAAAATAGTGTTAAATAAAATCAAAAATCAAATATATGAAACTAAAAAACAAGGAAAAAAATAGTGGCCGAAATGCCACAAAAAGAAACCTGCATAGAACATATGCAAGACACAATTTAAAAAGATATTTATATCTTACACAAAAATCGGGATTTGTAAATACCAAATCCCGAAAAAATGTGCACAAATATTCATATAGTTTTTATACATATATCACATACTTATTTTAGATAAATATGCCAATCATAAATCTTCCCGTTAGGACATAACAGTGATTTTATGCCTCGAGCAGCTTATTTACGCTGACAAGACGTGTGACAACAACAAACACCTCTGCAGCCTTTTTCAGCTCATCAAGTGATGGATATGTCGGAGCAATTCTAATCACGCAATCATCCGGATCCTTCTTGTAAGGGAAAGGAGAACCTGCACCTGTCATTGTGACACCAGCTTCCTTGCACTTTGCAACGATTTCCTTTGCACAGCCTGAAAGAGCCTCAAATCCGAAGAAGTATCCACCAAGCGGCTTAACCCATGTTCCGATGCCTCTTGAAGCAATTTCATCTGTGAGGATATTCTCAACCAGCTCGAATTTAGGTCTGATAAGAGCTGCATGCTTTGCCATATGAGCCTTGATACCATCTGCATCCTTAAAGAATCTCGCATGACGAAGCTGATTAATCTTGTCGTGTCCGATTGTCTGTATAGTAAGGCGCTTCTTGATATCCTCACGGTTTTTCTCAGATGTGCATACACCTGCCACGCCTGCACCAGGGAATGTCACCTTACTTGTTGAGCAGAACTCAAATACCATATCAGGGTTTCCCTCTTTCTCGCAGAGCTCAAGGATATTTGGAATCTCTGCCTGCTTATCGTCATAGAGATGATGAACTGTGTATGCATTGTCCCAGAAGATTCTGAAATCATCTGCTGCAGGCTTAAGCTTTGCAAAGCGCTCAACTGTCTCATCTGAGTATACAACACCCTGTGGGTTAGAGTATTTTGGAACACACCAGATTCCCTTTACAGAGGCATCGTTATTGACATATTTCTCAACCATATCCATGTCAGGACCATCCTCAGTCATAGGGATGTTTATCATCTCAACTCCAAACTCCTCTGTGATTGCAAAGTGCCTGTCATAGCCCGGTACAGGACAGAGGAACTTCACCTTGTCAAGCTTGCACCATGGTGTATTGCCGCAAAGACCAAAGATAAATGCACGTGCAACCTGATCATACATGATATTGAGACTTGAATTTCCATATACTATAGCCTGCTCAGGCTTTGCTCCTACCATGCCCGCGATAAGGGCCTTTGCCTCAGGAATTCCGTCCAGACATGCATAGTTTCTCACATCAAGTCCTGATTCACTTTTCATATCACTGTCTGATTTCAAGACATCGAGCATAGGGAGTGAGAGGTCAAGCTGGTCTGCTCCCGGCTTTCCTCGCGACATGTCAAGGCTTAAGCCAAGATTCTTAATCTTCTCGTACTCGGCCTCAAGTGCTGTCTTTTCCTGCATTAACTCGTCCTTTGTCATTTCTGTATACTTTTTCATTTAAAGATCCTCCTGGTCTGATTTTTTAAATATTTATGTTATTATCAACTATTTGCAATTATTCAAGCTTCATCTATGCACTTTCATGTATCACATTCTCTGTGAAGCTCATCCATGTGTGCTTTTATCTTTGCCTCATAGCCTATATCCGTAGGCTTGTAAAACACTCTGTCTGTAAGGCCATCCGGCAGATACTGCTGCTTCACATAGTGATTTGGATAGTCGTGTGCGTATTTGTACCCGACTCCGTGCCCGAGCTTTTCTGCCGCACCGTAATGGGCATCCTGCAGATGTGCCGGAACAGCCGGTGTCTTAGTCTGCTTCACGCAGCTCATCGCTGCCGATATCGCATTATATGATGCATTGCTCTTTGGCGCGCATGCCATGTATGTGACAGCCTGTGACAGAATAATCTGTGCCTCCGGCATTCCAACGCGCTCGACCTCTGCCGCCGCCGATGCCGCTACAACCATAGCCATCGGGTCTGCATTGCCTATATCCTCCGATGCAAGTATCATGATTCGTCTTGCGATAAATTTCACATCTTCTCCGGCATAAAGCATCCTCGCCAGATAATAGACCGCCGCATCCGGGTCTGAGCCGCGCATGCTCTTTATAAAAGCAGAGATGGTATCGTAATGGTTATCCCCCTTCTTATCATAGGAGATAACTCTTTTTTGTATACATTCGCTCGCCACATCGATAGTGATATGAATGATGCCATCGTCTGACCTGTCCGTGGTCAGTACACCAAGCTCAATCGCTGTGAGCGCCGCTCTCGCATCTCCGTTTGACACATCTGCAAGGAAATCAAGTGCATCATCATCTATCTGTGCATTGTATGCACCCATGCCCTTTTCTGTGTCAGTCAGCGCTCTCTTAAGAAGTATCTTTATATCATCCGTTGACAGCTTTTTAAGCTCAAAAATGACTGAGCGTGAAAGCAAAGCACCGTTTACCTCAAAGTAAGGATTCTCAGTGGTAGCTCCTATCAGAATAATGGTGCCATCCTCCACAAACGGAAGCAGATAATCCTGCTGCCCCTTGTTGAAGCGATGTATCTCGTCGATAAAAAGTATCGTCTTCTTCTGATACATTCCCTGATTATTCTTCGCCTGCTCCACGACCTCTTCCATGTCCTTCTTGCCTGCAGAGGTTGCATTAATCTGCATAAACTCAGCACTGGTAGTGTGGGCTATGACCTTTGCCAAAGTAGTCTTTCCGGTGCCCGGCGGCCCGTAAAAGATGATGGAGCTGAGCTTATCGGCTTTAATCGCACGATACAAAAGCTTGTCCTTCCCAACTATGTGCTGCTGCCCGACCACCTCATCAAGTGTTGTCGGACGCATCCTGGAAGCTAAGGGACCGCTTGTCTCCTTATTCTGTTCTCTCATGTAATCAAATAAATCCATATCATCCCCGCCTGAAATGCATATTTGATATATCTGTTATATCATTTTGCAATTTCTTTTAGCAAAAAATTCATTTTGCATTGATATAATCCGCAATTATGTGTTTTATAAGTGCTAATTATGCATAAAAAAGTAGTGCAAAATTCATTTCCCTATAATAAGATACATGAATTTGCACCACTTTACAACACAAAATTTATTTTTCTACGAAATGACTAATATTTGCCCTTTAATGCAGGATAAAACTGCTTAAATGTTGCATAGACATCTCATATTTTTCATTTTGCCTCAGAAGTTTTACTGCACTGCTGATGCATCCAGTTTGCCATCCTTCACATCAATAAGAATGGTATCTCCTGCTCTCACACCATCTGCCAGAATCAGCTTTGCCGCGAGTGTCTCGACATGCTTCTGCAGATATCTCTTAAGTGGTCTTGCTCCGTATACCGGATCGTAGCCATTGTCGGTGATAAACTGCTTTGCAGTGTCTGTCAGCTCGACTGTGATTTCCTTGTCTACAAGACGCTTGTTTAAGTCTGCCATGAGCAGGGTGATGATATGACCGATGTTGTCCTTTGTGAGAGGCTTGAACATGATGATCTCATCAAGTCTGTTTAAAAACTCCGGTCTGAAATGACCCTTAAGCTCATCCATGACGCGGTTCTCACACTCTGTGCTGATGCTGCCGTCTGCCTCTATGCCCTCAAGAAGCTCCTGTGAGCCGAGGTTGCTTGTCATAATGATGATTGTGTTCTTGAAATCCACGGTACGTCCCTGTGAGTCAGTAATTCGTCCGTCATCAAGCACCTGAAGCAGTACGTTGAATACATCCGGATGGGCTTTTTCCACCTCATCAAAGAGTACTACTGAGTATGGCTTACGCCTTACTGCCTCTGTGAGCTGTCCACCCTCATCATAGCCTACGTATCCCGGAGGCGCTCCGATGAGTCGTGACACTGAGTACTTCTCCATGTACTCACTCATATCGAGTCTGACCATATTGTTCTCATCATCGAACAGACTTGCCGCAAGTGCCTTCGCAAGCTCTGTCTTACCTACACCTGTAGGTCCGAGGAACATAAACGAACCTATCGGCTTTGTAGGATCCTTGATGCCTGCCTTTGAACGGATGATAGCCTCTGTCACCTTTGTGACTCCGTCATCCTGTCCTATTACCCTCTTGTGCAGCTCCTCATCGAGGTGAAGTGTCTTATTACGCTCACTCTCTGTAAGCTTTGCAACAGGTATTCCTGTCCAGCGCGAGATAATGAGTGCAATCTCCTCATCGCCCACGTTCTCTCGCACAAGCGATAAGTCTCTGTCCTTAAGCAGTGCCTCCTCTGATTCCAGCTCCTTCTGAAGGTTTGGAAGCACACCGTACTGAAGCTCTGCTGCCTTTTCCAGGTCATAGTTCTGCTGTGCTGTCTTGATTTCATTCTTTGTGGACTCAATCTTTTCACGAAGCTTGCTGACCTTGTCAACAGCGCCCTTCTCGTTCTGCCACTGAGCCTTTTTTGCATTAAAGTCATCACGCAGCTCTGCAAGCTCCTTTTGTAGTGCTGCGAGCCTGTCCTGACTTAAGTGGTCTGTCTCTTTCTTTAGAGCTGTCTCCTCTATCTCAAGCTGCATAATCTTACGATTCTGCTCATCAAGCTCTGCCGGCATTGAATCAAGCTCCGTCTTTATCATGGCGCATGCCTCATCCACAAGATCTATTGCCTTATCAGGCAAAAATCTGTCTGTGATATATCTGTTTGAAAGCACTGCCGCTGTGACAAGTGCCGAGTCTGTGATTTTAACGCCGTGGAATACCTCGTATCTGTCCTTAAGGCCACGAAGTATTGAGATAGTGTCCTCTACTGTCGGCTCGTCTACCATAACAGGCTGGAAACGTCTCTCAAGGGCTGCATCCTTCTCAATGTACTCACGGTACTCATCGAGTGTGGTGGCGCCCACGCAGTGCAGCTCACCTCTTGCAAGCATTGGCTTAAGAAGCTGTCCTGCATCCATGGCTCCGTCTGTCTTTCCTGCTCCGACAATTGTATGAAGCTCATCGATAAAGAGAATTATCTGACCGTCAGAGGCTTTTACCTCCTCAAGCACTGCCTTAAGTCTCTCCTCAAACTCACCTCTGTACTTGGCTCCTGCAATCAGAGAGCCCATATCGAGTGCAAACAGCTTTTTGTCCTTTAAGCCCTCAGGCACATCGCCTTTTACGATACGCTGTGCCAGTCCCTCAACGACTGCCGTTTTACCAACACCCGGCTCACCGATAAGTACCGGGTTATTTTTAGTCTTACGCGAGAGGATACGCACTACATTACGTATCTCATCATCACGGCCGATAACAGGATCAAGCTTCTGCTGTCTTGCACGCTCCACCATGTCGTAGCCGTATTTCTCAAGTGTATCATATGTGGCCTCAGGGTTATCGGATGTGACCTTCTGATTGCCCCTTACCGTAGAAAGTGCTGTGAGGAATCTGTCTCTTGTGAGACCGTACTCCTTAATCAGCTCCTTCATTGCCTTGTTTGGATACTTCAGCAGACACAGGAAAAGATGCTCTACCGAAACATACTCATCTCCCATTGCCTTTGCCTCGTCCTCAGCATGGATAAGAACCTTGTTCAGATCATTGCCCACATAGACCTGTGCACTGCTGCCGCTTACCTTTGTGCGCGCTGCCAGGTGGCGCTTTGCATTCTCTGTGAAATGCTCTACGTTTATCTCCATCTTGTCAATCAGCTTCGGTATCAGTCCGTCCTCCTGTGAAAGTAATGCCACAAGCAGGTGCTCCTGTTCTATCTCCTGATTGCCATAATCATATGCAAGCTTCTCGCAGTCATTGACTGCCTCTATTGATTTCTGTGTAAATTTTTGAATGTTCATAGTCTCACTCCCTTCTACTATGTTATCCATAAATATGATTCTTATGTGTCATACAGGTAATATCAAAATTTTATCTCTAAATAATCCTTTAAATAATTCTTCAATATTCCTTGTGACTATGTTATAGCACGCAAATTAGCACTCGTCAAGTGAGAGTGCTAACAATTTTTATTAAATAAATATAAACTTTTGATTTACAAGCAAAAAAGAGTGATTTACATCACTCTCTTTTACTCAATCGGCTGCACAATCCCCGAAACATTTGCCAGATTCTGCATCTTGTCATCAGCGTCAGCCATGATATCTGCGCATTTCTTAAGCTCCCGCTGCATCTCCTCCGTGAATATACGGCTCTTCTTGTAGCGAAGCTGATGCTCCGTGCTGGCCCAGAAATTCATGGCAATGGTACGAAACTGTATCTCTATCGGCACCTTGTCCTTGTGATCCGAAAAATACACGTCAACCAGCACTATCATATGAAGACTCCTGTAGCCATTATCCTTCGGTTTTTTTATGTAGTCCTTTATTGTGACAATCTCGACATCCGCCTGATTCACAAGCATATTGGCCACCTGATATACATCGGATATAAATGGACAAATGACCCTGACGCCGGCTATATCCTTTATCTCACGCTTCATAGCGTTGGTGGTGAGCGGAATGCCCTTTCGCTTCATTTTGTCTATTATGCTGTCAAGCGACTTTACACGGCTCTTTATGTTCTCGATTGGATTTCTTTCGTGATTGTTTTTGAATTCATTATTTAATATCTGCAGCTTTGCTACTATCTGCTGTATACCCGATTCGTAGTAGAACATGATGTGTTCATACTGCGAGGCAATTGAACTGAATTCGCCCAGCACCGGCAGCATCTCTATTTGTGTATCATCCATGTTTACCCCCCTTACATATAATATATTTCCGCTTCCCACTTTATAATCTATGCAAGCCGGCATAGCATGCAGTATATTCCTCTGTAAAATTATGAAGTCAGTCACGAGCACACATAGAATTAGATGGTTTTTATTTTATCATTTCTTTCAACTACTATTTTTATGGAACCTCGTGACAGTTCATAATTTTCCTTCGGAACACACCGCATACTCTCCGGCAGAAGGTTTACGAGTGGGAAGCTGCATTCTAATTAATTATTTACTTAATTTAGTAAGTAACAGCCGTGAAATCCGGTATGTCACTTCCACCAGCACAACTCCTGCCACTACATCATATATCACATGCTGCTTCGTAGTCAATGTGGATATGAATACTGCTATAGCGCAAATACAGAAGGTTGTACGTATCCACTGCGGTACTTTTTTGTTGCCGCGGATGCCTATATAGCACAGCCAGCTTACTAGGCAGTGTATAGATGGAAAAAGATTGTCCGCTGCATCCATACTATATAAAAAGCGCATGAGCTGTGCCCATATGTCTGAGCCCACTATTTCCGGGCGGGTGTTGGTTGTAGGATACCCGACATAACAGATAAAACAGACTGCCTTTGCCAGCCAGTCTGCCATGAGAAAACGATAACAGTGCCTTTTATCCATCGCTGCATTGTACAGATATCCTATAATCCAAAAAATATAGCAGCCAAAATAAATGACTACTGTAGGGTACACAACCGGTATCATATCATCAAGCGATGTCTCTATATTGTGATGGATAAAACCGCCTGCAATAGCACGCGCGCCCCAGTATACACTGAAATTGAGCACCACTGTAAAAAGCAGCGGAATACGACTGTATTTTGGAAGTATTCTGTTAAAAAGCTGTCCTGTTTGCGATATGCTGTCCCTGGATAACACGTACTTCTTTGTCTCCTTTTATACACTCTTTAATTTCCGGAAGCAGGTCAATATGACCTTTTTTAAACAAAAGCACTATTGTGGAGCCAATCAGCTCAAAGTGCCCCATCTCTGCGCCCTTTCTCATCATAACATTCTCGTGGTCATTGACTATGCCTCCCACAAGCAGCGCACCTATCTCAATCTGTGCCACCTTGCCAAAATTAACTGTATCAAGAATTGTCCACATACGCCTGTTTTGCCTGTATACAGGAGCATTTTCCAGTGCAATAGGCTGTACACTGTGAAGCAGTCCCTTCACAAAATGATTCCTGCCCTGAAAGCCGTCATCTATATAGCAGTAATGATGATAATCGTTGGCACAAAGACGCAGTATCACGCAGTCTCCTCCGACAAATTCCTTTGCAATTTTTTTGTCGGTGACCAGGTCCGTCACCTTGTACCATGAGCCCTTGATGTGAAAGCTGTTGTTGCTTTTTATCCTGTATGCACTCAGGTAGCCGTCACACGGACTGATAAGATGCTCAGCCTGCCTGTCCACCTCAATATCATCACGCTTTCTGGAGAAAAAGTCCTGAAAGCTGTTATATTTCTGACCCTTAAAATCAGACATGTCTATATTGTTATTCTTTATATACCGGCTGATAAACGGCTTAGACAACTGGGAGCGCGCGACTGTTTCACCAAGCTTAAGTGCGCCTGTATACAGAAGCACCTTAAGTGTCATACGCCCCGGTGCAGTGGTATAAAGCCAGTCTACAAACGATTTTTTTGCCATTAAATAAGAACCTCCGCAATGAGAATACAAAACTCAACTGCTCCTATACCTACAAGCAGAACCTCGCCAAAAAGCGATGGCTTTTTGAGCTTTACAGGGAGCACGTAGCAAATGCCAATGATTAAAAGGGCAAGTGCCGCGATTGTCTGTGTATGTATAGCTGTGAACTCTCCAATCAGATATACCGCCGGGATAGCAAGCGCACTTGATGTGATTGGAAGCCCCAGATAATACTTTCTGCGCTCTGCTGTCGCTGCCTGCCTGTTGGCCTCATCCACATTAAAGTATGCCAGACGGATAAGTCCGCAAAGTATGAATACAAATATGGCGATAAATGCAACTGATATCTTTGGAGTCACACAAAATACCCACACTGCCGGAAGCACGCCGAAGCATATGATATCACTTAACGAATCTATCTGTATGCCAAATGTTCGCTCGTCCCTGGTACGGTCCTTCTTTGTGGATGCAATGGTGCCGTCAAACATATCACAGACACCGGCCAGCATAAGGCAGATTAGTGAACCCACATACCTGTCCTTTATGGCAAGCATAACTCCAAGGAAGCCTATCCACATGCCTATGTATGTAAGCACTACCGTGTAATTATAAAAGCCTATGAGCCCTGTCTTTTTCTCTGTGTCTGTATTCCCTATATCTAGAGTATCTGCTATTGCAGAATTAATATTCATATTATTCATATTGATTCCCTTACTTTCGTTCTTTTGTTTTTATCAGATAAAACATGATAAGTTTTCTCATTTACCCTTAACCGGTAATATTATATGCCCTTACCTGATATATAATAACATATTCATGACATAAACTCATTAATTATTTGTTTAAACTTTTCTTAATATCTATTATTTTTAGCAAAAAACAAGGCAGAATCCGCTTTCTGATTCTGCCCACATACTATAGCATATCATGAATTATATCTTTAATCTCCTGCCTGTCCTTTTCAAGAACAAATGCAAGCTCTGCATTTAAATTGTGCTCTGCCATCTTGCCATAGCGCTCATCGACGGCTGTAGCCTTCTTGCCTGCCTGTGCTCGCTGCTCATTTCTGATATGTAAACACTTTAAGAGACTGATAACACTATCCGGCTCACAGCTTCTGACTGCCTCCTTATAGCGCGTTTCGCGTTCCTTCTCATTGTTTACCACGAGCGCCTCTATCTCAGATACTCTATTAAGCACCGCCTGTGCCTCATCCTGTGTTATTACCTTACGTATCCTCTTATCAGCATTGTCAACAGGTATATACACTCTGTCATTCTCCTCCTCAACAGGGCGGAGTAAAAAATATGACTTGAGCTGCTTGTCTCCTGACATGTCTAACTCCACGATTTCGCTTATTTTGCAAATTCCATTTGTAGCATTTAATACGTAATCACCTATTTCGAACATATCACACCTCTTTCGTTATACGTTATCATTTTATCACTTTTTCACGAATTTTGTAAGAGGAATTTTTAAAAAATGTCAAATATATCAAAAAAGCGTGTTTTACGTCAATAAAACACGCTTTAAAAATTTACTCAATCAGCTGCTTCACGCGGTCATCGAGCTGGAGCATACGGATGATAAGCTCTATTGAGCCCTTGATACCGTAGCTGGCACTGTTGATACAGATATCATAATTACTTGCCTTGCTCCATTTTCTGCCGGTATAGAATTTGTAGGTCTTCAGATGTCTCTTATCCTCAGATTCTATCCATTTCTTTGCCTGGTTCGGAGTCACATTCTTGTTTATCTCAAGGAAACGCTGGACTCTTCTCTTCTCCGGTGCTGTGATAAAAATACTTATGTGAGGAATATGATTGTTTGTCAAAATTGCATCTGCAAAACGTCCCATAACAATGAAGTCCTCCTGCTTTGCCTTCTCTACAAGGAACTTGCTTGTATCAAAGAAAAGCACATCCTCTGATGAAAGTCCGTGGTATTTCCTAAAAGCTTTTATGCGCTTTTTGATTCCCATCCGCTCTTTTTTCTGGAAGGTAGCTGTAGCCTGGGCTGCTTCCTCTCCATCCTTCTGTCTGAACACCTCATTCATGACAGACACATCATAGAAATTCATACGAAGCTTGTCTGCAAGTGCAAATCCAATCTCATTTCCACCACATCCGCAGGAACGTCCTATACAGATAATCAGATGATCGCCCGTCTTGAAACGATCCTTCAGGTTTACGGTATTTAAATCCGCTATCTTTGGATCGAGGATATCTCCGTCAGCAAAGCCTGTCGGGAGCTCCGCTATTTCCTCTACTATGTTGTTGTATCTGACCATGACATCATGCCTTGTATCATGATCAGGTATTGTTCTTGCCATGTTGCTTATCAGGGCAAGCTCGCTTCGGATTCTTGAGCTGTTCTGCCTTGAGTGCAGATCCTCCATGATGTTACGGATACATATATCCTTCTCGCCACCAAATACCCTGCCGAGGGATGAGCCTAATTTCTTGTATACTTCGGCATCAAGCTCATAGATTTCGATGGCAAGAGCTTTAATTTTCTCGTCATAAAATTCCATAATTCATCCCTCCTATAAAAAGAATATGATCATATCTATGATGAAAACAGGTATCAGATAACGCAATGACCACCACATGTAACCAAAGAACGATGGCATATTGATACCGTTTTCGTCTGATAATGACTTGACCATAAAGTTAGGTGCATTTCCAATATATGTGTTGGCTCCCATAAATACAGCGCCACACGAAATTGCCATAAGCATCTTGACCGGCACCACTCCAAGTGTGGTTGCGACACCTGTAGTAAAGTGCATGGCTCCCGCTGTAGTAAGGAAAACCAGATATGTCGGTGTATTGTCGAGGAAGCTTGAAAGTGCTCCTGTTGCCCAGAACATCTCAAACGGCTCTGTGATTCCAAGACCTGAACCTGCACTCTTTAATACCATAAGAGCAGGCTGCATGGTGATAAAGATTCCGATGAAAAGCACCGCAACCTCCTGAATTGCTCCCCATGTGAAATGGTTCTGCACACGAACCTCCTTCGGTGTTGTCTTGAAGGAAAGCAGGGCTGCAAGCAGAATAATAGCAATCTCAATAATTGCAGGCACAGTGAGTGTAACCTCCCTGAATATCGGAATACCGATAACCTCTCCTGCAGCGTTTTGGAATGCAGAAAGCTTAGGAAGCACACCACTTAGTATAACAGCTATGACAATCATTACTATATATAAGAAGTTGTGGGCACCCTTTATCCTGATAAGAGGCTCATTTTCCTTCACCTCAGGCATAAGTCCTTTAGTGATATCCTTCTGATATGCTTTCTTGTCCAAATGATAAAATACAATCAGAAGCAGTATCATATTTATTACCAGAACCGGAAACAGCCTCATGCTCCAGAAAAACGATACTCCTCTTGAAAATCCCATGAGCAGTGGCGGATCTCCGATAGGTGTAAGGCATCCTCCGATATTTGACACAAGAAAAATGAAAAATACCATGATGTGACGCTTGTTCTTTCTCCATGAGTTCATCTGGATAATTGGTCTGACAAAGAGCATACTGGCTCCTGTAGTTCCTATACAGCTTGAAAAAAGTGTTCCAACGGCAAGCATGATAACGTTTACCTTTGGATTGCCGACCAGACTTCCCTCCAGCTTGATATTTCCGGCTACGCAGAACAGTCCAAAGAGCAGCACGATAAAGGTCAGATAGTCGCCTATCAGACACTCCAGTACCGTCTCTGCGGCTTTTGGTGCTCCATAGAACAGCGCGAACGGAATGGCAAAAAGCAGTGACCATAAGATAACTGCATGAGCTTGATGCTTCTCCCACCATTCAGGCTTCACAAGCGGCATAACTGCTATGCACAGCAATAAGCCCGCAAATGGGATACACAACATTAATAATGTGTTTGACATTCTTTTCACCTCTACTTTGTTAAAAAATAAACTAATTCAAATCTAGTTCATTTTACACCATTATTTTTTATTTGCAACCGTTTATAAAAAGATTTTAATTTATATATGTTTTTTATGTAGTATTCACATTTTTATAAACAATAACGCATTACCAGTTGGTAAAATCATCTATAATATAGTCTGCATCATGAGCCATATCATCCTTTGGTGAAATATTCGATTTCACATAAAAGGCATCCATCCGGCATTCCTTTGCACCCTTGATATCGGTAGTCGAATCATTTCCTATAAAAAGCGATTTTGATACGTCAATATCATGCTTATTTATCAGCTCCTTATAAAATCTGATATCAGGCTTTTTGGTATTATAATCGGATGAGATAAATACGTCATCAAACAAATCAAAGATATCAAGTCTTCTCATCTCATAGGCTGTAAATATACGCTGCGCATTTGAAAGCAGATATACATTCTTTCCCGCCTTCTTAAGTTCCTTAAGCATCTCCTTTGTGCCCGGATAAAGCTTTATGTATTCGGTGCTCATCACCCTGAAAAACTGGCCTGTATGCACTGAAAGCTCCTTTGTCGGATTCACGTCCTTTTCCTCATAGAGCTTTTCAAATACATCCTCTATATGTATCTCCGGTGATGCTTCGTGGGCATATGAGATGGCAAACTGCGCATCTTTAGCTTCATTTTGCTTTTCAATGTCCATATTTTCAATTTTCTTCTTAAGCTCCGCCTCGCTGCTCTTTACAAGTGTCTCATAGCGCTCCTTAAGCTCCTTTGCTTCATACAGTGCTCCGTAATATCCATAGAACATGGCGAGCTTTTCCCAGATCGCAGTGTCACTCTCGTCTGTGTGAATATCCACGAGCGTACCGTAGAGGTCGAATATATAGTTATCATATGTGAGTGGAAGTTTCATGCTTTTCTCCTTTCGACAATCCAATTATATTCCTTACCACCCATTGTAATATGCTTTGCGGCTTGGGTGCAAGTAGTTTCCTTTTTTCGCTATAATACGTGACGTAAGCCGGTGGTGGGGGCAGACTGTGCTGTCGTGCTGGCTACGCTTCGCTGTTAAGTGTCTGTACGAATTATGCCCGCAGGTTTTCTATGCCCGACGAAACCGTTGAAACTCGCCCTCCATGGCTCGATTTCTCCTTGCCTCGGCGTCCATGCCTCGGCATTTCTGTGCTTTACAGCATAATTCGACAGACACTAAACAGCTGCGCTATTCGCCCACCAGACAGCACTGCCTGCCCCCCACCACCTGCTTCCGCCACTTACGCTGAGATACAATGTGCCGGTCCTCACCTGCGGTTCGGACGGCACGGCGCTCGCAACCTGCATGTGGGAAGCTCCCATCCTACGATGCTTCCCACTTGACACACTTTATTCGCCGGAGGGCATGCAGTGTGTTCTGAAGAAAATTATGAACTGCCACGAGGTTCCATATTCCCTAATAACAAAAAAATCCCGGCATATCCACAATCTATCCTCACATGGGCTCGTGGCTGACTTCATAATTTTCTAAAGAATATACTACATGCCACCCCGGCATCCTCTCAGCCTGCACGTGGGAAGCTCAAAACCTCCACTGCTTCCCACTCACATCATCGCCCTGCGAAGCTTCGCCAATGTATTCTTCTCCATTCGTGATATGGCCACCTGGTTGCGTCCAAGCACTTCTGCCACCTGCTTCTGTGTCTTATCCTGCATATAGCGGAGCATAATCAGTCTGCGCTCGCTATCATCCAGTGAGTTAAACGCCTGCTGCATTGCGATGTGATTTATCACTTTATCTGTCTCCGATGGCTTGTCTGATGCTTCTGCACTCATTTTATTGTCCAAATAATCAAGCACACTTTCATTTTCTATTGAAGATGCATTTTTATCGGCTTCCATGGCAATTATTATATCCTGTTTTGACATACCGGATATAATTGCCATTTTTTCAAGTGATATTTCACTATTTTCACTCATTCTGTATTTTTCTCTGATAATTGCAATTTTTATTGCATCATCCAGTATTTTTCGACTGATATGTACCATTCCATCATCACGTAGAAAGCGCTGTATTTCCCCTATTATCAACGGTATTGCGTATGTAGAAAAGGCAAAGCCCTTACTTTCATCAAATCGCTGAGCTGCCTTTGTCAGCCCAACTGCTCCTATCTGAAATAAATCCTCCCGGTCAACTCCTCTGTTTCTAAAGCGTTTCATAACTAAATAAATCAGGTTTATATTTTCTGTGACAAGTCTGCTGATTTTGTCACTCTTCATAGTACTTTTTTCATCTTTACTGTTGTTCCGTGTCCCGGTTCTGATGTAACTGTTAGCGCGTCCATAAATGCTTCCATGAATGAAAAACCCATGCCTGATCTGTCAAGCTGTGGTTTGGATGTGTATAACGGTTCCATCGCTTTTGCCACATCCTGTATGCCTACTCCGCTATCTGATATTTCTATGTAAAGCTCCCTGCCTATATAGCTGCAATTCATATGTACCTGTGGACAACTTTTTTCTTCTGCTGCCTGGTGATCTGCCTGACCGGATGAAATATTGTCATCCCCCATCTCATAACCATGGATAATTGCGTTTGTCACCGCCTCTGACACTGCTGTCTTTACGTCCTCCACGTCATCTAGTGTGGGGTTTAATTGTGCCATAAACATGGCTGCTGTCATTCTCGCAAATGCCTCATTCTCTGAAATTGCATCAAAGCTAAGCGATACATGATTTGTTTTTGTTGCGTTCATTATGCTCCCTTTCTGTTTAATTATATTTATGTCTGATTAAATTTCATATCTGATTGAATTTTATATCCGGATAGTTACCACAATTAATAATAAATCCTTCCGGTTTATTAACTTATTTTAATTCTTATTTACAATAGTGTATATGCCGGCACATTTCAAAAGCTTGTCAACCCTGTCTGACATATTGCACACTGATACACAGCTGTCATTAAAGTACTTAAGCTTCTTTGTTCTTCCTATTATCACTCCAATGCCGGAGCTGTCCATAAATTCTGTATGTTTCATGTCAAATACTATTTTTCTGACACCACAGCCCTCTATAAGTGCATCAAGCTCTGCGATTATCTGCCCGGCACAGTGATGATCCACCTCCTTTGGCATAATGTATGTCACCCGGTCTGCTTCCTTGATATAATTTTCTATCATGTCAAACTCTTCCTTTCCTGCTCATATAAAAAAGACACCGGAGATTATCTGGTGTCTTTAGTAATTCTATATTTAATTATTGCCTCTCAGCAGTTGTTTTACTACTGTTCCTGTGCCAGATAATTCTTTGATGTTCTGGCCTTCTCAGTGCCTGCGTAGTTGTCTACCACATACTGATAATATGGCTTTGCTGATGCTAAGTCTCCTGACTTCCTGAACGACTGCGCCAGGTAATATGCAGCTGAACCATCCCTGTATGCCTCATCCATGCCGACAAGCTTCTGGAATGTCGGGATTGCGCTCTGATAATCGCCACTGCTGTATGATGAGTATGCCTGATTGTACAGTGCTTCCTTATATGAATCGGCAATGGAACCATTAAGTGCATCATATGTCTGCTTAGCCGAGTCACTCAGATAGCTTGTGTTGATATTTTCAAGTGCTTCGCCTGCCTTTATTACATCATTGGATGTATAGTATACATAGGCATTGAGCAAAGCCTCATATGTGGAAATCTGGTCTGACACTCCATCATTTTTCTTCTTCTCGTCCTCAAGCTCCTTCTTTAGCTTGTCTATCTGATCATTAAGTCCACTGATTGTCTGCCCATTTGTGGAAATCGTATCATTAGCCGATAATAGCTGCTTCTTTGCATCTGTTTTCGCCTGGCTTTTTATGCCCGGAACCACAAGGAAGCACGTAACCGCCACTCCGACTACCAGACCGATTATAATATAGAGTATATTTGCCCACATTGAGCTCTCCCTGAATCGCTTTGGCATAATGATTGTTTCGTTTCCACTCTGGTAGGAAATTAAATCATCATTTTTCTTTTTTCTCTCAGATCCTTTTTCCTTAAGACGCCTGTTCACTTCTTTTAAGTATCTGAGGGTAGTGGTATTGTCTGTATCTATCTTGCCTGCATCGCGTAAGGCTTTCTTTGCCTTATCCAGATGTCCCTCCTCCAGATATAAAAGAGCCAGAAGCTGATGTCCCTTTACAAGCTTTGGATTTAAGGATAATACCTTTCGAAGCTGTATAACCGCAAGGTCCTTACTGTCCTGCTTGCAATAAGTTAAAGCCTGATTATATTTTTTAATAGTCTGATTGATTGTTTCGAGCTGATTTCTGTTATTATGAATCTGCTCTATATAATTCTTTGCCAGATTATCATCAGGCTGATAGTTTGCACTGATGACCCACTCACTTAAGGCGTCAACCATCTCACCCATCTCATAGTATATGAGACCTAACAGATTCCTTGCCTGGATATTGTACTTATAAAACTTAAGACTCTGCCTGAGAGATATAATCGCTCCAGACAGATTTCTCACCTGTGCCTTTTGTAAACCATCATTGTAGTATGAGTTGGATATTCTAATAGCTCTTTTAAAAAGTGAAAGATCAGCCCCACATACAGGGCATTTATCATCCCAGCCCGCATCTTGTCCGCATTTATAACAAATCATCTTAATTCACCCTGCCTTTTGTCCTGCTCACGTAATAACTGTGCAATGATATCTGTGACATCTGTCAGATCATGGCTGTAAATCGCAGATTCAGCCTCCTCTATCTCTAGACTTGGCTCATAGTTCTTTATTTCTTCATCAAAATTTATCATAATCCTGCCTCCATAATTACCTGCTAAATAATCCCATCAAAAAAGGGTCACTATATATTATAATAAAGTAACCCCTTTATGCAAGTATATTTCCATTAAGATTTAATAAAAATATCGCAATTTTTTTATTTCATCGACAGCATCACGACTGCCTTATCCTTCTCCTTGAACTCAATCTTGTCAAATTCCTCCTTGGTGACGAGCTTTGAGTTGTTAATACACACCTCGACATTTGGATAGACATGCTCAAAAACCTGTACTGACGCGCCTGTCGAGCGCTCCACTATGCTCTTAAGCCTCTCAAGCTCCTCCTTATCTTCGGTAAGCTCTGCAGTTTTCTCAATCTTGGCCCTGACAAGCGTAAGCTTCTTTTCCTCAAGATTCATACCGTCAGCGGCACTGCCCATCATCTGTTCTATCTGCTTTATGCCTGCATTGATATTGTTAAGCAGCATCTGCTTTTGCTCAACAAGCTTTTCAATCTCTGCTATCTTTATCTTGATTTTTTTGTGCACACCCACATGCACCTCGGTCTTGATAAAGGCATCATTCCCCAGGTTTTGCACCTCAATGCCTGCACAGCCATATACTTTTCCACCGACTATGCTTGCATGTCCGCCATTGAAGATCACCCTGTCATTGCTGACCACATTGCAGTTGATTGCCGAATCAGCCTCCACAAAGCCATCTACCTCCACCTCGGTATACTCCATGAACTTGGCAAACAGATTGCCTTTTACAATAATCCGGGCCTTTCCCATACCAATCATGCCCTTCCTAAGAATCAGGTCATTACCGGCCTCAAGCACGCAGCCCTCGCAAATACCATCTATCGTGATGGACTTTGCAGCTCTTATTCTGGCTCCGGTCTTCACACTGCCATGTATGACCACATCCCCGACAAAATCTATATTTCCTGTTCCCACGTCCACATCACCGTTTATTTCAAGAATAGGAAGAATAATGATTCTGTTCTTGTGCCTTTCAATTTTGCCATCGATAGCAGCTGTATATGTAAGTCCATCGACAGACTTGTCAAAGCCGCGCCCCACAAGCGGTGGCAGTCCCTTGCCTTTCTTTGCGGCAATTACCTTGCCAAGCACATCAATACCATCCTCGCCTGCAACAGGCTCACAATAGTTTGCAATCGTCTGGCCTTTTTTGACCACCTCAACCGAGTGCACACTCCAGTAATCCACTGAGCCATCACTATTAATCGTTGGTCGGTGATTCAAGTCGCTGTCGAAGTAAAAATCAAAGTATCCATCAGTCCCGTCAACAGCCGGCTTTCCCTTTGCAAAAAGCACTTCCCTGCCCATAAGTCTTTTTTCTACCATATCTGAAATGATCTCGCAATTGATGCCATATATCACACCATTGCGGTTTACAGCTTCAAGCACCTCATCTACTGTATAATGCCATTCTTCTTCAACTGCCGGCAACATGATAAATGCCTCCATCCTGTCGCTGCTTATTCTAATAACTGGCTCTCTCTTTATACCGGTATCATCCATATTATTTCCTCGCTATATATCGGCCTTTTGTTCCTGTTAAAGTATAACTATCATGCTATTTCTTTAATAAATGTATTATATCATCATTTGAATTTTAAAAAAAGCCACTAAATATAAAAAATCCGGGCAATATCATTCTATTGATACTATGCCCGGATTTTTCAGCCAAACAGCGCTTCCAAAATATAATCTGTATTTAATTATTTAAACTGAGCCAGACGTTCCTCTACCTGAGCCATCATCTGCTCATACTTTGCAAGCTTGTCCTTTTCCTCCTGAACCTTTTCAGGCTTTGCATTGTTTAAGAATTTCTCATTTGAGAGCATGCCCCTTGAGCGCGCAAGCTCCTTTGTAAGCTTATCCTTTTCTTTATTGAGTCTTTCCTTTTCCTTCTCGAAATCAACAAGGTCCTCAAGCGGCAGGTATGCAACCGCATCAGGTATCACTACTGATACAGCGTCATCTCCAATACCGGCCTTGCCCTGCTGTACTGTAATCTCGCTGGTAAATGCAAGATTTACATATACCTCCTTGTTGTCCTCGAATATCTTTCTGACTGACTCATCATCACTTGTGATGAAAAGCTTTGCCTTTCTTGAAGGTGGAACATCCATCTGGGTACGGACATTTCTGATACCCTTTACGAGATCCTTGCAGTGCTCGATTGCGGCTTCCTCTGTCTGGAAATTCCACTCTTTTTTGTACTCAGGCCATTTAGAGAGCATGATAGTCTCCTCGTCTGACTGGAGTGTGCAGAAGATTTCCTCTGTGATAAACGGCATATATGGATGAAGGAGCTTAAGTGCATTTACAAGTACTGTCTTAAGCGTCCAAAGTGCAGCATTTGCTGACTCAGGGTTTTCATCCTTCTTGTAGGTACGAACCTTTGCAATCTCGATATACCAGTCACAGAACTCATCCCAGATGAAGTCATATACCTTTTGTACTGCAATTCCAAGCTCGAACCTGTCCATGTTTTCTGTGGCATCCTTTGCAAGAGTATTTACCCTTGAAAGAATCCACTTATCAGCTGCATGAAGCTCATCAAGCTTTGGCTCTCTAAGCTCTACACCCTCAAGGTTCATCATGATAAATCTTGATGCATTCCATACCTTGTTGGCGAAGTTTCTTGAAGCCTCAACTCTCTCCCAGTAGAAACGCATGTCATTTCCCGGTGCATTTCCTGTAATAAGTGTCAGACGAAGCGCATCTGCACCATACTTGTCGATAACCTCAAGCGGATCAATTCCGTTTCCGAGTGATTTACTCATCTTGCGGCCCTGAGAATCTCTTACGAGTCCGTGGAAAAGCACTGTGTGGAATGGTGCCTTGCCCATCTGCTCATAGCCTGAGAAAATCATTCTGATTACCCAGAAGAAAATGATATCGTAGCCTGTTACGAGCACATCGTTTGGATAGAAATAGTCCAGATCCTCTGTCTTTTCAGGCCAGCCGAGTGTTGAGAATGGCCAGAGCGCTGATGAGAACCATGTATCAAGTGTATCAGGATCCTGTGTCCAGTGCTCCTTGCCACACTTAGGACATTTGCCCGGCTTTTCTATTGAAACCACCATCTCTCCACAGTCATCACAGTACCATGCAGGTATTCTGTGTCCCCACCAGAGCTGACGGCTGATGCACCAGTCGCGGATATTGTCTGTCCAGTTGAAGTATGTCTTGTCCATTCTTGAAGGAAGGAGCTTGATTTCTCCGTTCTTTACTCCCTCAACTGCAGGCTTGATCATCTCGTCCATCTTGACGAACCACTGCTGCTTGATCATTGGCTCAACTGTTGTGTGACAGCGGTCATGCACACCTACGTTGTGTGAGTGTGGTACAACCTTTACTAAAAGGCCCTGCTCCTTAAGATCCTCAACCAGTGCCTTTCTGCACTCGTATCTGTCCATTCCGGCATATTTTCCGGCTTTTTCATTCATTGTGGCATCATCATTGATTACAACGATTTCCTCTAAGCTGTGGCGTTTTCCTACTTCGAAATCGTTAGGGTCGTGTGCAGGTGTAATCTTTACACAGCCTGTTCCAAACTCTTTATCTACGTATGAATCTGCGATTACCGGAATCTCCCTGTCTGTGCATGGAAGCTTCAAGGTCTTTCCGATGATATCCTGATAACGCTCATCATCAGGGTTTACAGCTACGGCTGTATCTCCGAAAAGTGTCTCAGGACGTGTTGTTGCTATCTCTACAAATCTGCCTTCCTCGCCAACTACAGGATAGTTGATGTGCCAGAAGAAGCCATCCTGCTCCTCATGCTCTACCTCTGCATCTGAAATAGATGTCTTACATACCGGACACCAGTTTACGATTCTTGAGCCCTTATAAATCCAGCCCTTCTTATAAAGCTTTGTAAATACCTCCTGTACTGCGTGTGAGCATCCCTCATCCATGGTAAATCTCTCACGCTGCCAGTCTGCTGATGATCCGAGCTTACGAAGCTGCTTTACGATACGTCCGCCATACTCTTTTCTCCAGTCCCAGCATTTCTCCAGGAACTCTTCTCTTGTAAGGTCTGCCTTGTTGATTCCCTGCTCTTTAAGTGCCTGGATGACCTTTACCTCTGTTGCGATGGATGCGTGGTCTGTTCCCGGCTGCCAGAGTGCATTGTAGCCCTGCATTCTCTTGTATCTGATAAGGATATCCTGCATGGTGTTGTCAAGGGCATGTCCCATGTGCAGCTGTCCTGTGATGTTTGGTGGTGGCATCACGATTGTGAATGGTTTTTTGCTGCGGTCTACCTCTGCATGGAAGTAGCCATTGTCTTCCCACTTTTTGTAAAGACGGTCCTCGATGTCCTTTGGATCGTAGGTTTTGTTTAGTTCTTTGCTCATGTTTTCCTCCTTTTATATGAATGACGCAAAAGCTTTGGGGGTGTTTTGTATCAGGTCACGCATTATGTATGGAATTATGTTCATGATTACGCTGCCAAGACACTGTAAAAATTATGATAAAGAATTGCTTAGACTAGGACGCAACCGGCTTTTAGCGCCGTCCATGGCGCTAAAAGCCTCGCCCGCACGTCCATGTGCGTGCGTTGCTGGGCTGTGTACATAATTTTAACAGTCTCTAGGCAGCTCCATAAATCACATAATTCCATACATAATGCGCGGCCTGATAATTCAGGCTGTGAGCTTTTGCTGTTTTTCTTTTTATTTACGACGGGCGACCGATTGGATTGCATGCGCAATCTTCCGGTCTTACAGTTTTAGTACATGCCATGACGAAAATAGCATAGTAACAAATAAATTTGCGCTATATGTGCACATCTCAGTCTACAAAAAAGCCCTCCCGATCACTGACCGGAAGGGCGAATAAGCGCTGTACCACCTTCGTTTACATCGGAGCATATATATACATATAAACTCGAATGCCTCTTGTCCTGTAACGTGGACGAATCGGAAGAACTTATGCCGCAAGCGGCTTTCTGGGTTCTTCGGCTCAAAAGCTACCTTCCATGATTTCTGTCTTAAGCATCTTTCAGCCTGCCCAAAATGTATCACCATCTTACGGACCGGATGCTCTCTCTGAAAGCTTTCGTCATGTACTCCTCTTTCTTATGCCTTTAAATATTTTGCCTGTTTCTTTCTACAATATTAAAGTGCATTGGGTGATTTGTCAATATGATTTTTGCTTTCAAAGAAATATGTGTGCGCTATAAGTGCTGTTCCACCTATATATGCCATCTTATCACTCAAATTTGAACGGCTGATAAGCTTCTCAGTGTAGTTTTCATCATATTTTGTACAGTACTGTATAAAGAGCTTATATATACTTGCATTTTCAAGCATTGAGCCAAATACTATCGTACAATCCGGAGCCAAGATAGTCATGACATTTACAGCGACACGCGCAATTCGTTCTATTGCTCCAACAAGTATCTCAGAGATTGTCTGATCCATCCTTGTTATATAGCCGTTGTCCTCATTTTCTACCCACGAAGTCAAGAGTTCTCCTGTTATAAGATTTTTATCACCGGCTGTTTCTTCATAAAGCACCGGGGTGTTTTCTTTGGAATACACCTCCTTTATGCGGTCACATAAAGCAAACATGGATACTCTTGTCTCAAGACAGCCGTGTCTGCCACATCTGCACTGCAGCCCATCAGGCTCTATGATATAGTGTCCTATTTCTGCTGCGTTGTGCTGATTGCCCTCATATAGCTTATTGTCCACAACTATCGCAGAGCCGACACCCGGGCCCCACTTAATAAAAACAATATTGTTTCCCTGTTTTCCAACACCATAAAGCATCTCGGCTTCCGCAAACGCCTTGACATTGTTTTCAAGTATAACCGGACACTGAATCTGTTTTTCAATTATCTCTCTTATTTTTACTCTATTATTCCATATACCATACGCGTGTATGCTGACGCCATTTTCCCTATCAACTATTCCTGGAATACATATTCCGATTCCAAGAATATCTGACAGCTTAAGTTCCTTTTCCCAAAGCTGAAGCTTTATTTCCTTTGCCAGCCCTTCTAAAAACAGCTGTGGTTCAATGTCCGTCCGGGTATGTACCTTAGCTTCAACAAGCACATTTCCCCTGATATTGGTAACTGTAATGCTCGTGTCTACAGCCTCAATATTTACAGATACTATATACTTAAAATCATAATTGATATCCACAAGCACCTTCTTACGACCCGCTCTCTTCTGCTCCTTCATCTCACCCTTTTCAAGTATCATGCGAGCTTCCATCATATCATTACACAGCATGGTCACAGCCGCCGGTGTAAGTCCTATTTGATTAGCAATATCCTTCCTTGACATTGCACCATTTTTCTGTAGTATCTTCAGTATCTGAGATTTGTTATTGTTTTTTACACTATCAAGTGAAATTCCCGTTTTACCCATTAATTCATCCCCCTCTTACTTATGCTTCAACATTCTTAGTTGCGACTATATCCACACCGGTTGCTGCAACATCGCTAAGCAGTACATCACCTATATGCACCGGTGCCTCTACCGTGATTTGGTTGATGCAGTCCATCACATCCATTATCTTTTCCTTTGGAATATCCTGTGCCGTCTTTACGGATACCATCGGTATTGTGCCGTTTTTCACACAGACTGTACTTGTCACAATTCGTGTCGGATGCGTCACTTCCTTTGCTCCATAGTCAGCTCCGCGCTTGCAGGTATTTCCGGTTACTGTGACATTTTTTCCATCTATTGTCACCTTAAGGGCACAGCCCAGAGGGCAGCCTATACATGTCAAATTTCTTTCTTCCATGATACTATGCCTCCTCAATCTTTATCGTAATTGTGCGGGGATTCTCCGTTTCGATAAGCTGCTTCTTCTGCAGCACTACCTGCTCCATCTCACCCGGTGCCATTACAGGACGCTTGCGGTGCTGCAGCTGTTTATCATCCAGATATACTGCAATATAGCAATTCTTATACACAGCTCCTACTCGGAATCTTACCGTCACAGTATCATCCATCTGTGCAGTATTTATAGTGCTTGGGACAGTATATCTGACTCCGCCTGTAGCAGTTATCGATATTTCTTTGCCATCATCACTCTTATCACCGCCGTTTTTCACATACTCTGCGGCATGGCGGCCTGCTGCTGTTGCTTCCTCTGACACATAATCCACGAGGTCGTGCACATGAAGCACATTTCCACAGGCAAATACACCCGGCACATTGGTCTCAAGGCTTTCGTTTACAACAGGTCCGCTTGTTACAGGATTGAGCTCTACACCTGCTGTTTTTGAAATCTCATTTTCCGGAATGAGTCCGCATGAGAGTAAAAGCGTATCGCACTCGTAAAACTCCTCTGTTCCCTCAATAGGCTTGTTATGCTCGTCAACCTGAGCGAGAGTGATGCCCTCCACACGCTCCCTGCCCTTTATATCAACCACTGTGTGGCTGAGCTTAAGCGGGATATTAAAATCATCAAGGCACTGCACAATATTACGCTTCAAGCCTCCTGAATACGGCATGAGTTCTGCAACCACCTGCACCTTGGCACCCTCCAAGGTCATTCTTCTTGCCATGATAAGACCGATATCTCCTGAGCCAAGTATTACTACCCTTCGTCCCGGCATGTATCCCTCTATATTCACCAGTCTCTGAGCTGTACCCGCCGAGAAAATTCCTGCCGGTCTGTAGCCTGGTATGTTTAGGGCACCTCTTGCTCTCTCTCTGCAGCCCATCGCAAGTATTACTGTCTTTGCAGCGATATGGAAAAGTCCGTCTGTACGGTTCATAGCCGTGACTATTTTATCGTTTGACCCATTTTCGGACTCGTCACCGGTTGAGATATCCATGACCATCGTATTCAGTCTGTACTCTATGCCAAGCTCTTTGACCTCTTTGATAAATCTGCCGGCATATTCAGGGCCTGTGAGTTCCTCCTTAAAGGTGTGCAGGCCAAAGCCATTGTGTATACACTGGTTTAATATGCCGCCAAGCTCGCAGTCTCTTTCCAGTATAAGTATTTTATCTATTTTATTTTTCTTAGCGGAAGCTGCTGCCGCAAGACCTGCCGGGCCGCCTCCTACTATCACAATATCGTAAAATTCCATATTGTCCCCCTATGTTAATCTGATATTAACCCAATATCAATCTTTCGTTACCTGTCTCTTTGAAGTAAGACAGACTATCCGCGATTCTTGCTCATTCCAACAACTATCTTTGACTTTCCACCGCTTTTAGTGATGTCAAGCTGCGAAATGCCTCTCTCCCTGGCGATAATCTCCATAGTTCTCGGAGAACAGAAGCCTGCCTGGCACCTGCCCATTCCGGCTCTGGTGCGTCTCTTCACACCATCAAGCGACTTTGCGCCTAACGGTCTGTTTACCGCATCCATTATCTCGCCCTCCGTAATCATCTCACAGCGGCAGATTATGTTACCATACTCAGGCTTTTCTTTTATCAGCTCTTTATACTCATCCTCTGAAAGCTTCTTTGGATTTAAAATACCTTTTCTTGTCTCGATAAAGTCCGCATTTTTAGAAGGCTTAAAAAGCCTCTCAACTATTGCTGCCACTCTCTCACCGATAGCCGGTGCACTTGATAAGCCCGGTGACTCTATACCTGCACAGTCCACAAAAAATGGTGCATCTTTAAGCTCCTCGATGATAAACTCATGTCCGTCCTCATGTGCACGGTTTCCTGCAAACGATGTGATGACCTGACGCATAGGAAGTGACGGCACCGAACGTGTGCCGGATGTAGTAACATGCGCTAAGCCCGCTCTTGTTGTATTTGTACCATCCTTGTCATCATGATCATCTGCTGTAGGTCCGATTAGGATATTTCCGTGTACTGTCGGGGTTACAAGCACGCCCTTGCCGTATTTTCCCGGAAGCTGGAAGATTGTCTTGTCAACGATACCACCAGCTGCCCTGTCTAATAGCTCGTACTCTCCGCGCCTTGGTGTGATATGGATTTTGTTTTCACTCACCATGTTGTGAAATACATCAGCATATACACCGGCTGCATTTACAACGCAGTGTGCATGAATTTCTCCATTTTGAGTAATGATAATATAGCCTGCCTGCTCCTTTTGAATCTCCTTCACCTCGGTGTTAAATAAAAACTCCACACCGTTTGCCGCAGCATTCTCAGCAAATGCAATATTCATACCAAACGGACATACAATGCCTCCTGTCGGGCAGTAAATAGCTGCCACCACCTCATCAGACAGATTCTGCTCCATCTCATGTGCTTCCTTTGAATCAAGAATTTCAAGTCCCGGCACGCCATTTGCGATTCCCTGATTGTAAAGTTCCTTAAGCCTTGGCATATCGTCCTCGCTAAAGCACAAAATCAGCGAGCCGTTTCTTCTGAACTCAAAATCAAGCTGCTTCGAAAGCTCGTCCATCATCTCATTTCCACGGATATTCATCTGTGCCATAAGTGTACCGGTCTTACAGTCAATTCCGGAATGGACAATAGCACTGTTGGCCTTTGAGGTGCCACAGCACACGTCCTCCTCCTTTTCCACCACGCAGATGGACAGGTTATATTTCGATAGCTCTCTTGCACAGGCGCTTCCCGATACTCCCGCTCCTATAATTACTACATCATACATGTTATTTTCTCCTACCAATTTCCATATATATTTTTACTTTCTATACCACTAAGCTCATTTAAAACAATGCAAACATCAGCTCTTAGTCATCCTTCGCCCAGTTAAATGCGCAGGCGACAGCCTTTTTCCACATTTTACGCTTCTTTTCTCTCATATCATCCGCTATCTCCGGCTCAAACACACGGTCAATAGCCCAGTTTCTCTTTATATCATCCATGCTGTCCCAATAGCCCACTGCAAGCCCTGCGAGGTACGCTGCGCCCATGGCTGTTGTCTCCACGCACACAGGCCTATTGACCGGTGCATTGCTGATATCAGCCTGCATCTGCATGAGCAGATTGTTGGCACTGGCGCCGCCGTCCACCTTAAGCGATGTGAGATTGATGCCCGAATCAGCCTTCATTGCCTCAAGCACATCATTTACCTGAAATGCCATTGATTCCAGAGTGGCCCTTATGACATGGTACTTGTTTACACCTCTCGTAAGACCCACAATAGTTCCTCTCGCATACTGATCCCAGTACGGTGCCCCAAGCCCTGTAAAGGCCGGCACCACATAACAGCCGTTTGTATCCTTTACCTTTCTCGCCATGTACTCTGAATCAGTTGAGGAATCGATAAATTTCATCTCATCGCGGAGCCACTGTATTGAGGCTCCTGCCACAAATATTGAGCCCTCCAGCGCATATACCACCTTGCCGTCTATGCCCCAGGCTATTGTGGTAACAAGTCCGTTCTTTGATGAAACAGGCATCTCACCTGTATTCATCAGCAGAAAACAACCTGTACCGTATGTATTTTTTGCTTCTCCTGCCCTAAAGCAGGTCTGACCAAAAAGCGCTGCCTGCTGGTCTCCTGCCGCTCCCGCGATAGGAATCGGTCCCCCGAAGTACACCGGATTCACCTCACCATACACACAGCTTGACGGCATAGGCTTTGGAAGCATGCTCTTTGGTATGTCAAGCTCCTTAAGTATCTCATCATCCCACTTTAAGGTATTGATATTAAACATCATGGTTCTTGAAGCATTGGAATAATCCGTAACATGCACCTGCCCCTGAGTGAGCTTCCATATAAGCCACGTCTCGACTGTTCCAAACAAAAGCTCGCCTCTTTCGGCTCTCTCCCTTGCTCCCGGCACATTGTCAAGGAGCCACTTGAGCTTAGTTGCCGAAAAATAAGCATCTATCACAAGACCTGTCTTTTTCCTAAAGGTCTCGGTAAGCCCCTTATCCTTCAGTGAATCCGCATACTCTGCCGTGCGCCTGCACTGCCATACTATCGCGTGATAAACCGGCTCTCCTGTATTTTTGTCCCACACAATCGTGGTCTCTCTCTGGTTAGTAATACCTATCGCACATATGTCGGCTGCCGTAGCCTGGATATTGGCCATTGCCTCCTTTGCCACCTCAAGCTGTGTGGCCCAGATTTCCTCTGCATCGTGCTCCACCCAGCCCGGCTTCGGGAAAAACTGCGTAAATTCCTTCTGTGCCACGCTGCACATCTCGCCCTTCTCATTGAAAAGTATACATCTGTTGCTGGTAGTGCCCGCATCTAATGCCATAATATACTTTGCCATGTAAAAATCCTCCAACCAATTATTCGGTACCTAAATACTACTATTATTATAGCATGATATTTAAGCTATTTCCATAAAATCAGTACTCACAGACTTCGATTTCAAGCATATGTCCTAAAACCTTTAATTCATCTGAACAATCTCCGTAAATCACCACAAAATGAGGCTCCCAGCCATCCTTTACACTTTGATTTACAATATCATAGCTATTTTTGTCTGTCCTAACTACAATTGATGTTCCGCAAAACTGCTTAGGCTTGTCGAGAGCACTTCCTGTTGTGACAAAAAATCTAAAGCATCCATCTGCTTTTTGTCCTACTCTGAACACTGTGACTTTGTCAGCCGCCTTACAGCCAAAGTCCATTACAGGGCCAATCTTTCTGTTCGGATGCACTCCGATTGTTGCACCTGTGTCCTCTCTTGCGATAGAGCATGCAGCTGTTCCGCAATGCCAGAATGTAATTGTATTTTCACTCTCATCAAGAGACACCGGATCTCCGAAAAATACAGCCTGCTCAGATAATTTCATTCCCATATACATAGAGAGTGCCCCATATGTATCAGCCTCGCAGCTTGCAGCAACCCCCATATCATTTAGCATAGCAAGCACGCCACAAACAGGTGTTCCAAACGCGGTAAAGAAATCAGGCCAGCATCTTGAAGAAAGTGCTCCAATATTATTTTCATCTACATACTCCTTATAGGCCTTGCACAGTCTCGCAAAATCCTTTCGATTATTGTCAGGAGTCTTGTCAAGACCAACAGTACACTTAGTCATTTTATCGAGATATTCACTGCACTCATCATCAGTATAGCCCTTTGCCATATCAATAAGCTCTCTCGCCTCAATTGACTCAAGCGTTGCCCCAAATACCTTTTGCATGTCAGCATCCATTGCACGTCCAAATCCAAATCCCTGCGGTGTATGTCCGACTGAGGCAATCCTTAGATTTTTAAGCTCATTTTTAAGCCATGCTGCACGAATACAGGCACTAATTGTTTTCTTTGTCCTCTCCTCCTGTGGAGCTCCAAAGATATATTCAAAGTTACCATCCCTAAACGCAGCCAGTGCATTTCCTGCCGAATATGCTCCCGTCAATGAATTTAATCTCAACCGGCCTCCATCTATAACCGGCTCACGAAGTGTCCAAAGCAGTACCGGACACGAAAATCTTTTAAGAACCTCACTCGCATAAGCTGCATTTGCAAAGGTTATATTCTGTAAAATTATCAGGGATGGCTCTATTGTATCAAGAAAATTAGTTAAATCCTGAATTGATAAAAGCATTTTATCCGGTACAATTGCAGCATCCGTTATTGTATTTAATAAGTCTATTGATTTTTCAAATTCCTTCTGTGCGCTCTCCAAATGAAATGTCGGAACCCCGACCGGCACATATGCCACCTGAAATTTTGTCATATATTTTACCTCCAATAAAATTTTCAAAAACTACTTAACCATAAGCAGTATTCCTGATATAAAAAGTAATATGTAGGTGAGCTTCATAAATATTTCCTGGCTCATCCTCTTTACAAGCACTGAGCCTGCTGCCATTCCCGCTATCAAAAACGGAATCGATATGCATTGAGTCATAACAAGCCCTGCATTCCACATTCCCGCACATATATCCTGAACAAGTATCATCGAATTTAATATAATCCAAACAGTAGAAATAGTTGCTCTAAAGCTTATCTTTTCCTTTATCTCATTGGATAAATACCCTATCAGAAGCGGTCCGCCTGACACAAACATACCATGAACTATTCCCGCACCAATAAGTAACAGCATTGATTTCCATGATGATTTTTCTTTTGTATCACGCTGCCTTTGCCCATATATGCTGTAAAACCCATGTATTGCAAGAAATATCACAAAAATACCCAGAAACTTGTATAATACTGCATCATATCCTGCAAGTGCGTTCTTTAGAAAAAAGCCGCCAAAGATTCCTATAGCCATGACGATGACTACCTTTTTCAACTGCTTCCAGTCTACATGTTTCCATTGTGTAACAAAGACATACACTCCGGCAAGAATACCAAGCACATTTAATATCGGCTTAGCGACATCATATCCCACCAGAATTAGGCTAGGAGGCATTGCGAGGATGGTCCCCGCAAAGCCTGTAATGCCCTGAATCACATTTGTCAGAAAAATTATTATGTAAAATAAAACAGTGTTCATTTATTTGACTCCATATTTTTCTCTGATTTCTTCAAATATATCAGCAAACTCACTATTTTTTCTGTAGAAAGCAGGTGTATAGCCAAGCGCGGCTGATACTGTTATTTCTCCGCCGTGATACTCTTCGCCTGTCCACAAATGTACCCATTCATCCTGTGGCAGATACACATCCCATTCATGCTTATCCTGCTCATAAACAGGTGCTATCAGCATATCTCTTCCAAAAAGATACTCATACTGTATGTCATAAGCTTTCGCATCAGACTCATAATGCATGAACAAAGGTCTTTGCACCGGATGTCCACTGTCTGCATTCTCTTCAACAAGTGTCTTTGTATACGGTGCAAGCATCGTGTATACATCAACGAGTCTCGCCAGCCGCTCCATGGTATCCTCATCATCGTAATACTGAAAATTGGTATCCGGTCTGTTTCCCTCATGTGTCCTCATAAATGGTGTAAACATCGCCATCTCAGCCCATCTGAGAAACAGCTCCTTTGTACGAGTATTATCAAAAAGCGATGTATAGCCTCCAATATCACTATGCGTGAGCCCACATCCCATCATTCCTGCACTAAGTGCTCCGCAGATAACAGATGCGAGTCCATCATGTATTGTAAAGTCAACCGACTGATCGCCGGCCCACAGCAATGTGCAGTATTTCTGGCTTCCTGCACCTCCGGCACGCATGAAGTAAACCACATCTCCAAGCTTTCCTGACTCTTTTACTGCCTCATAGTTACACTTTGCCCATAGCACCGGCCAGTGATTGTGCTCAATCATAGGTGATTTGCCGCTGTATAAGCATATATCATCTGTAGGCAGATACTCTCCAAAGTCTGCCATCCAGCCATCAATGCCTATACCAAGTGTGTATTCTTTAATAATATCCTTAAACCACTCGAATGCCTCCGGATTTGTGAGATCTACAACTCCACAATAAAATTCACCAAAATCCACGAGATAATAACTGCCATCTGCCTTTGTTGCAAAATAGCCTTTTTCCTTGCCTTCCTTATAGAGCTCACCATCATTTACCAGATATGGATTAACATATCCCAAAAATTTTATGCCCTTTGCATTTATCTCTTTAATCTTCTTTGGCAGATCCGGATACATTTCCTTGTGATATTTCCAGTCCCATTGGAGTCTCTTTCCGAATGATGTCACTCTCTTTCCGCACCAATCCTGGCACCATATGCCAGCTACCTTGATGTTCTTATCAAGGGTCTTATCAAGCAATCCAAATGACCTTTCATTTCCACCCTGAACACCAATTATGAGCCCATTGTATACCCAATCCGGGAGCTTTGGCTGTCTTCCAAAATATGCTGTAAGTCTCTCAAGCAGTTTGAGATATGTATCAGCACACTCTATACGGATCTGCTTAGGCACCTCCCAGATCTGCAGCTCATGAAAGCTGTCATTTCTGAAATCAAAATCAGCATATGCTGTTGAATCCACATGCAGATAATATTTATTTGTGGAAACAAAGGTTGGCTGTGGATAATTTGTGTTGTAATAGTCTCCTCCTGCCTTATTTTCTACATCCGAACGCCATGTAACGTAGGTTGTCTTATCACGTCCTACACCCGGTTCAGATGTCCAGATAGGAAAATTTCTTCCACGCAGATTAAAGTAAGACATCTGCTCACCGCAGCCATAGCATTTTTCCTCTTTATCCGCGGCTACCCTAAACCAGAATCGGTTAATCCTGTCATCCTTTTGTTCAAAATCAATGGTACACAGATTTTCGTCACATTTAATTTTCGCAATGATATAGCTTTCAAAGCATAGTCTGACTGTATCAGCTGTCTGAATCACATCTGTGAGCTTTAGTGGAAAACGCTCGGTAACATAATCTGTTATCTTGAAGTTACCTCTGTACATATCAACATCTTCCTGTCCTACTCCGACATAAATCATCGGTCTTTCTTTGCTATGCTCCAGAATCCTTTTTTCTCCCACAAAAAGCTGAAATTCATTATCATTTACTTTAATCTGCATTTAATAACCTCCCTAAGCTGTCTTTTTACGCTTGTTCATCTCTTTCACAATCAGAACAATTGTCTCAATCACAAATATTGCTGTTACAATAGCAATTCTTACTACATTTTTGTTCTCTGTTGCAATTCCTGCAGGCGAGAAAATGAAATACTCATATACCAGGAATGAAACAAGCCAGATTGCAAAAGCATTTTTATGCTTCCATGCTGTCATATCATAGCCATCATTTCTTGAAGCACTCTTGTCAAATACCTTTGTATTTGGTGCAATCTTGCTGCATACAAAGATGATTACAAGCATGATAACAAATGAGATAGCGTATATATACATATAATTAATTCCACTAACAGCATTTGTGAATGGTGTGTCAATATGTGGGAAAATAAACTTGTAGCATGCGTAGAATGCAATATGGAATATTGTTGCACATATTGCTCCAAGCTTAGAGCCCTTCTTTGAGAACATTCCTACAAGCACCATTGTAATGATAGGAATATTATAAAAACCTGTAAAGCTTCGTCCGAAATCATAAAGTCCTGTGCTAAGCACATCAAGGAATGGTGTAAAGATAATGGCAAATGCTGCAAAGCCCCATCCAATTTTCTTTGCAAGTTTTACTGTAGCTTCCTCTGAAAGATTTGGGTTAAAAATCGGCTTATAAATATCAATCATAAATACGGTACTAGCTGCATTGAGAAATGAATTATAAGTTGAGATAATTGATCCAAACAATGCTGCACAAAACAGTCCTACAACCGGCCATGGCAATGACCTAGCTACAAGTGAAGGATATGCAAAATCCTTGCTTGTAAGACCTGGTACAAGTCTTGCTGCGATTACTCCGGGAATAACAAGAAGTAATGGTACCATCATCTTTAAAAAGCCTGAAAGTAAAACTCCCTTTTGTCCTTCCTTTAAGTTTTCAGCACCAAGTGCTCTCTGAATAAGTACTTGGTTAGTACCCCAGTAAAACAGATTTGCAAGCAGCATACCTGTAAAAATACATGCAAATGGTACAGGATCATTCTTTCCACCAATCGCATTGAGCTTTGCTGGTTCAGATGTAATAACATCCTTCACACCGACAATAAATCCACCTCCGCTTAATTTTCCAACAGCTATAAAACCAAATACGACTACAAGCACTGAGCCTAAAACAAGTAAAATTCCATTGATTGTATCTGATACAGCTACTGCTCTCATACCTCCAAGTACGGCATATAGTGCACCAATAATACCTACAAGCACTATAAGAATTGTAAGTGCCATACCCTCGCTGATTCCAAATACTGTAGCAAAATCAAAAATCTGCTCAAATGCTATAGCGCCTGCGTACAGACATACAGGAATTCCGATTACTAAATATCCAATAAGAAATAGGATAGAAACCATACGGCGTACACCAACGCCATACCTCTCCTCCATAAACTCCGGCAGCGTTGTATATCCTTTTCTAAGATATATCGGCAAAAACACAAAAGCCATAATAATTGTGGCTATAACCGCTGTTGCTTCCCATGCCATGCCTGACATATTAGCTGCATATGACTGTCCCGACAAACCTACCAGATTTTCTGCCGACAGATTCGTAAGCAGCATTGAGCCTGCAATGAAAAAACCTCCAAGTCCATTTCCGGCAAGGAAATAACCCTTTGCCGTTTTCTGGTCATCGCTATTCTTCACTATCTTTCCTGAAATAATTCCAACCAGTGCTGTGAAAAGCACAAATGTCACCAAAGTAAATACTAAATGCTCCATAAAATCCTCCAATTTAATAGAAAAAATATACATTGATTTGTTGAAACTAACTATTCACATTCAATCTCTCACATGATATACTTTTCCTGAAAATTATTTCCCACGCAACCGAAAGTACAGTAATATGTCCAGTATTCAGTCTTTCGGTCACGTGGTTTTTTTAATAATAAAGTTCCTTATTCTCTCCAAGCAATCCAGGATATGCCCCTTGTTTTATCAATGGTTCTCTATCGGGATGTGCTATTACCCACTTATTTCTTTGCAAAAGCAGTCTCTCTTCTCCTATAGCAGCTTCATCTGTCCCTCCATTATTAAGTGGTGTATTGGTTCCCCTTGGAAGAATCACAACATCCTTAAATCCAATATCTGACACCCTGCATGGTGATAGATGAAGTGTCGTCTGGTACATCTCTATTGCTGTACCCTTTTCCACAAAAAATACCTTTGCATCTTCAATACGGTATGTATTGTCTTTTATCTCCCAGGTATGTCCCAGCACCAGCATAAAGTCAGTTACCGCTATATTGATTTCGCTGCCCTTATGGTACTCAAAACCATTGTATGTGGTGTTTCTGCCATTACAGTAGCCTATCTGTATAGGCATCTCTCCATATATACGATTTTTAAAAAACTCTGCTATATGTGTACGTTCAAGCTCTTCTACTGAAGCCACATATATATTTCCTTTCTCAGGAATTACAGTATTTTGTTCCATAAATGAGATAAGTTCGTTGCAATTGATATTTGAAATCACCCTTCCGTAGGTTTCAAAACATGGATCAGTGACACTGTATATAGTCACAGAATTTTTTTCATTCAAATGTTTTAACATATTTCCCCCACTTATCTTTGCATTGCCTTGACAGCCTTTATAGTAGCGCAGAAATCTTCTTTTCCAAAGCCAAGTTCCATTGCCTTGTCATATACCTGCTTTGCAACGTTTTCTCCTTGAAGCTTTAATCCACTCTCCTTTGCCATATTCATGCAGATATTCACATCCTTGTACATGTTTTCAATCGAAAAGGCAGTGGTGTAATCCTCATTTTTGATTGGCACATTTTTGGAATCCAGATAAAAGTTCTGTCCACCGCCATATGAGATAGCTGTAGTATAGCTTTCTATATCTATTCCATATGCCCTTGCAAGTGTCAGTGTCTCATTTACACCATTTTGAATCTGTGATACAAGCGCGTTATGGCAGATTTTCATGACCAGACCTTTTCCGTTTCCACCCATCCTGATGATATTTTCTCCCATATAGGAAAGAATCGGCATAGCCTTATCACATGCTTTTTCATCTCCACCGACATATATTCCGAGCTTTCCTGCAATAGCAGCAGGCTTCGATTTCACAACCGGTGCGTCCACAAACTCTGCGCCCGTCTTCTTTACCATTTCAGAAATCTCCACAGAAACAGATGGATCTATCGTGCTCATATCAATACAGAGCTTTGTATCATCAAGTGCCGGTAAAACCTCCTTATAAACAGCCATCGAATGCTCTGACTTTGGAACCATTGATATAATTACATCTGATTTTTCTGCTAGCTCGAGCGAACTGCTGCAGCCGATTGCACCCTTGCTCTCCAGTAGCTCTACCTTCTCCTTTACGAAATCAAATACATATACCTCATCATCATGCTTCTTCACTATATTCTCACTCATGGACTCCCCCATGATTCCGAGTCCTACAAATCCAATTTTCATTGCTTACAAGCACCTCCCTGTTTCATCTATTCTGTAACTGTATTATCCCATGCATTCTGGAATGTCTCAAGTCCCTGTCTGGTATATGCATGTTTGATACTGTCCTTGTATACTGCAAGGCCTGTTGTAACGATATCTGCTCCTGCAACCGCACAGTCTACAATCTGCTTAGGTGTACGGATAGCCGCACAGATAATCTGTGTCTTTCCCTTATATCCGTAATTGTCATAGATATCTGAAATAGCCTGAATGTACGCTTTACAATCCTCTCCATTTGCCTCTTTCCAGCCGATGAAAGGTGAAACAAAAAGCGAATTATTCTTTGCCGGCAGAATAGCCTGTGCTGGTGAGAATACGAGTGTCACATTTGTTCTGATTCCCTCTGCCTCGAGTCTTCTTGCTGCCTGAATACCGGCCTCTGTGCACGGAATCTTGATAACAAAGTTGCTGCAGATAGCTGAAATCTTTCTTGCCTCTGCTACCATCTCATCTGCATCATCAAGGTGTGGGTTGATTTCAACCGAAATAGGGAATTTCTCGTATCCCTCGATTCCTTCCGCCTTAACCCAGTCTGCCATCTCACTGATTACAGTAAGGAAAGGCTTTCCGCTTACCATTATGTGGCGTGGATTTGTTGTCACTCCATCAATACCAAATGTATGGTAGGCCTCCTTGATTTCTTCGATTTTTGCACTGTCCAGAAAATACTTCATGATTGCTTCCTCCTTGATAGTTAGTTAAATTTGTTAATTAATTGTTGTAAAAAATATAAGCCGTTATGTTTTTCTCTTGGCTTCTGTTTGTATTATATTACTATAGCATTGACTTTTCAATAGTATATAACGTTGCAAAAGCATTTTCAGCTATTTGTTTAAATTTATTAATCATTTTTTGTGCAATATGCAATAGCCATAAAAAATAAGCAGATAAAACTACTTTTTATTATAAAAAACCACCCGGAACTTTTTTTGCGTTCCGAGCGGTTTTTTAGTTAATCCTGTGATTGTACAGCTCTATCCTTATATGTCAGCTATTATTATCTACTTGCTACAGTTCTTCCTCTACCATGCTCTTCTCCCTGTTGAACGCATCATAGATACATGGAATTACGATAAGCGTAAGGATGGTTCCGTATACTAGACCTCCTATTATTGCGATTGCCATCGGCCTTATCATATCTGAGCCATCTCCGATACCTATCGCCGATGTAAACATTGCGAGTATGGTGGTCATCGCTGTCATCAGTATTGGACGAAGCCTTGTACGGCCTGCGTCTATGATCGCCTCATGCTTGCTCATGCCCTCTCTCCTGGCCTGATTGATGTAATCAATGAGCACGATTCCATTATTTACAATGAGACCTGCCAGCATGATAAAGCCAAGCATTGATATGATTCCGAGCTCATTTCCCGTGATGAAAAGAGCTATAAAGCCTCCTGTAAACGCAAGAGGTATACAGAACATGATAATAAACGGTGAAAGCAATGACTGGAACTGCGCCACCATGATAAGATAGATAAATATCACTGCAAGCACAAGCATAAGTCCAAGCTGACTCATTGACTCATTTATTGTCTCATCCTCGCCCTCCATGTCTATTGAATAGCCATCAGGAATGCTAAGTTTATTAATTTTTGATTTAATTTTATTGCTTAGTAATGTTACATTATGGTTTTCATCAACCGCACCTGATACTGTAATATATCTTGTCTGAGCATCTCGATGAATGGTACTTAGTGTCTGTTCCTGCGAAATAGTGCAGATATCACTGAGCGGAATCTCCTTTTCACTGCCATCATTATCCTTATAGGTAAATGTAAGGTTTTTGATGTCGTCCACAGTCACATCAGACTGCTCTGCAGATTGTAAGTATACCTCATAGTCCTTTATGTCGGTCGTAATGGTTGTTGCGCTCTTTTGAGATGATATCTCACCGGATACGAGCTGGTATACCTGAGCCACCGTATAGCCATACTTTGCTGCTTTTTCCTTATCCACAGTTATCTTAAGCTCATTGATTGTATCTCCAAGACCGTCATCTATATCTGTCACGCCCTTTGTATCCTTAAGGATATCTGCCACATCACCTGCAAGCTTCTGCAGCTTGTCTATATCATTACCCTTAATCCTGACAGAGAGACCACTTCCGAAAAACTCTGATGAGTCCATAGCCTGTGAAGATGCTGTTACCTTGCAGTCCAGATTCTTTGTGCGTTTTTCAATTTCATCTATTACCTTATCCGATGAAACATCCGACTTCTCATCAAGCAATATATACATGCTCACGCTGTCGCTTCCTGAGCTCATCAGGTTCATGGTCGAGCTGCCGCCTGCTGTAGCTCCTATTGTGTCTATGCCTTTTATATCAGATATTTTGTCCATGACCTTATCAGACAGCTCTGTAAGCTGCTTGAAGTCAAGCTTTTCGTCATCCTTTGCCTCTATGGTAAGTGAAATCTGATTTGACTCCATGTCCATATCCATAAATGTCATTCCCCTTGACATGCAAAGTGCTCCACTGCCGACTAAAAGCACTACTGCAACAATAAATACCACCGGCTTAAATCTAAGACATGTGCCGAGCACATTTCCATACCAGTCCTTAAAACGGTCAAACCATGGATGCTTTATATCCTTCGTCTTTTTGAGCATGCCTGAAGCAATTGCCGGTACAAATGTGAGTGCCACAACAAGAGACGCCATAAGAGTAAACGCTACCGTAAGTGCCAGGTCTACAAAGAGCTGTCTCGTGATTCCATCAGTAAAAATGATTGGCGCATACACACTTACCGTGGTAAGTGTAGATGCAAAAATGGCTCCTGCCACCTGATTTGCACCCTCAACAGCCGCCTTCTTTACCGAATATCCCTCTCCCCTTAATCTGTAGATATTCTCGATTACTACGATTGAATTATCCACCAGCATTCCTATTCCAAGCACAAGTCCCGACATTGAAATGATATTTAAGGTGATATCCGTAAAATACATAAGCACCACTGCCACAATAACCGATAGCGGTATAGATGCTGCGATAACAAGTGTTGGCTTTATATCCTTTAAGAACAAGAGCAATACGAAAATGGCAAGTATTGCTCCCACTATCATATTCTGCATCACACTTTTTACAACCATGTCGATGTATACACCCTGATTCATGAGCACCGTGGTGTGTAATCCGTCATTTTCCTTTTCCAGCGAATCAAGCTTGTCTAAAAGACGGTCTGTGACGTCTCCTGTAGAGTAGCCGGTCTGCTTCTCCATGGAGAGCATTATTCCGGGATTACCGTTGACTATCGCATATGTCTCATCCGAGTTGTCAGTCATCTCAACATCTGCCACATCACCTACATGAATAGAAGCTATTCCATCAAGCTTCATATCCATGAGCACAAGATTTGTTAAATCATCAATTGATTTTATCTCATCTCCCACCTGTACTATGTACTGTGTGCCGTTTAAATCATTTACATAGCCTGCAGGCATATCAAAATTCTGAGCGACGAGCAGCTGCGAGAGAGAGTCAATTGTTAAAACTGCATTTAAGTTTGACTTATCAAGTGCATCATCCTTACTCTTTTCAAGCTCCTTCTTTGAGCTGTCAAGAGATGCCGCTGCTGTTGCAAGCTGTGCCGACCGCTGTCCTATGCTTATCGAGCTAATGGCTGCCTGACTGTTTAGATTATCATAGGCATCTAAAAGCGCTGTCTCTCCTTGTGCTATCTTGTCAAGCCCGCTTTGGCACTGCTCTATACCTGTATTCACCTGAATGAGAGTCTGTGCTATCGCTGACGCTGCCGCAGGCAGATCATCTGCTGTGTTTACGGTGATTCCAAGCGCCGAGAGTCCTGAAAACTGTGTTGCAATCTGCTTATCAACCTGCTCAAGCTGCGCTTTGAGTGCTGTGCCCGCTTCACCCGGTGCATTTGCGCCCTCTTTGAGTGACGGAATTGTCTTTGTATATGTATCACTATTCATGAAGTCTGAAAGAGCTGACTGAATTGTTTCAAGCTGGCTCTTCTGCTCATTTAAGCTTGCAAGAGTACTCTCTAGCTGAGTCTTCTGCTCTGCAAGCTTTGCCTTTTGCTCCTTTAGCGTATCCACTCCCGCGCTCATCTGATCCGATGCAGATGTGATTGCGTTTTGTCCGCTCTCTATCTTTGCGCTTGCATCATCCATCTGACTTTTTGCATCGTCAAATTTCTTTGAAACGGCATTTTTTATTTTCTCATTGAGCGCATCTATCTTGGTCTGATTCATCGTGACCTGTATCTGCTCGGTGAGCTCACCTGTTGCAGTCACTGATGCGACTCCCTCTGTACTCTCAATTGCAGGCTTAAGTGTGTTTTCCACAAAGTCGGTGATTTCCGACTTGCTTTTCCCATCCATATCCACAGCAGTCATCATGATTGGAAGCATGTCCGGATTTATCTTCATAATGGTCGGAGTACCCACTCCATCCTTCCAGCCAGCCTTGACCTGATCTATTTTCTGCTGCATCTCTATCACTACAGAATCCATGTTGGCATTCTGCTCATACTCGCATGTCACCAGAGAATAGCTGTTATATGACATTGAGCTTACGTTTTTGATATTGGACGTAGTTGCCATAGCTGCTTCAAGCGGCGCGGTGACATCGCTCTCCACCTCCTGTGGACTTGCTCCCATATCTGTTGTCACGATAAGTGCATACTGAAAGCTCATATCCGGCAGCAGATCTGTCGTCATCCTGCCAAGTGATACAACACCGAGTACTATTACCAGCAGTACTCCTACAAGTACAGTAAAAGGCTTTTTTACACTATATCTTGATATCATCTGACCCCTCCTTTTTCTTTTCTTTGATAATGTCCTGCATTAGTTTGATAAACAATGTGATTACTGCGATTTTCACAATAAATTTAATTCGCTTTTATACTTTTATTATACAATGTGGCGGATTGCAACTCAATTGGTTTATACTTTTTTAAGAGATTTTAACAATAAAAAGACACCCAATTATACGATTAATATAATCCGATGTCCTTAAATGTCTTTAAATCACTTTTAATGTCATTTAATATTTTTTATTTATTTCAGCTTCAAATGCCCTCTTCCTCAATCTCATCCTCATCATCATTGATACCTGCAACAGCACTTGTAACGGCTCCGATTACAGCGACAATCGCAAAGATGATAACTAAAAAAATAACTATAAAGAATGCTACTAAAAAACCTGTATCTGTCATATAATTTACCCCCATAGCTGTCTCACAGCTTCTTTAAAATATAGTTTTAGTTTAACACACTTGTCTGTAAATAACAATATCGTAAAGGGCTAAATTATTGACTAAAATATTGATTTATGAAATTGCTCAGTCCTTGATCTGCATACCGTTTGCATCCATATGATAGCCTTCTGTCATGATCAGCTTTGATACCGGAACTATCTCATAGCCCATGTCCTGCAGCTTCGTGAGCATCTCATCGAGTGCCTGCGAGGTGTATTTCGCGCCTAGATGGCAGAGTATTATAGAGCCACAATCCAGGCTTTTGTGATTGCACACTGTATCTATGATGTTTTGCACACCATAGTTTTTCCAGTCGAGCGAATCCACATCCCACTGGATTGGATAATAGTCACAGCCATACACTGTGTCAATCAGTTCATTGTTGTACGAGCCGTATGGCGGTCTGAATACCTTCATATCCTTTCCGGTCAGCTCCTTGACCTTTTTGTGCACATCCATTATCTCCGTCTTCATCTCGCCAGCCGTGATTGTTGCCATATCATAGTGGTGCTCACTGTGATTTCCTGGCTCATGCCCTTTTTCAACCAGTGTCTTTACATATTCAGGGTTATCACTCACAAACCCTCCTGTCATAAAAAATGTAGCCTTTACGTTGTGCTTGTCAAGTGTCTCCATCATACTGTCAAAATCCTCTGCTCCCCAGGCACAGTCAAATGAGAGGGCTATCTTTTTGTCTGTTGTCTGAACCGAATATACAGGCAGCTTTCTGTCCCCGAACTGACTCACAGCACTGCTAAGTGTCTCCATCACCTCTATATTTTTCAGCTGTGATATGTCATACTCTCTGCCATATAAAGCGCCTGTAATAAGAAGCGCCGACAGCAGCACTCCAAAAAGGAATCTGTGTCGACGTTTCTTTCGTTTTGTCCCATTATGTAGTTTTGTATTTTGCATGTATGCTCTGTATTCACTCATGCTATATACTATTCTTTATTATCACAAATTATGAATAATGAAATAACTCTATTTCAGTTCCTCTGCCCTTCCGATAAACTCAAGCACTACCTCAATCGACTGATGCGCAGCCTTCTCCGCAAAGGTCTGGTAGTCTGTCTCGCCGCCGTCGCCGTCTGATATTGAACGAAGAATGGCAAATGGCACCTTGTTCACATAGCACACATGACCGATGCTGCCGCCCTCCATCTCTGCTGCGATTGCATCAAAGGTATTCGAGATATAATCCTTCTGCTCCTTTGTGGCAATAAACTGATCTCCTGTTGCGATATTGCCCTTTTTGTAGTGGATATTTCTGTCAGCTAAGCAAGAGCACATAAGCTCCACCATTTTTGTATCTGCCGGAAGCAGAATCATGTTGATGCCGGAAAGAAGTCCCTTCGGATCTCCGATTGGCGATGTATCCATATCGTGCTGCAGCACGTTTGTGGCTACTGCCACGTCAAGCACATTTAAGTCCTTTGTCAAAGTTCCTGCCACTCCGATATTGACAATCATATCGACATCATATTTCAAAATCATGGCCTCTGCAGATATCGCCGCAAATACCTTTCCTATTCCGCATTTTGCCGCAACAACATACTGATCACCGATTTTGCCCTCAACAAACTCCACACCGCTGTAAACCTCTGTCTGTGTGTCTGTCATCTGAGCCTTTAAGTCATCGACCTCCATCTGCATTGCACCAATTACACCTATTGTCATTTTATTTCTCCATTCTGTTTACTGTGGATAAGTAAACTCCATATTTGTCTGGCTCTCAAGCACATCAAGATATGCACGGCACTCCTTCTTTGCCTCGTCAAGTGACAGATTCTCGTAATGTCCGCACTCTATGGCTGATGCACCAAACACCGGTCCATCATACTCTAGTATCTGTTTTAAGACCTCTTTTGTGATTTCAAAAACCTTCCCCGGCTCGACATCCCTCACTACGAGGTAGAAGCCTGTCTGACAGCCCATCGGTCCAAAATATACCACATCATCTGCAATCTCAGAGTTTCTCACACATGTTGCAAACATATGCTCCACTGAGTGCATAGCTGAATTGGACATATAATCGCCTGCATTAGGTTTTCTTGTACGAAGGTCGTATGTAACGATTTCTCCGTCTTTTCTTGAAATATAAAATCCAGGTTTAAGAATATTATGATTGATTGTAAAGCTTTTAATTCTTTCCATAAAAATGTTTCTCCTTACTTAGTTGCTGCCTCAAACTGCTTCAGATAATCCTCAAATACATTGAGTGCATCATCCACAGGCTTTGGTGTGCTCATATCAACACCGGCACTCTTTAGCAGCTCGATTGGATTCTTCGAGCATCCACCGCACAGGAAATTTCCTATATACTTATCCACAGCAGTCTTTCCCTCCTCAAGTATCTTTTTTGAAAAAGCAACTGCTGCCGAATAGCCTGTCGAGTACTGATATACATAGTACGGTGTGTAAAAATGCGGTATGCGCATCCACTCATATGATATCTCATCATCCACGCGCATATCCGGTCCGTAGTACTGCACATTCAGCTCATGCCATAGCTCATTTAGCACATCCTTGGTAACCGGCTCGCCCTTTTGCATTTTCCGGTGAGCTATATGCTCAAACTCTGCAAACTGCGCCTGCCTGAAAAGTGTCGTCCTGAAGCCGTCCAGAAAATGTGTCATGAGATATTTTCTCTCATTCTCATCCTCACAATGCTCAAGCATATAGTGCATGAGAAGCGACTCATTGCAGGTGGATGCAACCTCTGCCACAAAAATCAGGTATCCTGCGTAGGTGATGCTCTGATGCTCATTTGAATAGTATGTATGCATCGCATGTCCCATCTCATGAGCCAGCGTAAACACACTGTCCAGATTGTCGGCATAGTTCAAAAGCACATACGGATGAGTGCCGTAAGCGCCCCATGAATACGCACCGCTTCTCTTGTTCTCATTCTCATATACATCTATCCAGCCACTCTCCATGCCAGACTTAAGTGTGCTGACATACTCATCGCCCATAGGCTCAAGCGCCTTTGCCACAAGCTTTTTCGCCTCATCATAGGTGTAGGTGGTCTGTACATTGTCCACAATCGGTGCAAACAAATCATACATATGCAGATGCTCCACACCTAAAAGCTTCTTCCTAAGCGCCATGTACCTGTGCAGAGCCGGCAGATGTGCGTGAACCGTCTCAATCAGATTATCATATACGCTCTCAGGAATATCGCCACCGGATAAATACATGGCCCTTGCGCTGTCATATTTTCTTACCCTTGCATAAAAAGTGTCATTTTTCAGCTTGCTGATGTACATCATGGAAACAGTATTGCTCCACTTCTTGTACGAATCATACACTCCGCGAAACACCTGCTTGCGCAGGCTTCTGTCCTTGCTGCTTAAAAAATCTATGAAATTGCCGTGCGTGATACGGATTTTATTTCCCTCGACATCAGTGATATACGGGAATTTGATATCCGCGTTGTTGAACATGCTGAATATATTCTCCGGTGCTGCAGCCATCTCACCGCACTGCGCCAGGATATTCTCCTCTGCAGCCGATAAGGTATGCTCTTTCTGGCGCATTATCTCATCAATCGCACGCTTATAGTGCACAAGCTCATTGCTCTCACTGTAAAAGCTCTCAAGCCTTTTATCATCTATCTGTAAAATCTCCGGACTCGCAAATGCCAGCGCACCTGATGCCTGAACAGTCAGTGTCTCTGCCTTTGACACATATGCCTGATATTTCGACACAGCAGTGTCCTGATGCGAGCGCTCATTCGCATAAACCACTATACGCTCCAAATAATAAGACAGCTCATCCTGCTTCTTAAAAAAATCAAGCAGACTCGCTGCACTGTCGGACAGATGTCCCTTTAATCCGGATATCATTTCTGCAAGCTGTGACGCTTTTTCACACTCAGCCTCCCACAGCTCATCTGTCTCATACATATCCTCAAGCTTCCATTTGTACTCATCTGAGATTTCTGCTCTCTTTTGAAGCCTTTTCTCACTCATTTTGTGTTACCTTCTATCTTACTTTTCTTGTTCTCGGGAGTTCTGAATAGTTACCTTGTTTTCAACTCTTCAGAACCACCCCACGCACATTCGCAAAACCGCACGATGTTTTTATAAAACTACCCACACATCTGCTCTGCAAAATGCATATAGACGTGTGGGATATATGTGAATTATAACAATTAAGCTCTACTTTGTAATTAAAGTGCCCATACCACCTGAAACAGTCTTGCCCTCTTTGTTGAGCTTTGTGATAAGCACTGAACGGATGGCAGAGTCACCGATAAAGTCGATAGCCGCCTCAATCTTTGGAGCCATGGTACCCTCATCAAACTCGCCTGCTGCAAGATACTTCTTTGCCTCATCGACAGTCATGGTATCAAGCGGCTTCTCATCCTCCTTGCCATAGTTCAGGCAGACCTTGTCAACGCTTGTAAGTATAACAAGTCTGTCAGCATCAAGAGTATCTGCAAGCTTTCCTGCTGCAAGATCCTTCTCGATAACAGCACTGGCGCCCTGAAGCTTATTATCCTGTGCTAAAACAGGAATTCCGCCGCCACCACATGCGATAACAACCTGATCCGCATCAACAAGAGCCTTAATAGCATCCTTTTCCACTATATCAACTGGCTTCGGAGCTGCCACAACTCTTCTGTAGCCTCCCTCAACCTGTGTCACATGGTTGCCCTTCTTCTCCTCTTCCTCAGCCTCAGCCTCTGTCATAACACGGCCGATGATCTTTGTCGGATGATAAAAAGCCTCATCATACGGGTCAACAACCACCTGTGTAAGTATTGTAGAAACCGTCTTGTAAATACCCCTGCCAAGAAGCTCTGTACGGATAGCATTCTGTAAATCATATCCTATATAGCCCTGGCTCATTGCAGAACAGACTGCTGTAGGTGTAGCTGTATACTCAGGATAAATCCTGCAAAACTCAGACATCGCAGTGTGAATCATGCCCACCTGTGGTCCGTTGCTGTGAGTGATGACAACCTCATAATCGTCCCTGATAAAATCTGCAACTGCCTTTGCTGTATGCTTTGTAGCCTCGTGCTGCTCCGGAAGAGTTGTTCCAAGAGCATCATGTCCGAGTGCAATAACTATTTTTTTCTTCTTCATGCCGACCTCCTATGCTGCATCCGCTCAATGTGTATTATATCTCATAATCATAAACCGATGTGTATACTATTATAAATCTACTTATAAACCATCAATTTTGAAGAATTCCTATGCGGTGCAAAAGTAAAATTATTTATATACATTATCTAATATTTTAGGGAATTTGTCTAGTACTTTGAACTGATTTGAACAACATTTCCGCCACAGCGTAAGGGACATAAGCGAAAAAAGAATGCTCCTACTACCACGTAGCGAAGCATTCCTTCACATATATATTGCACTATTTTATTTATTTCTGCTTGTTCTTTAATTCACCCATATATTTCTTCGCATCCTTCATAAAACTGATTGTTATCAAAACAATAACTATGCCTATCGGAAATGCAGCAACTATACTTACAGACTGCAAGTTACTCATAGAGCTCTCAGCAAATAACAGGGCAATTGGTAAAAGTATAAGCAGTATGCACCACATCAGCTGAATGAGTTTGTGCGGCTGCTCATCCTCACCTAATTTCCTGTAGCTGTAACATGATACAGTTAAGGCAATAGAATCAAATGATGTAGCATAAAAAGCTATCATTGTCACTAAAACTATTATCATTATTAAAGGTGCACACGGCAATGTCTTAAGAATAGTAACTATCAACTCATATAAATCACCACTCTTGTTGTACTGCGCAATAAAATCTGCTGCTCCTGACATCTGTTTTCCCATTGAATAGTTACCTAAGATGATAAAGCTGATGAGCGTAGAGCCAACACCAAATCCATATCCTCCAAGAATTGTCTGTCTGATAGTTCTTCCTCTTGATATATTTCCAATAAAGAAAGGAGCTGCTACACACCATACCATCCAGTAAGCCCAGTAATATATAGTCCAGTCCTGTGGGAAGTTGGTTTTACGTAATGGATCGGTATACGTAGATAATCCTATAAAATTCTGCACCATAGTGCCAAGAGATGACAATCCGGTCTCAAGAATATATCTTGTTTCACCGCCAAACAGCAGTACAATAGCAAGCAGTCCAAAGAAGAAATAGATACATACTTTTGCCAAAATGCTGATTCCCTTAAATCCATGTAATAATGAGTATGTATAAACTATACATGTAATTATAAGGATAATGATATTGATTGCTGTTCTGCTAAGCGATATATGGAACACATCTCCGATAATTGTTGCCATAAGAGGTGTTGCAACACTAAATGTGGTTGCTGTTCCTGCTAAAAGCGCAAACACAGCTAACAGGTCTATAATACGTCCTGCAAAACCATCTGTGTGTTTTCCAAGAACAGGTCTGCATGCTTCCGAATATTTCTGACGGTTTCTTTTCCTTACATGAAGCATAAAACCAAATGCAACTGCTAAAACAAGATAAAATGCCCATGGAATAAAGCTCCAGTGAAACAGAGGAAATACACCGGCCCATTCCTGTATGCTTCCAAGCTCCTTAATGTGTGGATTGGTTGCATACATAATCCACTCAGAAAATGAGTAGAAGAGAATATCTGCTGCCAGACCACATGTGAACATCATACATCCCCATGAAAAGAATGAGTACTTTGGTTTTTCATCCGGCTCTCCAAGAACAATATCTCCATACTTCGAGCCTGCTATAAATATCGATATCAAAAATATGCCTAAACCTATAATCAGGTAATAAATACCAAACGTATCTCCAAAGAAAAATCTTACCTGACTGAGTATGGCATTTGACTGCTCAGGCAATGCAAAAAATAAAATACACAATGCCACAATTATTGCTAATGGCACAAGTGTAATAATCCAATCAATTTTTTTCTCTTTCATAATACTAATCCTCCATATATTTCTTATAGCTGCTATCTATATCAGCAAGCTCCTGCAAATTGTCGATTTCAATAATATCGCCTTTTTTCATTTCATATATGCCAAGCTGATATTCATCCGGATAGCAGAACAATGCAACGTCATCCCAGTATATCTGAGTATTTTTCTTGTCCTCAAATTCCATTTCAAGATGTTTTTTCAGTTTGCGCCCATCTGCCGCAGTCCATCTGGAGATGCTATAAAGCTGCCATCCATGACTTCCGCCACTCCTGCTGCAGGATGTTACAATTCCATCTTCTACTGTCTGAAGCCACTCATCTGTTTCATCATTAGTCCATACACTGTTATAACCCGAGCGTTCGAATTCTTTTGATAGAATTTTAGAATTATATATAATCTGATCGCCATCAAGAATAATGGCATCCTCAATATGATCTCTCGCAACATATAGTGATGAAATATTATTACAACTTTCATAATAAGGATTTTCAATTATAATAACTCCCGGATATTCATTCTCTAATTCATAAAACTGTTCCTTTAAATATCCGGCAACAATATAAATCTCCGTGATTCCATTATCATGTAAGCCTTCAATAACCGTATCTATCATACGCTTTCCATTCACCCTTACCAATGGCTTCGGAGTAGTCAGCGTTACCGGTCTCATACGGTTACCCAGTCCTGCAGCCATGATAATCGCGCGTTTTACTTCATGCATTCTTAATTATCCTCCAATTTTTGCATTTCATCCTGTACTACTTTGTAATAATCCTTTGCATATCTGTACTGTCTAAGCGAATATTCGCCAAAGTCAACTCCCAGATTTCTCTTATACTCACACCAGTTACTCCATAAAAGTCCGCATACTGCAATATAACAATAAATCTTTATTCGGATTTCAGCTGAACACCCTTCTGTGAAATATGCATCAATTAACTTATCCACATGATCCCTGTCATACATAGAATATATGCAAAACATGGCTATATCTACGTGCGGATCCTGCATTCCTGCATATTCCCAGTCAATAAGTCTGATGTCCTCATTTCCATTTTCATCCTTAACAAAAAGGAAATTATCCGGAACAGCATCAATATGCGTAAGAACCTTTTCATTTACATGAGCTTCTATATACGGTCTGAGTGAAAGGACATTTTCCTTAGTCTGCCAGTAATGTCTGTATGCAGAAGGCGAACCATCCCACAGGCTCTCATAAAACTCAAGCTGCCCGAATATATCAAATTCATGAGTTACCTTAAGCTTCATCTCATGAAACTCTCTGAGACGCTTCATGCATTTACAAACATCATCAATATTTTCCGGATCACATACTCTCGCATTTTCTAAAAACGCTGTAATTTTATATCCATTATCCGGGTTAATGTATGCAATATCATCACATATATGTCTGCCATCAATAGTATTATAAACCATTGCTTCATTACGTCTGTTTATCAGCTGATCCGTTCCCTCTCCCGGAATTCTCATGATATATTTTTCCCTTTACATGAGAACAGGAACGAGCGGTTTGTCATGCCCTTTTTCAATACCGTAATATCTACAATATCATCTGCTGATACAGATAAAGCATCGCAGATAACCTGTATTGCATCAGTTTTCAGATGATTTGAATCGCTGTCCATCTCTCTGAGCTGCTCATATGTATTTATTTCAACCACATCCCACGAATGCACTACTCTGGCAGTAATAAACATTCTGTCCTTATCATACAGTGCAGTCTCCCAGAAGGCACCATCATTAGCCGAATTACTACACAGTTTTTCAATTCTGCCTTTGACAATTTGTGCATCATCGTCAAGCAGATAGCTAATTCCTATCATAGCATTGCCTCCGGCAGTCTTCGGAATAGTAACCAGCTCCATTTTTCTATTAACACGCACCGTGCTGTCGTCATCAATCAAATCACTGACCATATACCAGGAATATAATTCATGGTGATGGTACGGATTCTTGTCACACCATATATCACACGGTATGATATATGTATTGGATAAATGATTCAAAACCTTCTTTACTGAATATAGGTTATTTTTAGTCGTATACTCTTCATTAACAACAAGCTCCACTCCAAAATCATCGATGAGATACTCATATCTCTCCTTCATAAAGCCGACTACTACATATATCTCATAAATTCCCACTTCATGAAGCTGTCTGATAGTCCGCTCTATAAGTACTTCCCCCCTTAACTATATTTTTCATAACAAAAAACGCACCACACTGGCGCGTTTTTGTAATCATAAATATAAATTAACCTGAATTATTCATGAGCATATAAAAATGCTCAATACTACAAATTCTTGAACCGGTTCACATGAAAACAATCGATTCATCCACAAAAAAGGGTAAACTATCCCCCTGAAATCCGATTGAGTTATCTTGAACTGTCAAGGTACGTTATTAGTTGCTATTCCAACTGTACATTCAGCTGCCGGATATTTTCCAGTGTCCTGTAGAACTCTTTTTTATAAGGACAGCTACTGCATAGTTTGAATGTTATATATCTTGCTGAACGGACTGCTCTTGCAGCAATCTTTATCAGCTTTAAACGAATGAAATCCACTTTTGCCTTCTTTTATGAAATTTTCCATCTTGCCGCGCCCACAGTAATACTGGATGACCTGATAAGGTTCCATATCTATGTTTGTAACAATAAAGGTGTACATATGCGTCAGCTGACCGTATGGTTTTTCAATCTTGAAAACCACGCGCCTTGGATAATCCCAGGAGCCAGCCTGATACAGAAATTCGCCGTATCTTCCCCCATACGGTTGAAAAATCTTGACAGTGTTGGCTGTGAAGCCAGACCATTCTTTTCAAGAATGGCATTAAAAACAGGATCAAGGGTCAGTTCATCAGAACAATCATCCTCGAAATAGGCGGAGATAATCTGATAAATCATCTGCATCAGGTTCTCATTGTCTTTGTGGAAACTAACTGACGTATCATTGGTTTTAAATTTGCTTTTGATCAGCTTGGTGAAGCCAATTTTAGCAGCGAATTCTTTTAGCAAAAGAAGACCTGCATCTGAGGAGAGATCTCCTCCATCAAAATTTATTTTAATTTGTCTATTGCTTTCTAAAGATAAGGTGTTTACAATACTCATAAAGGGCTCCTTTGTTGGTATTTATTTTGATTAGACACCTTAATTTTACCACAAATGGATGCTCTTTTTTTTTCACTTGATAGATGAAAAGCAGTATTCAGTTAAATACAGTAACTATGTGGCTTTCAGCCACTTTCACGACACAACCGTGAATAATTCAGGCTAATTATGTAATTGAGTATCACAACCACCACCTGGGCAGCTAGCTTCACCCACATACTCGGGTACGAAAGCATAGTTATAAAAACAAAAATAATAGTTTCCTCAATAATCAGAGTAAAAAATCTACCACTAAAAAATGCAAACATCTGCACAAGTGCTGCTGTTTTTGTAGGTGTTGATACACGAAATACCCACCGTTTGTTGGTGATATACGAAAAAAGCACTGCAAATACCCATGCAAGAGCATTTGCTATCAATTCATTTATTCCAAGCGCGACATTAAATACTGCATAAGCACCTATGCTTATGATAAATGTCATATTGCCAAACACTGTATAGAGAATCAGTTCCTTTAATTCTTCTTTTCTCTTTTTCATATCATATCCGTTTCATCTTATAAAATATGATTTAATCTGCGATTTTACTATAATAGCGTTATGAACGAAATAAGTCAATGCCTATTTTTGTATCTTAGGTTTCCAATAAATGGACGCTTCATAATATAACCTGCATATTCCACTTTTCATATCCTCACGAGCAGAACTTAACATTTCATTTGTTTTTTTCACACATTTGTTCCATTTCACAATATCCTTGGCACTTTTCCCAGAACTGACATCATACTTATGAATAATATACTTTCCAAGATACTCTGTCATTTTTTCCATTCCATTAATGTTTAAATGCTCTGCATCACTATAGTCTGATGGTACATCTATGCCCAATTCCTGTGATTTATCGTTTAAATTCAAAATATCATATCCATATTCGGAAATAATTGATCCAATTTTATCTATAGCTTCAGGATTTTCAAACTTACGCTGATGTGGAAATCTCACAAACAATACATTTTCTATATTTTGAGCCTGAAGATAAACCAAAATTTCTCTCAATGCTTCTTCACAGCCACTGTCAAAGTTAATATTCTGCAATTCCCCAGCCTGCGTACCTTTATCACTTCTTGACACCGTACAAAATCCCTTTAAATAACTTTGTTTATTAATGGACATAAGGCTTCTTTCCAGTGTGTTTTTAGCCAGACTGATTGGACGTTTCTAATTAACATGAGAAAAAGCCATATTAAAATAAAACTGACCCTGTCCCTTACCTTGAAGCAGAGAATCAACCGAATCCTTACGTCCATAAATATACGGAACATTATCTATCCATCGATGAAGATGTATCGGATTTTCAAAATCATCGCTTCCATGCAGATATCCATTCAATGAAATCACAATCAATTTCGGATTTTGTCTCTCCAAACCCTTTTTTATCATATCTTTATATAAATTTGCCGGAGCCGCTCCCATTGACAAATCATATGACGTATATCCATAGCTTTCCCATGCAATTGTAGGAGAATAGTCAGAATACACTTCACTTGAGCCTATCATCAGCACATCCAATGAATTCTTCGGCTCCATAAAAAATCCCTGAACATTCATCTGTGAAGGGCTGTCATTTACAGAAAAAACTCTACTTATCATCTCATATAAAACAATAAGTATAACCCAAAAGAGAATTATACTTATTATATTTCTTTTTCTTAACATATCATATCTTCCTTATATCCATCCACACTTATATATAGTATACCTTATTTAATGATATAATATTTTAAGAAATCCTTATTTAATTATTAAAAATATCAGCTTTATAACTATTGCTTTATCTCATATATAGTATATCCATCTCCTGTAAAAGCTATTCTAGCATCAATATTGTATTTTTTTAAAATGTCAGCCACTTCATTTGCTTTTTTTGAAACCACCATATACTTTACATTAAGACGAGCCAAATCATTCGGATTCAAATATACATGAATTGCATCATTATATTCTGTAGTGATATGAGTTTGCTCATCTACAAGTGATATTGTCTGATGTGAATATCTGTTCCAGCTTTCCTCATATCTGCTTTTACTATCAAGAATCTCCCATTTATCAAAATCAGGCAAAAAATTAGTTGCATTTATAACTCTAGCTCCATTAGCCATAAAAAAGTTGGTTATAAAGCTTTCAGTATCTATTGTTATCCAGGATGCATCCTTATCATTTTCAGATGCAGTCTGCACAAATTTGCTGATTGGATAATTCGTAACAGGTGAAATACCACTCCTGACCGGATTAACAGTTGCCCCCGAAAAGAGCATCACGCACATCAGCAATATAGCACTAATATTCTTCTTATAATTCATAGCCAACATGAGAATTATGACAAAGCCCATAATTTCTGCCAAAATTAATTTAGTCGAAATAAATCCGATAAGACTGTCATTTATAAAAAAGCAATACACTTCGCCAAAGAATAACGGAAATAGAATCTTCTGCCATTTTTCGAACATTTCTCCTTTGTATTTCCAAATGGCATATATACTCCATATCGTGAAAATAGCAGCAAGCCAGCCATACGATGTTTCCATTCTATTTATATATTTAAACTGAGGCTGAGTGCATTTGGAATTAGCGCAGAGCAGGTGAAATATAAAGCGAATTACATTAGTGAAAATTTAAGAGGAAAATAAAAATGGCAAGAAATATCAGTAAAGAAAGTTTAGAACAGAAAATAGTGAAAACAGAAAAGGCAATTAGCAAGAACCGTGAGCAGTACGATCGGCTGACGGCAGAGTTGGAGGAGCTTCACAAAAAACAGAAAGCAATACAAAGCGAAGAGTTATTGAAAGCAATCGAAGGAAGTAGCAAGAGCTATGAGGAAATCTTAGATTTTATTCAAGGGAAAGAAGAAAGAGGTGAATAGGCATGGACGAATACTCTAGAATTATAATTGAAGAATACTGTATGAATCATCCAAAAACAAAAAAGGCTGATTTTCTATGGGAGCTGGTTCACATGTCATATGATGTAGCCTGTGAACCAGCCCCTTGGCAATTGATGCAACTGTCTCAATTAATATCAAGAGAAAGAAACCCGGAATTGAGAGAAGCACTGGAAGACTTGGATGAGTTTATGAACGGATACTAAATAGCGTGTTTTGATCTGTATCGCTTACATCAGTAGAAGCTCGATTTAGTTGTAAAATTTTTGGAAGTTAACATTACTGCTGAATATCCTTTGCAGAGCTTAAGGTTACTTCAACCTTGCTCTCTTCGTACTGTCTGCCACTCTGACGGGCAACAGTAAGAGTAACCTTATCTCCGGCCTTGTAGCTCTTTAACGCTGACTGCAGCTCTGTCATAGAAGAAATCTTTGTGCTGTCAACAGCAGTGATGATATCTCCCTCCTGTAAGCCGGCATTTGCGGCACCTGAACCAGCTGAAACAGATGAAACATACACACCCTGTGGGAAGCCATAGGCTACCATCTCAGATGAAACATCGCCACCCTTGATACCAAGGTATGCCTGATTCTCGTTTGTATACTTTCCATCCTGGATGAGGCTCTCAATAATAGGCTTTGCAACCGACATAGGAATTGCGTATCCTATACCCTCAACCTCAGTTGAAGAATATTTTACAGAGTTTATACCGATAACCTCGCCGTTTTCATTCAAGAGTGCTCCACCACTGTTTCCCGGGTTTATTGCTGCATCTGTCTGGATAAGCTTGTTGTTGGTAACAGTCTCACCTGTCTGTGAATCCTGTGTAGTAACAGTTCTGTTAAGTGCACTTACTATACCTGTTGTGACAGACTGTCCGTATCCAAGTGCATTACCGATAGCAATTGCAGGACTTCCAACAGCTGCACTATCAGAATCTCCGATTGTTGCAATCTTGATATTTGAGTAAGTATCTTTTCCAAGGTCTGATTTCTTTACACGTACAACTGCAAGATCATCGTCAGGATCCGTTCCTCTGATTTCTGCCTTTACCACAGAATCATCATCAAACTGTACTGTAAGCTCCTCTGAATCTGCTACAACATGGTTGTTTGTAGCAATGTAGAGATAATCATCATCCTCACTCACAATGATACCTGAGCCGCAGCTCTGTGACTGCTGTGACTTCTTTCCGAAAAAGCTGTTGTAGGTGACTGTTCCTGTATTTGTGATAGCAACGATGCTAGGCATGACCTCATCGACAACTGATGATACATCTGTCAGATCCTTTGCATTCCCTGAGGATGTCTGCTTAGTCCCACCGGATGTTGTAGTGGTAAGCTTTGCACTTGCAGTAGAAGAATTTGAAATAGCTCTCGTGCCAATATAGCTTACTCCTGTGAAAACGCCGCCTCCAACGAGTCCGAAAATAAGAGCTGCCGCTACTGTCTTTGCTGCAAATGGTCCGAATGCACCGGGCTTTCTAGGTGCTCTCTGCTTCTTAGGCTTTGCAGTCTGCTGGTATGCCTGACCATTCATATTCATCCGGCTATATGAGTTGTCTGTCGAACCGGCTGATGCGCCGCCATATGCATTATTATTTGTGCCTGAATTATACTGCTGATTAGAATAAGGCTGGTTTGCATATGACTGATTTGCATTTGGCTGTCCTGCTGCAGAAGCCTGCGAATATGGGTTGTAGCTCTGTGAATAGCTTTCAGCTGATGTATTATTAGTCTGTGCAGCCTTCTGTGACTCATCCGGATTGTAAGGATTACCGGACATGGTAAAATTTACACCTGCATCAGATGCGTTACCTGTTGTATTAGCATTGTTGACGTTGCTGGTATAATCGCTGTTGTTTGTACCATTAGTATTATTTGTATCATTCATATTTCTATAATTGTTATCCATAATAATTTCTCCTTTCGTTTATATTTAGAAGTATACTGTCAATCTGTGTTTAATTTGTGACGGGATTATTTATTTTTTCATAAATCAGTTAACTATTTATAGCCTATGTTCCCCATTGCAGGCCACTATGCGATTATAAAAATAAAAATAACTGCTCATCGGCAGATGCACCTCTAAGTCTGCGATAAATAGAAATTGCAGAATATCAATACATCCCTGTCAATGAACAGTTACCATAAATCATATATTAAATTTCAATTCCGTTCTTCTCAAGAAGTGCCCTCGCTGTTTCAACCGAATCTGTACCTGTCGCATTCTTTACAGGTGCAAACTCCTTCTCTCTGTCTACCTCAAATGGCAGGCTATTGTCCATCATGTATACCATATCGAGGATGAGTGTCTCGAACTTGTATGCATTCGGAGTCTCAGGCTTGTGCTCTGTACCATTCTCATCAATGTAAGGTACCTTCTTCTCTACCACATGAAGTGGAAGGCTCTTCTCTGCGATAGCCATGAGCTTGTCCACGCGGAATAAATAGTTTAAGATAACACCAAAGCCATACTGCAATGAACCATTCTCGTTCTTTGCCTCTGCCATCTCAGGAGTGAGCTCGTAATACTCAACAATCGAAGGCTTACCATTCTCAAGACACATAGCACCAACTCTCTCATATGGATCACATTTTCTGACCACCTTAGAGCCGCTGACACAGCCGGACTCGATTATAGCACCTACAAATACAGGATCTGCAATCTGCTGAAGCACATTGTCTACACCAAATACATTGAGCCACTCAACACCCTTGTCCTTCAAATCCTTGTCAAGACCGGCATTGATGAGTGACTTGAACCATCCACCGTTTCCGTTTGGTGACATGGCAAGTGAATCCTCAGATTTCATGAGAAGATTTCCATCAAAATCAACTGCCGGAACCATCTCCTGCACGAAAAACATCACATAGTCCTTGTTGTATCCAAAATAGTCGTGCTCTGCAAAGAACTCTCTTGTCATGACATCATTTATCTCGCTTGTCATAACATACAGAGGCACCCATGTGCCTGTCTGATTTGTAACCTTCATGAGGTTTGCGACAAGCTGCTCAAAGATGTAGAGTTCCTTTGTCTTTCCGATATTGAACATGCCCTTAGCCTTGTCAAAGCCAAGACGTGTACCCTGTCCCCCGGCAAGAAGAATTGCACCGACCTTGCCATTCCTGACAGCATCAAGACCTGTTGCAAGGTATTTGTCCTTATTTGCCTCTATCTCTGAAAGCTCCATAGCAGCAAGCGGTGAGAATGTACCTCTCTGCTGCTCCTTCTTGTGAATCATATCAAGGTATGACCAGTCCATGTGCTCAAGCTGGCTCTCAAGCTTAGCCGGAGCTTCCTCTGTTAAGAATTTCTTTAAGTATTTCTGATTTGTTGCCGTGATTTTTTCTTTAATTTCTGTTTTCATAAATTCTCCCTAATAGCTGACTTTGAGCATTTAATCATCTGAATCATCTGATGATGATTTTTTTCCTGAGCTATTTTCAGATTGTGACTGGCTCTTCTTTAGGGCATCCTGCTTGTCCTTATTCTTTTTCTTTGCTCCTTCAGTTCCATCAGAACCAACAGTATCATTGTACTGCGTGAGATCAAATGCCGAAGTCTTAGATGTAACACCTGTCTTTTTAGCAATCTTATCACTTACTGTCTGAACGGTATCAGTCGGCTGGTAATCAGTCTCATTAAACAGGAACTGATGAAGCTCCGAAACATTTTTCGCTAAATCAATCGGAATAACTGTATCTCCTGTTGTAGAAAGATTCATTGTAGTCAACTCAAATGGGAAGCCTGTTGTCTCCTTCATCTGATATTTGGTAACAGCTGTTGCATACTGAACAATTTCTGCAGCTGTAAAATTGGTACTTATCTGACTCATGATATCCTTGCACATCTCAGTGAGCGAGCCTAAATCCGACTGCTTAGCCTTGTCAAGCATAGCCTGAAGCACGATTCTCTGACGGGAAGCTCTTAAGAAATCATCACCGGAGGTGCTTCTGATACGTGCATAGCATGTAGCCTGAGTTCCATCAAGATGCTGCACGCCATCCCCCTCAAGATAAGGAGTATTATACCCTGTAGTAGAATCAACCTCAGGAATCAGAAAATTAATTTCCTTCATCTCTGCCTTAGTAATCTCAAGATCAAGACCTCCGATATCATCTATAGCATCTACAAGAGCTTTCCAATCAACACAAACATACTTCGTAATATTCAAATCCAAATTTGAATTAAGCATAGCTACTGCTCTCTTTGCCCCACCATTAGCATATGCGGCATTCGCCTTCGCAAATTTTCCATTGCCGATAGGAAGATACGTATCTCTATATACAGATACCAACTGAACCTCCTTTGTATCATAATTCAAGCTTGCAATCATGATACAATCGGAATTTCCCTCATTGTATGAACCATTACTTCTGTTGTCCAGGCCAAACAACGCTACATTGAGATATCCATGCATATTGGCAAGAGCATCATCATCAATATCCTCATTGATTCCGGCCTCACTAGCTGTCAGCGCATCTTCATATTTAACCTGTCCGAGTGTCTTATTATAAGCCCAAACCACTAACAGAACAATTAACAGCAGCAGGATTTCAAATACAAAAAGTATAATCTTCTTACGTCCACTTCTTCTCTTTTTTCTTCTTCTCTTCTTTGCCATGTTATTTTTCCTTTTTCCTATGAATGTAAAGCCACGCGTCTGCGTAGTCCTGACGCTCCTTCTCTGACATATTGGTATACTTTCCAAACTCCAGATTCGTCAGACGCATCTGCGGCCTGCCACACTTGAAGCATTCAACTTCTTTCCTTCTTGAAACCATCCGTATCCAGCCACAATCCGGGCAAATGTATATTTTCATCATAGTCCTTATTCAAACTGTCCGAGAACCTCAGCTGACAAAGCATCAAGCTTAGCCTGTGAATCTTCAAGAGACACTCCTTTAACTCCGAAATAGAATTTAATCTTAGGCTCTGTACCAGAAGGTCGTACACAGCACCAAGCGTTATCGTTAAGTTCGTAGTAAAGTACATTAGAAGAAGGAAGACCTGTCGGCTCAACCTTTCCTGTTGTCATATCTTTTCTTGTGTCATTCTTGTAATCACGGATAGCAAGCACCTGATAATCACCAAATTTCTTTGGCTCAGCGGCACGTGCCTTTGTCATAATCTCATTTATCTGTGCAGCACCATCAATACCCTTTAAGGTCAGTGTAGAAATGCCCTCTCTGTAGTAGCCATACTTCTCGTACATGTCAATCATGCCATCCCAGAGTGTCTTGCCCTGTGACTTGTAGAAGGCAGCAACCTCACACAGCATGCAGACTGCTGCAGGGGCATCCTTATCTCTTGCATATGTGCCAGGCAGACATCCGTAGCTCTCCTCCATGCCGAATACATAGTTGTTGCAGCCGGTCTTTTCGAATTTAAGCATCTGCTCACCGATATACTTGAAGCCTGTAAGGACCTCGATATGCTTTACCCCATATGCTGCGGCAATTGCCTTTCCCATATCTGTAGAAACAATTGACTCAACAAACGCAGGATTCTCAGGCAGAGTACCATTGGCACTCTTCTGGCTTAAAATATACTCACCGATAAGCATAGCTGACATATTTCCTGTAAATGTCACATACTCACCTGTCTTTGTATCCTTGCAGTATACACCGAGTCTGTCGGCATCAGGGTCAGTTGCTAAAACGATATCAGCATCCTTTTCCTTTGCCAGCTCAAGTGCAAGCTTCCATGCATCAGGATTCTCAGGATTTGGATAAGGACATGTAGGAAAATTGCCGTCAGGCACTGCCTGGCTTGGCTCAATGTATACATTCTCAAAGCCCATATCCTTAAGCACTCTCTGTACAGGGCGAAGACCTGTGCCGTGGAGTGGTGTGTAAACAATCTTGATATCCTTTGCCATAGCCTTGATAATCTCCGGATGGATAGAAAGCTTGCGGAGCTCTCCGAAATATCCCTCCTCAACCTCATCAGAGATGACATTGTAAAGACCAGCCTCAATAGCAGCAGCCTTGTCCATAGTCTTTACCTGATCAAATGATGTAACCTTTGCCACCTCAGCCATGATGCTTGTATCATGAGGTGGAGTAACCTGTGCACCATCCTCCCAGTATACCTTGTATCCATTGTACTCACGAGGATTGTGGCTTGCTGTGATAACAACACCGGCTATTGTACCGAGTGTCCTTACTGCGTATGAAAGCTCAGGAACAGGAGCAAGCTGCGGGAATACATATGTCTTGATTCCGTTTGCTGCAAGGCAGAGTGCTGTTGCATCAGTGAACTCATCATGCATATTACGTGAGTCATGTGCGATTGCAACACCTCTCTTTACTGCATCCTCTCCCTGTGAAAGTATGTAATTTGCCAGTCCCTGTGTAGCCTGACGGACTGTGTATATATTCATCCTATTAGTGCCCGCTCCTATTACACCACGAAGACCTGCTGTACCAAACTCAAGTGTGCGATAGAATCTGTCCTCTATCTCCTTGTCATCACCTGCGATAGCCTTAAGCTCTGCCTTTGTAGCCTCATCAAAATATGGGTCTGTACACCATTTCTCGTACTCCGCTCTAAAATCCATTTATATTAACCTCCTGTGTCAGCTAGTAATAAGCCTATTAATGTTAACTATACCGATTTTACCACATTAACGTGCATTTGAAAAGTTTTAGTTCCTTAATATTTTTTTAAACACCAGGCTTCTCATCCAAAGTGGCATCATACAGACAACAAGCTGTGCCGCAACCGTAACAAAATAATCGGCCGCACTTATGGTCCCTGTCTTTAAAATACGCTTTCTTCCTGCCTTGTATTTAAGGAAATAATCAAAGCCGCCACGCCTCTTCAGCATATCATCACCGGTTCTGGCATACACAAGAGTCTCACCTATATTTGCCATACGACAGTGATTTCTGATCATATTCGCCCAAAGAAGAGAATCCTCCATAAGCAGACAGTCCTGATAATTGCCCGCAGCAATCACCGCAGACCTTTTGTACATCACAGTCATGTGATTGAATGCATCGCGCTTTCTCTGATACTGCTTTATCACATAATTTCCGAGAGGCACTGTCCTCTCCGATAAAATATTACGTGTATCATCGGAAAACTCGCTGATGTAGCCGCCTATGATATCAAGCCCCGGATTTTCCGAAAAAGCATTCAGCTGTCTCTCAAACCGGTCAGGCACACATATATCATCCGTATCCATTCTGGCCACAAGCTCATTAGAGCAATGCTTTATGCCTTCAGCAAGTGCAAGACCGAGCCCGCTGTTTTTTTCAAGCTTTACCGTAATAAAATTTATTTCCGAAGGCCTGTATTCATAATCTCTGATTACCTCATAAAGCTCCTCTGTCAGCCGGCCATCCTCCACCAGCACTATCTCATCCGGTAAAACAGTCTGTGAATATATGCTTTCCATACACTCCCTGAAATACTCAGGCTTTTCCTTGTAATAAATTGACAGTAATACTGAAAATTTGACTTTATTCATAAGTATCATCCTCCCAGACAAGCAGACTAATGTATCACCGCAAGCACAGTCTCTATACACAGTCTGATATCATTTATCAGTGAAAATCTCTTAAGATACTTAAGATTGTACCTCATCTTGCCCGGCAGCACCTTGTGAATATATGTGTAATCCACATCATCAGAAGCCTCCAGAAGCCTGTCCTCATCCTTATACCTGATGCTTGCCTCACTTGTGATTCCGGCAGGCATCAGAAGTGTTGCCATCATCGCAGGTGTATATGCCATGACATACTTCTCCACCTCAGGTCTTGTGCCAACAAAGCTCATATCACCACATAGCACATTTATAAGCTGCGGAATCTCATCAAGCCTGTACTTTCTGATGACAGCACCGACTCTTGTGATTCTTGAATCCCCACCAACAGTCACGAGTGAACCCTTTTTGTCAGCATCATTCACCATAGTTCTGAACTTGAATATGCGAAACTTCCTGCCATACTGCGTGATACGCTCCTGTCTGAAAAAAACAGGTCCTCTGCTATCCACCTTTATCCAGACAGCAAGGACCAGTATAACAGGCGAAAGCAGCACAAGAAGAACAGTGGACATAATCATATCAAAAATGCGTTTGAATACCATGCTTGTCCTCTTTCTGCTCAGATGCCTGTAATATTTAAGTGTAAAATCATTTTTCATGAATGTAGGAATCTCTCCCCATGTTCTCCATCTACTCATGTAAAATCTCCAATAAATTATTAATTATATACTCCACATCCTCATCGCTAAGCTTTGTGTTGAGAGGAAGTGTAATCTCATTCTCATACTGATGATAAGCGTTTGGAAAATCGGCTATATCAAAGCCCATATTCTTATATGCTGTCATCATAGGAAGCGGCTTGTAATGCACATTTGTGGCGATACCTCGCTCCGCCATCTGCACTATAAGCGCATTGCGCCTGTCCACGCCGATGCCCGGTATGCGAAGCAGATACAGATGTCCGCTCGATGTATGCCTGTCTGTAAAATGAGGCACAGTCAAGAGACCAAGCGGCTTAAATGCCTCGTCATAGCGCTCTATAATATCACGGCGCCTCTTGAGAAGCCCCTCATATCTGTCAAGCTGTACCAGACCAATAGCAGCCTGTATATCAGTCATATTGCACTTATACGAAGGAGCCACAATATCATACTCCCAGTTGCCCAGACCATTCTTGTGGAAAGCATCCTTTGTCTGTCCGTGGAGTGAAAGCAGCATAAACTGCTTGTAGATATACTCGTCATCAAAGCCTTCTATAGGTCTCCAGGTGAGCGCCCCTCCCTCTGCGGTGGTCAGATTCTTGACCGCATGGAACGAAAAGCTTGTAAAATCAGCTACATTACCACACATAATCCGCTCACCATCTCTCATGTATGAGGCGCCAAAAGCATGTGCTGAGTCAGCCACCACAATCACACGTCCGATTGCCCTCTGCACATCATTTGACGGATGAAAAAGAGCCTTCTTTCTCTCCACAATATCAAAAATCCTGTCATAGTCGCAAGGCACACCTGCAATATCAACCGGCACGATAACCTTTGTCTTTTCTGTAATTGCGGCTTCCAGGGCATCGTAATCCATCTCAAATGAATCAGGTGCTACGTCTATAAACTTAAGTGTCGCACCTACATGCACAGCAGGGCTTGCAGATGCAGTATATGTGTATGCGCTCGTGATGACCTCATCACCCGCACCTATCCCTAAGAATCTGAGTATCGACTCAAGACACGCAGTAGCAGAGCCAAGAGCTACAGCCTTATCCGTGCCGCATAGCTTAGCAATCCTCTTCTCAAACTCCTTGGTTCTTGGACCTGTTGTAATCCAACCGCTTCGCAGTGCATCAGCAACAGCTGACACCTCTGCATCTGTTATATCAGGTGGTGAAAATGAAATCTGTCTCTTTTCCATAGTTATGTTCCTCGCTTCCGGCATAAAATATACCAAACATCCGGCTTTTACAGTCTATATTATGAGCTTCAAAAGATATTTAGTTCTCCAGGTCAGGATGATATGTCTTTACCACAGAGGCCACTATCTGCTTGATATCCTTTGCTTCTGATGTGCATGCCTTCTCGAGCATCTCAAGCTGCTTCTCAAAGAGCTCATCATCCATCTCAATAGGCTCACCCACATGAATCAGCTTGTTCGGAGTCTCCTTAAGGCCCTCCTCGCTCATCAGCATCTCCTCGTAGAGTTTCTCACCCGGACGCAGGCCTGTGTATACAATCTGAATATCCACATCCGGCTCCAGTCCTGAAAGCCTGATAAGGTTCCTAGCCATATCATCAATCTTGACCGGCTCGCCCATGTCGAGCACGAAAATCTCGCCTCCGTGAGCATAGAGCCCTGCCTGCAGCACAAGCGCCACAGCCTCCGGAATTGTCATAAAATACCTGATAATACGCTTGTCCGTCACAGTAACAGGACCGCCATCCTCTATCTGCTTCTTAAACAGCGGTATAACACTACCATTGCTGCCAAGCACGTTTCCAAAACGCACAGCAACAAAATCAGTCTCCGTCTGCCTGTTCATCATCTGTATAACCATCTCACACAGACGCTTTGACGCACCCATGATATTGGTCGGATTAACCGCCTTATCCGTAGAGATAAGCACGAACTTCTTCACATGGTACTCTGCTGCAATCCTTGAGAGCTTTAATGTGCCAAGCACATTGTTTTTTATTGCCTCATTCGGGCTTTCCTCCATCAGCGGTACATGCTTATGTGCAGCCGCATGATAAATAATCTCAGGATGATATGTCTGGAATATATAATGCAGCCTGTTAGTATTGCGCACCGAGCCAATCAGTGTCTCCACCCTTACATAAGGATACTTGCGCTTCAGCTCCTGCTGTATATCGTATGCATTATTCTCATAAATATCAAAAATGATAAGAAGCTTCGGATCCTCCCTGGCTATCTGACGGCAAAGCTCGCTACCTATTGAGCCTCCTCCACCTGTAACCATGACCACCTTGCCCTGTAAAAATGAATGAATACCATCATTATCCACAACAACCGGATCTCTTCCAAGCAAATCCTCAATGCTTACCGGACGCAGATTGGAAACCGAAACCCTGCCATCCACCATCTGATAGATTCCCGGAACCACAGAGACATCACAGCCTGTATCCTTGCAAATATTGAGTATATCCCTCCTGTCCTTACCTGATGTGGAAGGTACAGCATACACAATTTTCGTGATATCATACTTCTCAACCATCTCAGGAATATCATTTCGGTTACCGACAATAGGCACACCGTCTATGAACCGCCCCAGCTTCGCCGGGTTGTCATCTATGATACAGCAGGCCTTCGTATGCAGATGAGAGCTCATGATAAGCTCCCTGATAAGCATCCTGCCGGCATTTCCGGCTCCTATAATCATGACCTTCTCATCACCGTTTGCAGAGCCTCTCTGCTCCAGCATCTTCTGACCTGTCCTGATAAATCTGTACGCAAAACGGCACGCTGTACAAAGTGCAAAGCTGAGCATCAGTCCGATAATCCAGAAGGCATACGGCATCTTAATCTTATACACCTCGTGAATAGTAACGCTCACGACCGCAAGCACCAGAAAGGCAGCAATAATATGCATAAACTCATTGATGCTCGCAAAACGCCATATACTGTGGTAAAGCCTGAAAATATAAAACACCACAAGTGAAATCACCATAAACAATGGCACAATGTGCAGATAGCCCTCCAGAAATGAGAGCGGGATATGTGAATATGAAAACTCAAACCTGATCATCAAAGCGAAAAAGAATGAGATTGCAATAATACACATATCAACAAAGGCAAGAACCAATGCCCTGAAAACCCATTGCTTGTCATTGCCTATATATGCATCCGGCTTCTCCGGACCATCGTATTTTGTTTTGTCTTTTGGATTATTTGTATCTTTTTTCATGTCAAGTCTATTACTCATATAGGATCTTCTCCTTTTGTCTCTTACTGCAAAAAGCAGCTTCTATATCCCTATGTAAATCAACTTCTCATAAACTGCATTTAAATTTACGCTTTATTATACCATACACACACTATTATAGTTCTTATTATTTTATTAAATATACCACATTTAGTGATGCTTGAAAACAAACAGCTTGCTTATCACATAGTTGAGCACCACCACAACCACCTGTGCTGCCAGCTTTACCCACATGCTTGGATAGTCCAGAAGCGTGATAAAAATAAAGATAATAGCCTCTTCAATAACCAGCGTGATGAATCTGCCACTGAAAAAAGCAAACATCTGTACTAAAAATGCCGTCTTGGTCGGTGTTGCCACCTTAAACACCCACTTCTTATTGGTAACATATGAGAAAAGTACAGCAAACACCCATGCCAGTGCGTTTGCAATCAGCTCATTGATTCCAAAAAATACATTAAAAATGGCATATGAGCCTATGCTGATCACAAAGGTCATATTGCCAAAAACTGTGTATAAAACAAGCTCCTTAAACTCCTCTTTCCTGTTTCGTATTATAATATTATCCATTTCTCCACCTATGGGACAAGCTATATAACCCTGTCGTAATTTATACGTGTAAGTTGATAGTAATGTTAATTTGCGATTTTTATATAATAACTGCATAGCCAAAATAAGTCAATATGTGATATGATATCTGCATGAAAAAGAAAACACAAAAAAACAAGAGTATAAAACTAAACTACATATATAATGTGAGCTACCAGATACTCACACTGATCACACCGCTCATCACAGCACCGTACCTCTCGAGGGTACTTAAGGCAGACGGAATAGGCGCATACAGCTATACCTACTCACTGGTATCATACTTTATCATGTTTGCCGCACTTGGCACTGTGAACTACGGAAACAGGGAAATATCATATCTGCAGGAGGACAGATCAAAACGCACAAAAACCTTCTGGGAGATAGAGCTTCTATCCGTTATCAGCGTAATTGTGTGTCTGTGTGCATATATGGTATTCACACTTGCATTTCCGCACCCGCCCCTCAAAAAGCACCTGCTATTGATTGAAGCCGTGTATCTGATATCTGTTGCTTCTGATATCTCATGGCTGTTTCAGGGACTTGAAGAATTTGGCAAAATAGTCGGTAGAAACGTGATTTTTAAAATCATAAACATTGCCTTTATCTTCATCGCCGTACGCTCAGAGAGTGATCTGCTCATATATGTGGCAGGAGTATGTCTATTAGAGCTTTTTGCCAATATATCCATCTGGTTTTACCTGCCTCAATATGTTGACAGACCAAAGCTTAAGGAGCTTAGGCCTTTCTGCCACCTAAGAGCCACACTCACCCTCTTTGTTCCTACAATAGCTACAACCATATACACAGCGCTTGACAAAACTATGCTCAACAACATAACCGGCAGCATGACAGAAAACGGCTACTATGAGCAAGCCAATAAGATATCCAAAATGGTCCTCATGCTCGTAACCTCACTAGGTACAGTAATGCTTCCAAGAATAGGAAGAGCCTTCAGTGAAAATAAAAAAGACGAAGTAAAAGCCCTCCTTTATAAGAGCTTTCAATTCGTCTGGTTTATAGGGCTTGCCCTGTGCTTTGGTCTGATAGGCATCGCACGCAATTTTTCGCCATGGTTTTTCGGACCGGGATATGAAAAGGTGCCATACCTCATCATGATAATGGCTACACTGTTGCCGATTATAGGTTTAAGCAATGTAATCGGTATACAGTATCTGGTAACTACCAAGCGTGAAGGCCTGCTGACACGCTCCGTATGTATCGGAGCCGTAGCCAATTTTGTCATGAATATGATTCTCATACATCAGCTCTATTCATACGGTGCAGCCATAGCCTCTGTCATCTCGGAGGTAATAATAACTGCCGTACAGCTTTACTTCATACGAAATGAGCTAAGTATACCAAAAATATTTTCTTTATCGTGGAAATATCTTGTATCAGCAGTCTGTATGCTTATCGTACTGCTGCTCATGGATGCAAGGCTGTCAGTCAGCTTCATGCACACAATGATTATGATTGTGACCGGATTTATAACCTATATGGTGCTGCTTGTACTGATGCGTGACGAGATGGTATGGGAAGGCATAAGGCTCATTAAAGCCCGAATCAAATGCCACTAAATAATACCATTCTGCAACGCTTAATTACCCGGCAGCCTCACTTACTTGGCTGCCTCATACTCTCCAACCACCTGCGCCTCTCCTCTGTCAGTATATTCTCTTGCCATTTTCAGAGCTTTTTTCGTCATCTTCACGGACTTTTCCCATCTTGAAAGCTCTGAGCCTGTCGTATCAGACTTTATCCCATATTGGTTTACTACCAGATTGCCAATATATGACGAAAGCTTTTGGGCGCCATAGGCATTCAGATGCTCAAAATCTGCGAAATCATGTGAATCATCTATCCCCGCTATGCTCTCATAATCAGTACTCAAATCAAGAAAATCGTACCCATACTCCTTCGTTATACTTTCAATCTGCTCAAGTCCTGACTTATCAGCAGCCTGTGTCTCATGAGGTGGCTGCAGCAACAGCACATGCTCTATGCCAAGCTTATTGCAGTACGAAAGCAGCTCCTTGAGATATGCCCGGCACTCATCAGTCAGCACATAGGCTTCTTTAGTAGGCTGTCCGATATTTGCCAGATTGTCCCTGCCTCCGGTAATACCTGTCTTTGAAAAAAAGCCCTTCAGATAGCCTCCACCGCTGAGCCTCATATAGGCACGAGTAACAAATGAGGTATACACCGCCTCAGGGTCCTTCCAGTTGCCATGATATTTCTCCAATGGGAAATAAAGGGTATCCGATATGTTATCCTTCACCTTTTCATCATCCTTATTGATATTTTTCGGAATAGTCTTTACCGTGTCAAGCTTGTTCTGCGACATAGGTATATTATCAATCCACTTTCTCAGAAAGACCTCATCCGTCAGATTCCAATTGCCATGACTAAATGCTGCAGCATTGATTATAAGAAGCTTCGGCTTCTGTCTCTTCACAATCTCTGTAACAATGGACTTGTACATATTGCATGGCACAGCTCCTATTGAAAGATTGCAGGACTTAAGACCATACTCCTCCCACGCCAGAGCCGGTGCATAGCCAGTGTATACCTCACTTGGTCCAATCATGACCATATCCAGGCTGTTTTTTGGCTCTGCATAAAAACCATATATATTTTCGATATCGCTGCTGTCAATGGCAATAAATACCTTTGATACTATTTGCATGAGCAATAGGAGGACTATTGCAAATGCAGGAATTTTAATAAATTTCATGGTTGTTTATGATTCCTTTCAACTAAAAACTCGTCAAGATAATTTAATGTCTGCGCCTTATCCTCTTAGGATAGAATATAAAATCGATAAGCCTGATTCCACCTACAAATATCACCTGCGTCGCATAAAACAGCAAGCTGTCACTGCCAATAGTCTGTACACGCTTACTGAAATAAAAGGGATGTCCTCAAATTTATAAACTGCTAATTTTCTCTTCTATCAAATTTGCCGACACCTTGACATCTGCCTTTTTATAAAGCTTTATATATTCAGGATTTGCTCTTATATTTGGCACATTAGTTCTATTTGATGTAACGATTCTCGCATATTTAGTACAATCAGGAATATCATCTCTCATCATATCAATTGTTTGATTTATTTGCTGCAACGCATGTGCCAAATCAGTTCCCTTCAATTCGACAAATATCGCTTTCATGCCGGTAGCGTCTATTAATAAATTATCACATTTTATTTTATCATTATCCTGTACCATCGCTCCATCTACATGAAATACGGCAATATAATTGCTTAAATCATTGTGTAACAAATATTTCTTTCTATTCTCAGATATTGATATATTTTTTCTATCATCAAAGGATATCAAGCAGTCTCTGTCACAAGAACTCGACATAATTGGATTTTTATCAACTAATTCTTTAAAACAAACTTTTCTATTGCATTCCATTACGTTCCTCCAACTGAAGTAACAAATCCAGCGAGTTATTAATGTCCTCAGAAATACTATCAATCCTATCCGCTTTAATCATATAGGTATCCCTATCCATGATATCAACAGCAATATGATTACTCAACAAATATGATGAAACAGCATTTGCTTTAATTCTATAATCACGATCTATTATAGAGCTATTTCCACCAGCATCTCCTTCTACATACGATGAATACATTAAAAGATTTGCTGATGACAACATATATGGGCTATGCGTAGTAATAACTACCTGACTTGAAGTAGCATTAATCATTAATATAATCAACTCTAACATCTCTTTCTGAGCTGTAGGGAACAAATGTGCCTCTGGTTCTTCAATTACCATATAAACTCTTTGATTATTTAATATAATAGAAAAAATCAGCAAAACAATCCAAAGAGCCTCCTGCTGTCCTGAAGAAGCCTGTATCAGCTTAACAAATTTATCCTTAGAATAATAGATCTTTTCCCCATATTTATCACTAATGTAATCGCCCTTTAATATTTTTCTAACAAGGGCCGTAGCCTTTTTCACTCTCTCGAAATCAATATTAATCGAACTCAGTTTTTTCTTATCCTCAATAATATCCTCCAGCCTCTGCGAATACTGATTCTGCAAAGCCCTTATTCTCTCTATAAAATCATTCATTATTACATCGTATTTATTTGGAGTAGAGGCATGAAAAAATTCCGAATTAGTCGAGAGCATGCTTCTTCCGGCCGGTACAAAAATGGATGTATAATCCTGACCGAAAATATAACTTATCTCATGATTAATCATCTTGTTCATACTCTCCTTTTGATAAGACCAAGAAGCGAAATCAATTCCTGATAGAAAATCATTAGGCAGACTCATAGTTGCATAATACTCAGATAATTTTTTAATAAAACATTCACATGCTTCCCTAAGCTTGTTTGAAAATACAATATTAGCATATCCTAATTTAAGCTTAATCGTTACATACTCTTTATTATCAAACTCATAGCGTATTGTAAATGGCTCCATATGTTTTGTAGTTCCAAAATACTCTACAAACTTTGTACGCAATACCTTAATAAATCCAGTAAAAGGAGTCTGATGCCCTGAAGCAATAATATTATCCTGATTCATGACATAGTGTTTAAATTCATCAGAAATACTTTTACAGAAAAATATAGTCTTTGCAATGGTACTTTTACCGCTAGCCTGTTCACCTATCAGTATCATTAAATTTTCATCTACGTCTTGCTCGAATGACTTTATTGGTCCTAAATTTTCAATTAAAATTCTGCTCAATGTTGTTCTCCTTAAACATATACTCTGTATTATTTAATGACTTCTTACCGCATATCTATAATTCCATAAAAATATTTCATTCCTTGATTCTAACCTGAACACCAATACATTCGTCACATACTGCATCTTTCCTCACGCTAGAAATATGACACTCTTCAATTCTTTTCTCTTCAATGAATTTAACAAAGGCCTTAGCATAATATCTAGGAATATATCCCAATAACTTTTGTTGTTTATCAACTACACATATTGCATTTTCATCATACTGATTGGAAGTATCACGCATCAAAAATACTTCATCTCCTCTTGTAACCTGAACGGAATCTTTGCATAAATCCCCACCACACCCTAAATAGTGTCTGACTCCAGCTAAGTAGAACTCTTTTTCAAAGCTGCAATTATAATCCAAAATAGGGTCTATAAACTGAAGATTATCAATAGGTAGCTTTGCACCACTCTTTTTTAACAGCTGATATGCATCATATTCATCTAAGCCGTATTTCTCTAATATTCTTCCAATATCTTTTCTCTTTCTATCTGGAAGTCTGCTAGCAAATACTGGAAATAATTTTTCTGATTTATATACAGTATCTAATTTTTCAAACGAAACTAACAACTCAAAGCCAGATTTGATTGCTTTTTCTATATCCTCACAATATTTAAATTCATACTGTCCATTTTTTGTAAGCTGACCTACAATATATTGCCGCCTATTTGAAGAGCATTTCCAAATCAAATATAAGTAGTCCTTACCATCCTTGATTGCCATATTACTCCTCCTCTCCAAAATAAATATAATTCATCATTTTTATTTTGTCTAATAAAAATTTTAGTATTAATATTTTCTTCTTTTCTGATAATACATCATATTCTTTCCAAAAAAAAATCTTTCATAGCCGGTCTCTCCAAAAAAACTTTATTCAATCAATGTATCCTCTTCCATATATTTAGTCTTCTAATGAATATAAAACTTTGTAATTACTAACAAAATATAATTGCATCTTTATGTTATGCTAATCCACTTCACTAAAATTCCGATAATCTTTCCACACGCCTTTTCAACATACTTATTAAACGTAAGCGCTCAATATTCCAACGCTTGATTTTAATTAACGCTTGCATCATCTTTGCTAGATGCAAGCGTTTTACTACATTTTAATTTTTGCAAACATTTTAAACTTCTTTGCTCCACGGAGTCAATGCCTCAAGCTGTTCATCTGACATATCTTCACTTTGACGATGCTCCAAAAGATATGTCATCACGTGTGCCAACTTCATTATAGGATAAATCTATATGAATGGCTTACCTTCCGTGAAGGTGGCTCTATTCATCCGTAATGGTGGCTCTCGAAGCAGAATATCCAAAAGTCTCATTCTTTCAAATTTCTTTTTCTGTTGGCATTTTTGCAAAAATCATATCTGTATCCGATTGTTCGTCCAATGTTTTGAGCTTGCGCATCCAGTAATTCATTATAAAGACTGGAACGTGATGTTCCTGACACCACATTTTGCAAGTCACCCCCAACGGATTGAAATTAATGGATTCGTTCAGACCACAGTGTGAGTTTTTCATAATGATACAGTTTCCTTCCTTTATTATGAAAAGAGTGTATCAGAAAAATATGGGTGCTAACAGTTACGGATGATTACCTACTTACGTTTTATATCGAGTAGCGTAAAATTACTATAGATAATTAATCCCATTTTGTATATAAAAAATCCAATCAGTACTTTAGTATTATCAGTCGTCACTATTATACATTTTAACTATTTCGCCTATATTTTTATTTAAATCAATAGCATTGCAAATTACCATTTGTTTCACGTTTACTCCGTATTTTTCCGAAAAATTTATTAAATTCTTTTTAGCATATAATGCTTCAGAATCATAACATCCTTTATCTACATAATATGCCACTTGAAATACTCCGTTATCTACAACTACAATTCCTGTATACTCATTATCATCTTTAAAAAGTGATTCTTCACCTCGATTTCTTTTGAGTATTATAACTTGCAGTTCATTTTCACCTAAATTTGCTTTAATCAAATTTATTAATGCTTCTTCATATGTTGAAGGATTATTATCTGCAACTTTCAATGGTATAATATCATTTCTTAAATATGAAATATGAGTATATTGCCTATCAGCCTTGTTCATACCATAATACATATCACTTAATTGAATATAATCTAATTCTTCCTTTGACCACTCTTCTCTACGTTGTGACAGGGCCGCATTAACAAAAACATCATACTTTAAATACATAAAATTAAAATCAATAACTACATTATTATTGCTATCTACTTTTACTGCATTAGGGCAAATTTTATTAATTGTTTCTATAACACTTTTTATTAAAACATCACTTTTTGGCCACACTTTATCAATAACTTTTTTATTTTTTTTCAAATATTTTTTTAATTCTTCAATTTGTAATTTTCTTAATTTAGTAACCTCCTCTATTATTGCTTTTATATTTTTAACAATCAAATCCAAATAACATTTTTCTAAATATGATAGTTCAAATTGTTTTATAACATTTATTAGAATATAAGCTTTTATAATTGTAACTTTATCAACGTACTTGTATTTTTCGTGGTCAATATTTAATAATCTATAATTCCCGAGAGTATTATAATATTCCATTAGACATAACAAATATTTTTTTTCTCCAAACATCATAACGCAGTATCGTATAGTTTCTTCAAACGTCAATAATGGCATATAGTATTTTCCAGTCAAATATGTATATATTTTATTTTTGTTAATATTATTATCACTATATTTAATATACATTAAATCATCAACTATGAAAAAACTGAAAATATTTTTTTCTACAAAAAGCTTCTTATATCGCTTAAATAATTTTCCCAATACATTCGCCTTCATTTTATCTAATTCGTCAAAAACAAATATAATATTTCTTTTTTCTAGCCTACTAACTATCTTAAAAATATCTTCTAGCCTATCATTTTCAGTTTTACTCATTGTCGTCGACATATTTATTAACTTATTATCTTTATTTTCAATTTCGTTTTTATCTTCCATTTTTCCTTTAGTATTAATATCTGCCGTAAAAATTTTTTTAAATTTCATCCCCAATCTAGAGTTTAAAGTGGTTTTTTCTTTATAAACTTCTTTTATCTCACTATTTACTGCTTCCTTTTTTTCAATTTGTTGTTTTATCTCATATTCTAATTTTAATTTTATTTCATCTAAAATTGTCTTTAATTCTTTGTCACTATCCTCTTTCTCTCTTTCTACACTTTCAATTAAATATTCTAAAACTAATGTTGTAAATCTATCTAAAACATCATATTCATTATAAAAATTCACATGAATAACTAATGATTTGGTAAGCGTATACCCAGCCGCAATATCTAATAAGCTACTTTTACCTGTTCCTACAACTCCCCCAACTAAATACGAGCCATACATTTTCTTATTAATACGTTCAATTATCTTATTAATATTATCGGATTTAAAAATATACCCAACTTCATCTTTTCCAAGTGGATAATTAAGATTTGTTTTTCTAGATTCATATAATTTTGACATATATTCACCGCTTTCCTTTTATTGCATTTCGTGAAGATAATCTAAATTCATCTACTCTTAATAGTCACTACGAACCCATCCAATACCAGGCTTTCTCTCCATTTGATTATGTAATGATGTAACAACCATTCCCGCTAATTCATCTGGATTTTTCCATTTCTCAATCATTCGATCTTTTTGTACTTTTTCTTTAAATTTTTCAAGTTTTTTCTTCTTTTCATCAGATTCGATAAAATTCTTTTCTACTGAAACATTATCGTCAATAATAAATGCAAGTATTGGCTTATTCATTTTCATAGCATATAAAAATTCTTTTTCTGTATAACTTATCCCAGCATCGCTTCCGTTCTCAATTTCAGTTCCATATCGATTTCCAATAATAAGGACATAATAATCCGAACTTTCTATAGTGCCTTGTATTATTTCCCATTGTCCCTCATCTCCTGCATTAAACATTTCCATGCCCACAGGAAAATGCATCATCCGTAAAATGGCATCCCTAACTTTTTGTCTTGGTTCTACAAGATCAGTATAAGTCGACGAGATAAAAATTTGATATTTTTTCTTTACATTTTTATTATCAATCGAATATTTAACTTTTTCTATATCGCTATCTTTTTTATTTAAAGAAAGATAACTCATTTTTTCAAATAGATTCATTTTATCTTCTTCAAGCATTTCTGCCGCTTTGTCTCTTCCTTCTTCAGCCATTTCTGTTCTTAATAGTGATTTTTGTACTCCTACATATTCTTTAAATATTGACCACTTATTTATATTAAATGCTAAATCATTTAACCTTTTTAAAATAACACCGTATTCATTTGGCAAATATTGTTTCAATTTCAAATAATAATCATAATTGCACCCTATCGAACAAAAGTCATCATTTAATTGTTCTATTTCAGATGACAAAAAACTATCCACCTCATGGCATTCTGATGATGCAAAATCCAGTTGCTTACAATAAATTTTCAACGAACTATCCCAAACACATTCTCCATTTTCATCAAAATATTTTATTATATACTCTGTTTTATAGCCAAAATCATTCCAGCCTTTATTATAAGATAATACAATCGTGTTTTTGTAATCACAACATAAAGCATCGGCCTTTACAATTTTCATTATGAATCACCTCGTATGTTTTTATTATAATTTTTCTCATATTTAAATATAAAATAGTAAATTTACTATAGCCACGTAATCTCAATAAATCACAACCTTCGTTCCATTTGGAATATTATCATATAGCCACTTTGCATTATTGATATCCAGTCTTACACAACCATGCGAGACCTGTTTACCAAGTGTTCCATCCTGGATTTGTGTCATACTACCACGATTATAAAGCACTGAATGGAACAAATAGTTTCCATAAAACTGCGTATAATACCAACATGTATAAGACCTGCTACCAAATGATTTACCTCTTCCATAGATTGTAAACTCCCCTTTTACTGTAGGCGTAGAAGGCTTTCCCGGCCCACATGACCACAATGCAACTCGACTCCAATTACCATAGCTTCCACTATAAACGCCCACCTGACATGCAGATGTGTCTGTCATAATAAGCCATCTTGTAGAACTGGCTCTTACCTGTGCGTTCTGAGACATTACATCTAATGCTGCCGGTTTTGGTGTATATACAGGCTTATTTTTATAATAATTTGCAACACTTCCAGGTGCAGGTGCCCCCTTTCTTACCAAATTAATCCTTAGAGCCTCTACTCTATAACTAATACCAGTTGAGCCTGATGTCTGTCCATTTGAAGCCCAACCTAACCATCCATAATTCTCTATATGTGAACTGTAGTATATATTATAAAATGTTGCTAACTGACCTGTAAGCTTTATCTCAATGGCTTCTACCTGCTTAGCCCTACCTGAGGTTCCAGAATATTGCCCCAAAGTTTTCCATCCAGTCCATCCTATATCCTGCACATGCGTTCTATACATGATAGTACCGGTTAATGAATGTACAGTATCCTGAGATAAATTGATATTAATTCCTTCAATTCTCAGTTTTCGTCCTGTCGTACCTGTAATGTTTCCCCCTGAAACCCACGGCATATTACCTATATCCTGTACATGAGATGAATATGTAAGATAGCTGTTAGCAAGTCCCTGTAAATAACTTTTCTCTGATGTAATTTCAGGTTTATTGCTAAGCTCATTTTTGTCTATAATCCGGATTTCTAATGCTTCAACTCTATCTGCCAGTCCGATACTGCCTGATATCTGACCATTTTTTGTCCATGGCATCCAGCCGACATCCGCTATATGCGTTCTATAATAGATATCAAAATGTTCACTCAATTCTCCTGTAAGATGCATCTTTATTGCTTCAATCTGCAAATTACGTCCTACTGTTCCGGAGATATTTCCACCACTTACCTCATTCTGCCAGCCTATATTTTTAATATGACTGGCATAGGATATTCCCCCTGAATATGATGTTGAATTATCAAGTACTATATTCATGGCCTCTATTTGCAGTCCACGTCCTGTTGTTCCAGAAGTAGTTCCATCACTTACTTCATTCTGCCAACCGATATTCTGTACATGTGCTGCATATCTAACACCAATATAATATTCATCAGGTTCTATCTCTGTATCTGTATCTGTATCAGTATCAGTATTTGTCCCTGTCAAATATCCCGTTTTCTCAATATTCTTGTCTACTTCAGAACTTTCGTCATTTTCTTCACTAGAAAGCTGATCTGAACTAGATACCTTGTTTTCTATTGCAGTATTTTCTATTGCAATATTTTCAACTACAGTATTTTCTGTTACATTACTGTCAACTTCAGGATTTCCTATCTCATTTTCCACAATTCCGTCATATAATTCATCTGCATAAACCGTACTGGTAGCCAAAATAAGCACTGATACGAGCATAATAGAAATTAATTTCTTCATGTATAGCACCTCCTCAAATTTATAGTCCTATTTTATCACATATGCATTTTATTTAAAACAAAAAAAAGAAACTAATACAAATTATCTGTATCAGTTTCTTTTTTATTAATTTATCTGGCAATATATGCCATTGTATTTTTAGAAATTATTCCACCATAATTATTGCCAGGAGCTGACTGTCCTTTCTTCACTAGCACTATCTGCAATGCTTCTAAATGAAGGTTTTGTCCGGATGTTCCTGCATTCTGTCCATTCTTTGCCCATTCGAGCCATCCGTAATTTTGTGCATGTACTCTGTAATAGATATCGTATTGATTTGCCATTTCTCCCGTCAGAGATATATTTATTGCCTCTACATTCAGAGCTCTGCCTGTCGTTCCTGCAAGTGCACCATCCATCACCGTATTCTGCCAGCCGATATTCTGTACATGTGTCTGGTATTTTATTCCTCCTGAACACGGCTGCCCGTCAAGATCTATCCTTATTGCTTCAAGTCCGAGATTTCTGCCCGTTGTTCCACTGAGACTTCCGTTTTCCACTGCACCCTGCCAGCCGACATTTCTCACGTGGCTCTGGTATTTTACTGACGCATTTGTATTGATTGCCGGAACAGCACTGCTTTTTGATATATATGCTTTTGCATTATTAGATGTATAACCGCCATATACTGCTGTCGGGGCTGCATCTCCTTTTGCTGTTACAACTATCTGTATTGCCTCAAGTCTATATGCATATCCTGAGGTTCCTGCTGCCTCTCCATTTTTAGCCCAGGCTAACCAGCCATAATTTTGTGCATGTACTCTGTAGTAGATATCATACTTATCAGCATCTTTACCGGTAAGCTTTAACATTAATGCTTCCACATGCTTATTCTGGCCGGTTGTTCCACTCTGTTCTCCATTGAACGAGTTTCCATGCCATCCGTCATTTTTCACATGTGTTGTATAGATCACACCAATGTCTGCATCTGATTTTACATTTATTTTTATTGCCTCAAGCTGCAGCCCTCTGCCTATGGTTCCTGCCATAGCTCCATTTGACACACCATTCTGCCATCCGATATTTGCTACATGTGTCTGGTATGATACTGATACACTGTTTAATACCCAATGTGCATACAACACATGATCTGAAGCTGTTTTTACTGCACTGTTAGATCTTATCTGTTCTCCACTGTCAGTAGCCGTCCACCAACCTGCAAATGTATATCCGTTTCTTGTCGGTGTAGGTAATTCACCATATGCATTTCCAAAAATAACAGTTTTTGTATTAGCAGTAACTGTTCCACCATCAGCATCAAATGTAACTGCGTAGCTGTTTGCTGTCCAGTGTGCATAGATAGTCTGATCAGATGTAACCTCTGCTTTTGTATCTTTAGTAATCTGTGTTCCACCGTTAGCTGCTGTATACCAGCCGGTAAATGTATAACCATCTCTTTTAGGTGATTCCAAATCACCGTAGTTTCCCAGATATGTTACCTTTTTGCTGCCATTTGATACTTTTCCACCTGTTGCATCATACTTCACAGTCAATGTTGCCGATGTCCATTGTGCAGTAACGGTCATATCCGATACTACACTGTTAAACAGCTTATCCCATCCTGTCAATGTATAGCCTGGCAATGACACATTTGGCGGTGTTGCCGCTCTGCAATAGGATGCTTCGTCAGTCTTTACTATTTCTCCATTACTAATAAAAGTAACCTTATACTTTATTGGAGATCCATCTCTATATGGTTCATACTTTTTTCTTGTCAAATAATGCTGAAAGTATGCTTTCATATTATCTCCAAAAGCCTTCCTAAGATCCTCGTATCTTGCCTTATAGGATAATACATCAAATGACGCACAGGCTACACGCCCTTCTGCCATTCCGTAATTTAAAAAATGATATAACAGTTCTGCCGAATTATTGCCTATCGCCTTTTGCAGATCTGGATACATATTGTAATAGTAATTTGCATCAAACACCGAAGAATAATCATTTCCAATTATTGTTCTTCCCGCATACCAATAATCCAAGTCTACACTTCCAGGCTCCATCCCATATTGTACTGCATTTGCTGAGCTCGTAAACTGCCAAAAATCATATTTGAAAGAATTATAATGTTCCGGTGGATTTGAATATGCCGCACTCCATATACAATACGCATTTGAAAGATATTCTCCCTCTAAATAATTTGTAAAATATGAAGTACTTGCATAAACCATAGGCGTATATCCTGCACTCTTCACCTTTTCACAAAACGCAGATACTATACCCGTATATGCACTCTTAGAGAGATTTGCCTGTCCAATTCTCTCATTCTGATTAAAGCCCTCATAATCAATAACCAATGGCATTGAGATATTATACATATAAATATTTGAAATCAGTGTATTAGCTTCTTCTACAGCTTCTCGTTCATTTATAGCCTCAGAATAAAAATACGCACCTACTTTTACTCCTGCGTTAATGGCATTTTGAATATTAGCCCTGAAATTTGGATCTAGCTGGATTATCCCATCAGTCCTTCCTCTATAAGCAACACGAATAAATGCATATTGAATCCCGGCATTTTTTGCCTGTGTCCAATTAATATTTCCCTGCCATTTAGAAACGTCACATCCTAACACTCCGCTTCCCGCTCTCGCAAGACTATTACCATCATATTGCTGTAAATCTGTTGTATTCACTCCATACGTTTCAACGCTATTATCCGTATTATAATAGCGTTTATAATATTCAGGATCCTGTAAATCTGATTCCTGCACCTCATCGCTTTCATTTAATGACTCTACTCGTGCCTTTTCTGCTCTATTATTGACATTCTCCTCATCTGCACCATATGCAATACAATTAGATGAAAATAGCATTGTAAATGATAAAATGATACTCAATAACCTTTTCATGCTTTTTTGCATTTTATTATATCCTTCCTATAATTTTATGGTTCTATTGTACCATACATATCATAATTTCAAAAATATAAAAAGTCACAAAAAAAGGCCAGAATTCTGGTCTTTTTTGTATTATCTGTTTATTTTGAATAAAATGCCTGTTTATTATTAGAGATAATGCCTCCATAATTAGTATCAGGTGCTGACTGTCCTTTCTTCACTAATACTATCTGCAATGCCTCTAAATGAAGGTTTTGTCCGGATGTTCCTGCATTCTGTCCATTCTTTGCCCATTCGAGCCATCCGTAATTTTGTGCATGTACTCTGTAATAGATATCGTATTGATTTGCCATTTCTCCCGTCAGAGATATATTTATTGCCTCTACATTCAGAGCTCTGCCTGTCGTTCCTGCAAGTGCACCATCCATCACCGTATTCTGCCAGCCGATATTCTGTACATGTGTCTGGTATTTTATTCCTCCTGAACACGGCTGCCCGTCAAGATCTATCCTTATTGCTTCAAGTCCGAGATTTCTGCCCGTTGTTCCACTGAGACTTCCGTTTTCCACTGCACCCTGCCAGCCGACATTTCTCACGTGGCTCTGGTATTTTACTGACGCATTTGTATTGATTGCCGGAACAGCACTGCTTTTTGATATATATGCTTTTGCATTATTAGATGTATAACCGCCATATACTGCTGTCGGGGCTGCATCTCCTTTTGCTGTTACAACTATCTGTATTGCCTCAAGTCTATATGCATATCCTGAGGTTCCTGCTGCCTCTCCATTTTTAGCCCAGGCTAACCAGCCATAATTTTGTGCATGTACTCTGTAGTAGATATCATACTTATCAGCATCTTTACCGGTAAGCTTTAACATTAATGCTTCCACATGCTTATTCTGGCCGGTTGTTCCACTCTGTTCTCCATTGAACGAGTTTCCATGCCATCCGTCATTTTTCACATGTGTTGTATAGATCACACCAATGTCTGCATCTGATTTTACATTTATTTTTATTGCCTCAAGCTGCAGCCCTCTGCCTATGGTTCCTGCCATAGCTCCATTTGACACACCATTCTGCCATCCGATATTTGCTACATGTGTCTGATAGGATACAGATACACTGTTTAGTACCCAATGTGCATACAATACATGGTCAGAAGCTGTTTTTACTGCACTTCCAGCATTTACCTGTTCGCCACTGTCTACAGCCGTCCACCAGCCTGCAAATGTATATCCGCTTCTTGTCGGTGTAGGTAATTCACCATATGCATTTCCAAAAATAACAGTTTTTGAATTGGTATTAACTGTTCCACCATCAGCATCAAATGTAACTGTGTAACTGTTTGATGCCCAATGTGCATAAACAGTCTGATCAGCTGTAACCTCTACCTTTGTATCTTTAGTGATCTGTGTTCCACCGGTAGCTGCTGTATACCAGCCAATAAATGTATACCCATCTCTCTTAGGTAATTCCAAATCGCCATATGTGCCACCATATGTAATATTCTTGCTTGTATTTGCAAGATTACCTCCTGCTGCGTCGTAATTTAATCTTACTGTAACCGGAGCCCAAACTGCATTAACTGTTGTATCTGAAGCTATCTTATTATATTCCTTATCCCACGATAATACATACCCAGTCTTTGTTATTTCCGGAGCTTTCGCCCCTCTCATACACAAAACATTCTGTGACTCAACAATCTGACCATTATCAACAAAATCCACTTTATATCTCAACGGCGATACATTACGATTTTCCTTCGCACCATATGATATGTAATGGTCTACATAACTCTCATAATCATCACCATACGCACTTTGTAAGTCCCTATATCTTGTTTTGTAACTTATAACATCAAAATTCTCACTTGCCTGACGACCTTCATGTATACCAATGTTCATATAATGCTGATAATACGCAGACCAGTTATTTCCAAAGGCTTTCTGCAGATCAGCATAGTTGTCTTTATAAAAATGAACATCAAATATCGCATTACCACGACGCCCCTCAGCCATACCATTCTGTAGAAAATGCTTCAATGCGGCTTCTGCAGAATTTCCCCAGTTGTTCTTTACATCAGGGTTATTATTTAAATAATATGTTGCATCAAATATAAGATGATAATCCTCTTGTTTTAATCCAAAATAATTAACTATTCCCTGCGCATCTGCGATACCAAGCTTTTTTAAAGCTGCATCTGATCCAAGGTAATTAGTCGCATCACTTTGATTACTTATATACGCATGTTCAATAATAATTCCAGGGAAACCGGCCTTTTTACTATTTCTAATTACACTATAGTAATCACAAATAGACCCATCTGCATAGGTATCTCCACTCTCAGAATTTCTGATACGTGTTCTATCATTTGCCAGCCCTAATGCGACTAACTGTTTAAGAACTTCGTTTGCTAATGCTCCACCTTGTGCACCAATATTCGCATTTAAGCTGAAATTAGGATAATAAACTGTTGCTCCATGAACACTCGAGCTGGTTGTCGAATTATTATGAATTGAAACAAATACACTTGCTCCTACTGACTTAGCATAGTTTACTCTATCTTCAAGAGCAACATAATGATCATCACTTCTTGTCATATATACATTTACACGTTTGTATTTACTAAGCTCTTCCTTGCAATACTGTGCAATCTTTAAATTAAGTGTTTTTTCTAAATAGGTCTTTCCACCATAACTTGCCTGTGCGCCACCATCGTTGCCACCATGCCCAGGATCAAGAACAACATTTACTGCTGGACTTGCTCTAAAGAGATTATTGTACTCTACATCAACCGATGCTGCTGCAATAGCCTCACTAATTGTATTTCCGCCAGCTTGTGTTGATGTTCCATCCGGATTTATTACTACTGCATCATACACTTCACTATCTGTATTTTCATTATCTGAATTGTTATTATCAGAATCCTCCGCATATGCATCAGCATCCAAATCCATTACAACAGTATCAATTCCAAACTGTGCACTAATTCCAATTGCTTCAAAATCTACTGAATCCCCATCAATTTCGAGAGACTTAACTATATAACATCCTGAGACAAGATCACTTGATTCAAATATCAGGTTCCCGTCCTCCGTCATCTCTCCACTTATTTCAAATAACTGATTTAAATCGGTATTTTCAACTGTTAATCTAGCATTTGATTGATCAATGCCATCAGCTAATCCAACAATTATCCTTACAGCATCTCCCTTTTTAACAGATGGATCTGCAACAGATAAATATGTAACTATCTGATTTTCACTATTATCTTGTTGTTGATAGCTCTCCGTACTATTACCTGTCTCTGCAGAATCAGCAAAAACAAAAGTGTTTGCCGAAATCAGCATAGAAAGCGTCAACAACAGTGCTACTACTTTTTTCATCTTAAAACGCCTTTCCTTTTGTAATAAATCTAAAATATAGTTTATCACATAAGAAAAGACGTTTAAAGAGTTACCTTTTTTATATTTTCTTAAGATTTTTTATATTTCATAATTGTATACTCATCATTTTGATATATACATTCCATATTATCCGAAATATCATTAGCCGTTAATGAAGCTGTATACAATACCAGATAATCAATATCAAACTCTCTAAGACTGTCATCTACAGTTCCAATATTCCAATTCTGGTCCATATACAACGGTATGATAAGAGTATTTTCAAGAGTATTGTACTTTTGTTCCTCTCCATTACTAATAAATGTAGTCTTTGAATATCTATTTACCGGTACCTTTATATCACCACAAAGCTCTCTTACTCCATAGGATAATTCCTCTGGCAATAATAGTGTGCTTTCATTACCATTGGCATCTGCATGTATTACATCTACGATATCAACAGTCCTTTGATCCAGCTTATACACATTCTCTCTTTTCGCCCAGGAACCATTTTCGTAAATCGATTGTCCCAATGAGATTACCGCCAAATCCATGAGAATAAAAGCCAGTGCAACATGGTTTTTATCATTTATTTTCTTTATAATGATATATATAGCCATTGTAAATACTATCGGCATATTCAGTAACCAAAATATACGCCAGTAAACATCAGCACCTGTAATATATTTTGCAACAAAGCCTATAAGCAATGGATTTGCAAATGTGATTCCCAAACATATAACAGGATATACTATTAGTCCTCTATCTCGTCTACTGCCTTCAAAAGCAATAATAATAAGTGCTGTGATAAATAATAACAGCATACTGCTATGTCCTCTCAAAAATCTGTCCATCAATTGAGCTATATACGATAAATTATCAGCTCCATCCGTCACAATATCATACGTTGACAGACCATTTAGTTTATCTTTGTACATGAACATCAGTTTAGCTGCGATCCATGGCAGAATAATAATGATCGGACAGCATAATTTAAGAGTTTCTTTTATATTTCTTGTATCTATAAATTTTCCACACCATAAGCAAAAATACATTATAGGATACAAATATATCGCAACTGTGGTAGTACTAATTCCGGCAAGTAAAATTAATGCAATAAATACTATATCCCGTTTTCTTGCTTTATTATTATAATTTTCAGCAAAATACCATAATAAGATTGGAATGAACAAGGCTACAAATACCGCTTTTCCCTGCCATATCCTGTTTAAGACAAAAGAACTCTGTGTATACCCTGACCAGCCTCCAAATATAGTTATAAGACTGTACATTATACTTAGTTCACTTGCATATCTTTCATCTATACACTTTGCCAGCTTCCAGATGACAATATAATGGCTGACCAAAGCAAATACCGGCCATATAGTATGAGCAAGCACAGCCGTGTTAGTTCTAAAAAATTGCTTTAAAACAGCCAGTAAGACCTCATATCCCACCAGTGAATACTGACTTGAACTCTTAAGATATGTCAATCCTGATGCAGGGTCTATTCCGGTCAGCCTGTCAGTACTGATATATGTATTGACCTGTGCCAGATAATAGCTGTCATCAATATCACCATGCTGATAATAAACAATCATAAATAACTGGAATAATATTGTTATAAGTAAAATAATGTATAAGCAGCATCTGCGCCTGTCACTTATAATCTCATGACATTTTTCCCTGCAAATGCTGTAAACATTGCCGATATCTGAAAATAGCACAACTATGGAGGCAGCCAGCACTATACCATATATGCCTATGATCAAAGCATAAAGTGTTGAAAACTTCAAGTCAAACAGCATAAATGGTGTCGAAATAACAAATGTCATCCCGAAAAGAACCACCAATCCTGTTATATAACAACTTTTGTTTTCTAATTTAGTAACTTTATTTATAGCAAATCCAACTGTACCACAAAATATAAATAAAAATATCGGTATAATAAATAATTTTAACATTAATATTGCCATTTTAATTACCTATTTCTACCCTTAATAAAATCCCCCAGCTTTCTGTACCAGCCGGTCATTTTCCAGGATGTAGACGAATATACCGTGTTCAATTCAGTTCTAAGCCTGTTGATCTCGTCATTTTTCTCTGCCAGATTATTATTAAGTACGGCATTATCATTAATAACACCCTCAATTAATTTTCCACCACAGGAATAAAAGTCATAACTGTTAAAAACCAGCTTCAATTTACAACTACTATCTACGTTTACCGGTATAATTATCTGTGGATCAACACTCGAAAAACAAATCTGTCCATTATATTCATGTCCACCAATAATAGAATAGTTCTGTTGTTTTTGATCTCCGCAATAAATTTCTAATGAGCTTATAACCGCCCTGCCAATATCATCAGGATCGAAACGTACCATCTTAACATTTTCATCCACGTCTATCTCAATAGATGATATAATACCATCCTGAGTATCTGACAGTCTGAGTCTCTTAATCAGCTTGTCATCCTCATTAAATCCGGCTCCACGATCAATAAATATCTCTGCCTGCACCTCATTATCTACATATTGATCCAATGGCGAAACATTCTTTTGGAATAGATGTCCCACCTGTTTTCCAGAATCCACTCTATTCTGCACATCCAGATTTATCATTTCTTCAAATAACCGCTCTGAAGATTTACCGTCCAAATGATTATGAAAAAATGGCATCAAATTTTTTCTGGTTTCCTTATATGCATCATCTCCGTTTATAATGTCAGACATATTTTTTATCAACTGATCCTGAGCCTTAACAATAGCTCCCGGCATTAACAGAGCCGGATCGTCAACTATAAAACCTCTGTCCGCCCTATATTTTTCAATATCCGGGCATGAAAATATAATAGGCTTATCCAATAATAAATAGTCAACATAAATAGATGAATAATCTGTTATAAGTCCATCAAAAGCATCCATAATATGATATATAGTACACATGTTGCTATTCATAATGTCTGTATCTAAAAATATAAGTCTTTTAGGTAATTTAAAATCACCACTCTTATATAATTCATTGTCAGCAAAATGTACCTTTGCTACTATATATGCATTTCTCTTCTCAAGAAATTTATCTAACTCCTCAACATTATAATCCTGATAATTAAAAATATTCTTCTCAAAATGCTCACCCTCATCCTTCAAACCTTTACGCATGGTTGGCAAATAGAAGAACAGTTTACTGTCTTCAACGTTGATATCTACTAACTTTTGCAATTCCTTTTTGGCATCACTATGAAACATAATGTCATTTCGAGGATATCCTGTTTCGCTGACCTTCCTTGGATCTATTGCAAACATTCCACTCAATGTAAGATGTGAAAATCTAGAGGTAGCTGTTACAAGATCTGTTTGTGTTGTAACAATTTTTAATCCATCATAATTATTTTTGCTGACTGTCGCACTATCAAAAAATCCTATAACTTTTAATGGAAATCCATGCCATGCCGCGATATGCACCTGCTCCGGTCTCTTTTTATATGCAAAATCAAAGGATGATGTTATTAAATAATGTGCTTTATTCACCATTTCATCCGCATAATCCGATCCTTCCAAGGCACATTCAATACCTTTGCTTTTAAGAAGCTCATACATTGTCTGATTTTTTATTATCCAACAGGTCTGATAATCTGTATTCTCGTTTATATACTCCCAAAATCCCCGTGGATTATCAGCAAAATCAGGATCTGAACCAAACACAATCAACTTTTGTTCTATACCCATATGCTTACTCCTTACCTTTAAGTTCTTTTTTTATCTTTGTTGTAGAAACCTCCGGTGTTCTGCTAAGATATACAACATCGCAGATATCTTTCAGATCATCAAACTTTCCACTCCAGTCATCTCCCATAACAAATGTATCAACATGATACATCTCTATATCACTTCTCTTTTGTTCCCAACATTCCTCCGGTATTACCAGATCGACATATCTTATGGCTTCTAATAAACGTTTTCTCTCCTCAAACGAAAAATAACACTTTTTATTTTTTTCCTCATTAAATTGATTTGTAGACAAACCAACAATTAAATAGTCTCCCATTTTTTTTGCACGTTCCAGTAAATTGATATGACCATAATGTATCAGATCAAATGTACCATATGTAATTACTCTTTTCATAATCAGCCTCCATATAATATTTTCTTTCTATATAGTTTAGAATCCTTTAACAGCTCTACATCAAGATAATCCGAATCCATTGTAAGATGATCACCGGAAATCACAATAGTTGTGTTTTCATAGAAATCCATCCGTAAAGTGTGTATCTATCGTCAACATTGTAAAGTTAAAAGGATCTTCTTCATTTGCTAAATCCGCTATTTCTGTTTTCGCATACTCAAACAGCTTTTTATCTTCATATCCCCACCACACTTTGTAATCCTTATCAATATATCCTTCGTCTATTGCAGTATTATAATCAAAAATCTTATAATTTCCATGTCCGGTGAAATACGAGGCTCTACTAGCAAACTTTCCTTCCGATCCGATCATAACCCCCTGATTATATCCTTCTTCATTTAATAAATCGTTGTTTCCTGATTTATATATTTGAAATAGTTCACTGTATCAAAATGAAAGCATACAATAACAACTGCATATACTATTTCAATTCCACCAATCCAGAAAATCCAGTTCAAAAAAGTAGATTGCCTCTTAAGTACTCCCAACCCCCAGTAACCGAATATTACCACCAGAATACTCATAACCACTATCAGAACCACCGAAACAATAACTACTGTAAATGACGATGTGTTAGTACCATCCAGAGGAGTATGCAAATGATATATCAACTGTCCCAACGACACATCTTCAAAATTTTCTGTCAAATAGTACTCACCATATATTAAACAGTTCCCTAATGTCACTACAATAATCGTAAATATAATTTTAATAATATCATACCATTTTATCTTTTTAATTTGTTGTTTTCTGCATAAAACAAATTGTAAAATTCCAAAAATAAAATATATCACAAAAACCGTATAAAAGAGTTCTAAGTTACTCTTAATACAATTATCCGTCAGTTGCTGATTAAATTTAGAATCTATTATAAATCTACAATCGTTATTCAGACCCTCTACTTTTAGATCTTTTCCGCATACTTTTACATTAGCATCCCCAATGCCGCTTATGTACTTTCTAAATTGCTTTCCGTTAAGTGAAATAACATCTTTTCTTCCATCATTTACCATAACTCTCTTGATAGAAAAATCTCCCTTAAAATCAGTAGGGTCAAGTCTAAGCAAATACTTTTGATACTCAGATATTGTTAAATCCATGCTTAATTCGATCGTATTACCTTCAAAATACGATTTAACACTGTTTTTCTCACTTATATCATTTTCAGTTTTTGCATATAATAAAATCCCTAATAGTATTCATTTTGCCATCCCCTGTCTCTTTTGTAAAATTACACTTAAATAGTATATTATAGGTAGGTGTACTTTTCAATACAATCTTAAGATTTTCTTAAGAAACGTTAAAAAGCGTCTAATTACTGACGCTTTTTAACATTTCTAGTCTCTTTTCTAATAATGTCTTTAAATATTCCTATAACAAAAATACTCAGAAGCGTTACTACTGACACGAAAAATCCCAACGCAGCTCCACTTATACCGCTTTTTTTCACAAAATAGTCGGAAGCAAGCTTCGCAACTATTGCAGCCATAATATAGCCACTGAATATCCATCCCGTCTTTCTCATTATAGTGAGTATATAATACCCAAAATATGATAATGAATTTATTCCACCGGCCAGCATCAAAAATACAAGTACTCCCTTATATTTTACCAACGATGTTCCTGTCATTATTTCCAGGACCGGTATCCCCAGTAAATACGCTCCAGTCATGCATACTACTGTGAATACACCAATAACTCCTGTAATAACAAGCATAGATTTGATAAATGCTAAATCTGTACTGAGCTTTTCATATTCCTGCGATAATTTAGTCAACGCTGGTTTCAAAATAAATGTGGCACACAAATTTATTATTGACACCGGCATAAATAATGCTTGAAAATACGAAGAAAAACTGCTTGCCATATTGGCATCAACCGCTATTCTACTGGCACTCAATATGTATGACCATAAAAATGTTCCAAGAAAGAGTGGAAAACAGCTTTTGATAATACTGATAAATGCTTGCAAATTCCAATCAGGTCTTATATTTCTAAATGCTTTCATCGGAAGAGTATCAAATAACAACACTCCTAACACTGCAAAAATTATTGAAATAGTAATCGCAAAAATCAAATTGTGTGTCACTATTATAGATATCAGAAGAATTCCGACAGACAATATCGTTCTATAAGCCTGTGATTTTCCTGTTAGATCAAGTCTGCCATCTTTCTGAAAAGTTCCTTCATATAAATCTGCATATCCATCAATATATCTATATACGCACATCAAAAAAATCACCATAAATTTGTGCCATGTTCCCTGACCTTTGAGCATAGAATATACTATCGCAACAAGCACCGACACCATAAGCAAAATAATCTTTACTGCTTTATATTGCCCAAATGTAAATAAATCCTTGACATCTGTTACCTGAAATGTTCTTGTCTCATAATATTCTATAAAGGCCAGCATCTGTGCAACAGTTATCGCAATTGCAAAAATTCCGCCTTCATCTGCCCCCATAATTCTTATTACAATGAGTGATAGGAGCATGGAAGCCGCTGAAAAAATTGTGCTTCCAACCATATTCCACATAAAGTTTTTCTTTTCCGTTGTTTCTTTACTTGTATATTTTGAAACTAATCTTAACATAAATTTACTTATTTCTATTCTCGTAATCCTGTAATGCCATAGACTGTGCCAATTGTCTGACTCTGTCTGAATTTCTTGAAATTGACATAGTCAACCCAAAAATTATTATTACCAGGAAAATAATTCCTGCAAAAAACACCATATTAGTTGCATCATATATTCCCAATAAATTTGATATTCCTGTTAGTAACCCCGGTACAAGTACTATCAGTGCCAAACCTATGGACAGCAAAAGCCATGTCAGAGCATATTTAAGTTCCAATGCTCCTTTTTTTATCAAACTGACTATTTTTATTAAGCCTAATACCAATAAAACGACAATTATTACTTTAATTCTTGTAGTCATCATTTTCTATCTCTTCCCCCTTAGCGCTTCCATCAGTATTGCTAACGATACCTTTATCATATAGTATACTGACTTTTTCATGGTTATAGACGAAACACCTCCCTGACGAGCTCTCATTACTACAGGTATTTCCTCCACTTTATATCCCGGCTTTAATACAGCAACCACAGTTTCAGGTTCCGGATAATCTTTTGGATAACTATTAGCAAAAAGCTTTATAACATTTTTGCCAGCCATTCTTAATCCAGATGTTGCATCAGTTATTTTCTTTCCCGTAACCAGTTTGATCAATACAGTAAAATATTTAATACCTAATCTTCGAGTGAAAGAAGACTGAAAGCCCTCTTTAGTTATAAATCTTGATCCTATAACCATATCAAGATCATGTGTCTCCATATATTCTGCCATTGTTCTCAAGAATGCCGGATCATGCTGTCCATCGCCATCAACCTGCACTGCCAGATCATACTCATATTTTTCAGCATATTTGTATCCCGTCTGAACAGCTCCACCAATGCCTAAGTTTATTGGCAAATTAACATAATTGTAATTATTCTTTTTACAGATTTCCAATGTATCATCTTTTGAACAATCATTGATAATAACATAGTCAAAATCAGGCGCATTTTCTTGAATATCTTTAACTGTTGCCTCAATATTCATTCCCTCATTGTATGCAGGAATAATTATAAGTTTTTTCATTAATTTTCTCCCTATAAATCATTTGATTTCTCACTGGTACCGTAAACTTTAGTAAGTATTTTGGCAATAAACTTTGGCCAAAACTTGCAGAACATTACATAATCCTCTTTTGTTCTTGCATTATCGCCTAATATTTTTGATGTTTCAGAATCCTCATGTATCCTATGCAAGGTAAGTGGTTTCTTACAATAAACAAATGCTCCCTTTCGCTTTGACAACATCTCCCAGGCTTCCCAATCTTCATCTGATCTAAAGCCACTTTTAAATACAACCTCCGGACAGTTTTCCTTTACGTAAGTAACTGCCGGGCAGCAAATTGGAGAGCCAAGAGATAAAATTCTGCGTCTTATAAATTTGCTATTCCAAAATAGCTTTCGTCTTAATGGTAAAAGCATGATTCTTTTTATCTTTAAAAGCTTATTATCATATACCTTCTTGCCATCTCTTAGTTCGCCATAGTCTGTAAAAAATATAACAGGTTTGTCAACCTTTTGAATATAACTAAGTAAATTCTCTACATACTCAGGCTCATAAACATCATCCTGATGAGCAATTGTTACATATTTTGAATCAGCCTTTGCGTATGCAAAATTCCAATCCTGTGTAATTCCATGTTCCCCATTATTCACAAACATTTCTATATTGTATTTGCTGCACAAACCACTAATGTAATCATTTGGTGTAGATGTTGCTAATATAATATTAGTAGAAACAGTTTGATTTTTTAAAGATTTAATACACTCTTCAAGATATTCACTTTCTTTATACGCACATATTGCAAATGTATGTTCTTTCATTATTAGCTCCTAACTTAAATCATTCTAGCAATCAAAAAATTATATATACAATAAAGTACTATTATCTGCATTATTCCCAAAACCATCGCATTATACACTTTTTGATTTATCTTTAATCTTATTCCATTAAATCCAACCACTGATGCTAACGGATATATTATTGGTATTAAATACCTTGGCTGACATCCAGCAATTGAAATTTCTCCTACTTGTGTATATGCAATATACAATGAAGTTGCAACTAATGCCGCCGTACCTGCAAACATAACTACGCTATAACCGTAAAATACTTTACTATAAATATTAACATCACAGTTCTTTTTATCAGTAACAATTGTAAATATAAGAATAATCAAAATAATGATTGCAATAAATTTAGCCCCAACTCCCAAATATGCAAAATTATTCATATAACCATTAGTGTTTCCTAAAGATAAATAATCTTTCAAAAAGTCTAACAGAGTATGCGCATACTCAAACGGATTTGTCAAAATATACTTAATTTGCCCCACTGGATCAACGCCCAATCCTCCTCTTACATCTCCTCCTTTAGAAGTTTCTGAAAAGGTTCTTACTAATAAATCAACCAGCATAATGGCAAATGCTCCCGAGCAAATTGCATAGTAACTCTTCTTGCTCTGCATTTTTTTCTTAGGCATAAAAAATGGGATGAGAAGAACTGCTACATATATTTGTTTAGGAATTATTGCAATCGCAAATGAGCACACCATAATTATTGCGTCTTTATATGATATTTTTCCTTCTTCCTGACAATTTCCAACAAAATATGCCATCCCTAAAAAGATAAATCCAACAACCCATGTATCATATGAATAATTTGAAGAAATAAATAGTAATGTTGGGAACATTGCAATTGTAGCTAAGATCATCTTTCCACTATGAAGTCTTCTCATAGCATAATAACAACATAATGTATAAACAATAATAATAGGAATTTGTCCACACTTATATGTTAAGAAAAACGATGCACCAAACAATCTAAATACCGCAATAACTACGCCACTCAACAACGAACTTATTCTTATATCACTATCAATATAAGAAACTATACTTGTATCTTTCCCATCTAACAATTGTATTTTTTCATTATTTTCATCTATATTATTAGGTATTTCTAAAAAATCATTGTTATTAATTATTACGTCTAATTCCGCCTCAGAAATACCAACATCTTCAAAACTAGATGACTGCAATGCATATCTAAAGTGAGAGTCTAAATCCCAACCAATATGACCAATAGGAGCCGATATAAGCATGACCATTGCCGATATAAAAATCAATTTTGAAAAAATGATTTCCGGTTTGTCGTCAAGTATTTTCCTATGTATAATAGCCAAACATATTATCAAAATAATCCCACTAATAAACGCATGAACTGCATAATTATAAGTATCTCCACAAATAATGTGTTCTACTAACCATCCAACAACTATAGATAACCCTATGCTTCCACATTCTATTATGATTATTTTTTTATTATCTATAATTTTTTTATAAATACAAAGCAAATAATTTGTTTTATAATCTATAAATATTATCAAAAACACGAAAAAACCAGATAGCAAAAAACAAACCATCAATATTTTATAGGAAACAGTATTTCCTGACCGTATTGTTATTGCATCGTTTTCATGGATTTCTATACACTTGAATGAATAATCATCATCAATATCCAATCTGATTTGTTTAAATTTTCCGCTTGGGATCTTAAATCCTATAGTACTTTCTCCTGCAAAGCAAGTACCTCTAACACTGTCATTCTCATTCATTCCACTTCCATAGTCTAAGAACAATTGAGCATCAATATTTTTGTCAATGGTTTTATTCATATGCACAACAAGAGTTTTTGCTTCCATGCTATCTACATTAAATATGATGTATGCATCATCACCGTTTATAGAAATTTCACCATCTTCTGCTACGCTACATGATATACTATTTGAAATATCTGATATTTCCAACACCTTTTCTATATCATCTTTTTGTCCAGTAAACTGAACATGTTCTCTAGGTGACCATAGCATTGCAAGAAATATTGTAAAAAACATAACAAATGCAACAATTCCATATATAATTTTTGCAACTCTTTGCTTTAACATTTACTTTTTCCTTCCGAACTTAAAATTTCTCAATTATTAACAAATAATAAGTTCTTTCTTAGTTTTTGTAGCTTTATTCTTACAGCATACATATATTTCATATTTTCCGGCATCAATTTTATCAAATTCACAGATAAACCCCGATAAATCGGCGCCTATCTTTCTTTTAAAATGAATAGCCAAATCACTTCTATAAGTTCTCTGTGTAGTTATAAAATAGGACTTTTGGTCAGATTTCAGCCAAATCTTAACATCACCATTATATGGTTTTTCATTATAAAATGCCCATCCCTCGATGACACATTTATCTCCAACATATACTCTATCTATTGCATTAACAATCTTTTTGCATATAACTGGTCTTTCATCACTCTCAGTTACAACACATTTGCCTTTACTTTCTTTAAACATGTTATACGAAAAATCAGCCGCATGTTGAGCCAAATTCGAATTGTAAAATGGATCATAATTTTTAAATTCAGGATGAAGTTCATACATATAATTCTGTTCAGACATAAGGCGATTAAATTTTTCCTTGCTTAATAAATCATCACCTCTGCTCACAGATTCATGATGGTATAAAATAACATCATTTCTGACAACATTATAATATCCTGCCTCTACTAATTTAAAGCAGAATTCTACATCATTGTAGGTAACTGGCATTTCCTCGTTAAAGCCATTAACCTGCTCAAACTTACTTGCCTTTACCAGTAAACACGCTGCAGTAACTGTCAGCCAGTTATAATCTATCTTGTTACGTCCGAAATAATATATATTGTCATCACTTAATCCTGCAAATGCATGAACCGGACCATTTGCTATGTTAATAACACCTATATGCTGTATCAGCCTACTATTTGGATAAAGAAGCTTAGCTCCAACTGCTCCAACATGCTCTAATTCTGCATGTCCAACCATTCTTTCAAGCCATTCCTCATTAATTATTTCAATATCATCATTTAGAAATAAGTAGTAATCACCCTTAGCTTCTTTAGCTCCTATATTACACATTCTTGAAAAGTTAAAGTTCATTTTTTCATAGATATATCTAAAATTATACTTGTCTGCTAATCCCTGATACAGTTTCTTATTTTCGTCATTGCTTCCATTGTCCACAAGAATAACTTCAAAATTCCTATATCTGGTAATTTCATACAAGGTCTCTATACATCTTTTTAAGACTTTATAGTTGTCTTTTGATGGTATTATCACGCTTATAAGCGGATTGGTCTGCGAGATATAATTCACTCTATACTGATACATTATATCTACCATTTCCAGATTAGCCTTTAGACCACGCCTCTCAAGAGCATCCTCCTTACTCTTCTTTGCAGCCTCAAATATATATGGCTTTGCCGATGGATCCAAGGCTGTTGATTCTTTTCTCTCTCTCCAATGATATAATATTTTATCAATATGAGCTATATTATTTGTCTTTTCAGTAAATCTGAGTGTAAAATCATAGTCCTGTGCGCCCTCATACCCAGCTCTTAGACCACCTATTTCATTTGCAATGCTTCTACGATACACCCCAAAGTGACAAGTGTACATATGTGACATTAATGTATCAGGCGACCAATCCGGCTTAAAATGTGGCATATGTCTATTAAAGCCATCATCATCAATTTTATCCTCGTCACTATAGATAAAATCCAGATTTGAATCTTCATTCAGTTTTTTTACAACTTCATATAATGCATTTGGACGTAATACATCATCACAATCCATAAAAGCAACAAATTCACCGGTTGCAATTTCAAGTGCTGAATTTGTGCAACGTGAAATATGACCATTCTCTGTTCTATAGACAATCTTGATTTTTTCGTTTCCTTCGTACTTTGCAAGAGTCTCTCTCACACTATCCCATGAAGAACAGTCATCCGCCAAGCAAAGCTCCCAATTTGTATATACCTGATTAAGTACAGACTCAATACAAGGAATAAGATGTCTGTCCAGTACATTATAAACAGGTACTAAAATCGAAATCTTAGGATTATATTCAAACTTCTCATCATAGCTCTCGTTTCCTTCAAGCATAGTAATCCAGGTTTCATATTCCAAGCTGCGATTTAATCTCTCAGCCCTGCGTGCTCTTACCTTCTCAGGAACTACTTTATGATAAATTGGTCTTGCCACTTTTTTTATATTTTGCTTAATAGTATTCATAAATAATAACCTGCACCCTTCAATTGCTTATTTTTATCTCGTTTCAATCTCAATATATGGATTGTATACTGCATATTTATTTAATTTTTTCAAAGTCATACCCAAGATGGTTTCTAAATCATTCTCACTTCCATCCATATCCGGCTTTATCATAGATAATAATACACTCTTCTCTAACATAACACAGTCTGTTGAAACTGAATAACAATCTCTTGTACTTACAAGTCTGTTAAAATTTCCTGCTTCGAATCTTCCATATCCTTTAAACGGATATATAACACTTCCACCCTGATCTACATCTATTCCAGCTTGCAAAATATATTTCTTTTTACATATTTTTGCACCTACAGCTCCTACCTCTGGTCTTGTTATATATCCAAGCATTTCTTCTATACATTTAAAGCTCATGACTTTATATCTGTTATTGATAATCCAAATATAATCAGTTTGTATATCTTTTACAACTTCTTTTATCTGTTCTTTTGTTTCTATAAACAAGTAATTCTTATTAACATACTGGGAACTGCACTCAATTGAATCCACACATGCCTTATCATATATTCTATCACCAACCACAATAATAGTTATTGGCGTTGTCTTACTATACCCGTATATGATGTGATAAGTCCCATGATATGGTCCTTCTTCAACCTTAGCATCAATTTTCTTTCTTTTAATATGGTCTTCAAGTGCTTTTTTCCCGGCTTTAAATGCATAAAGCTTACTATCAGGATTTTCAGATGTAGAATTTTCATGGCATCTCCAATGATATAACATCTTAGGTATATGATATATAGAATCAGTTTTTTCTACACATCTTAGAATATAATCATAATCCTGTGCACCATCCAAATCAGGATTTAAAAACCCAACCTGTTTCACAATCGACATTCTTACTATAAACAAATGACAAATGTAATTATTAGCTCTCAAAAGATCTATATTAAAATCCGGTTTAAAATATGGTTGAAAATGTTTATTTCCCGCGGAATCTATTTTATCTTCATTTGAATATATAATATCTGCATCAGGCTCATTCTCTAAAAGCTTTGCGCACTCAAAAAGTGCATCCGGAGCTAACATATCATCATGATCTGCAAAAACAATAAAATCTCCTGTTGCCATTTCTATAGCAGCATTTGTATTTGCTGAAATCCCATGATTTTCCTCTAAAACTTTAAATTTAATCCTTTTATCATCAGCCAGATACTTTTCAATTATATTGATAGTCTCTTTATCTTCACCAGATTTATATTCGCTAGCATCGACAATACAGAGCTCCCAATCAGAATATGTCTGTGCTTTTATAGAATCAATCATAGCTCTTAGATATTCTGCATTGGTTCTATATACCGGCACGACTATACTAAATTTATAGTCCTCTTTGAAAAGGTATCTTCTTTGCAGCTCTAGCAAATTATCATCAAGTCGGTTTTTCTCCTGCCAGATTTTATATGCATTTTCTTCATCAAGCTTTCTCTTGATTTTTTTGGCAGTTGCAAACAGACCATTTTTTTTAATATTTAATACTATTCCACTATTCATATTTACATTGCATCTTCGTTGACTTCTCTTACAACACCGGTTATTTCTACACTTGAAACGCCATGACTAAATGACATATCTATCCAAGGATCATCCTTTCCAAAATAGAATACATCATCAACTTGTCTGCCATTCGTAGCTATAATATTGACATTTGCATCTTCTGCTACAATCTTCAAGTCACTAAGCGATATCGTTGTACCCTCTACCGGATCATATCTCACATGCTGGCATTTTGTCGGGAATTCATATACCTGTTTAAAGATATTACCATCCATCGGCATAACCTGAGTAAATGTAGCTCTCTCATTAAAGCCTGTTCCATCATCAAAGTAAAGTTTCGACAATTCATCGTTCTCACTTTTTTTAAACTGATATGCATCACATACCTCTTTCGCCCCACCAATCATCTTTACTTTGCCATGATCAAGCCAAACAACTGTATCACACATCTCCCGTATCTGAGATATCATATGTGATACAAATAGCACTGTAGTTCCGCCACTCATCAAATCAAGCATTTTCTTCTTACTTTTTTCCTGAAAGTCAGCATCTCCTACAGCTAATATTTCATCCACAATCAGTATTTCCGGATTCACAATAGTCGCCACCGAAAAAGCCAGTCTCATAAGCATTCCGGAAGAATAGTTTCTAATCGGCTGCTCTATAAACTCTCCAAGCTCAGAGAATTCAAGGATTTCATCAAACTTTTCATCCAGAAACTCTTTTGAATATCCCAGTATTGCACCATTAAGATATATGTTTTCTCTACCGCTAAGATCCATATCAAAGCCACTACCGAGTTCCAGCATCGGAACAATATTACCATGTGTTACAACACTGCCCTCTGTAGGCTTCATAATCCCTGAGATCACCTTCAATATTGTACTTTTTCCGGCTCCGTTGTGACCTACTATTCCCACAACCTCACCTTTTTTCACATTGAAGCTCACATCTTTAAGTGCCCAGAATTCCTCATATTTGAGTTTCCCCTTCACTTTCTGGATCATAAACTCTTTCAGGCTATTCAATTTGTCATTTGCCATTCGAAAGCATATAGACACATCTTTTACTTCTATCATGTTCATAGGTCATACTCCTTAATGCTTACAGATTGAAAATAAACTTGTCCTCGTTCTTTTTAAAGAACCAGAAACCAAGTATAAATGGTATAACTGATAGCAGAATACAATATAAATAATGCTGTGGTGACGGTGATACCCCATCTATGAGAATGCTTCTCACAAAGTATATAAACTGATACATTGGATTACAATGAAAAGCTTTTAATAATATAGATGAAGTAATAATATTTTCTGTATAGAAAATAGGTGTCGCATAGAGCCACACTGTGCTCAGTACATTCCATATAAACTGCGTATCCTTAAAAAACACCATTGACGTACTAAGGAAATAACTCATTCCCAGACTAAATATCATCATGCATATGATAGGGAATGGCAATAATATAAATGCCGGTCTAGGCCATAATCCTGTAACAAATGTCACTATAAGCAAAGGGATAAGTGAAAATCCAAGGTTTACTAATGATGACATTGCCCTTGACAGAGGATATATATATTTAGGTACATATACCTTTGTTATAAGTGAAGAGTTTGATGTTATAGCTGAAATTCCCATAGCACAACATTCATTAAAGAAGTTGAACATAACAATTCCACTAAGTAGGTATACAGGGTAATTTGCCACTCCCGAACTAAATATAGTAGAAAATACTACATACTGAACAAGCATCATTAAAAGCGGATTTAAGAAACTCCAACACACGCCAAGCACAGAACGCTTATATTTAGTCTTAAAATCTCTCTTTACCAACTGGCTTATCAGGAACTTGTAATGTGAAACAGAGTCTAAGAACGCAATAACTACTGTTTGTTTACCTGATTTCCATTTCTTTAATGATACAACAAAATAAACAATAAGAAGAATTCCTATTGCTCCCATTATTATCCAATAATAGTTACCAAACCATATTGTGTTCATTCCATCTATAGAGAGGCATAACTCCCCCTCAAGACCCTCGTTATTTACATACACGCGAGTGCTATCATCATATGATTTGGATATCTCTCCTTTTGCCATCTTGATAGAATTTCCATAGTAAAAAGAGATTTGACTGTCGCCATCCAATGATTTGCAAATCAATTCTAATGTGTAGCTTTCATTATTATCTGTCTTAATTTTTTCAGGCAATTTTATATCATATGGCTGATTATCACTTAGCTCTGACATATCCACATCAATATCAGCAATATTTTTTCCGTTTGCATCTGTAATCTTCGCTTCAAGCATACCCTCTGCGGTTTTGCCATAGGTTGCCGGTGTAACTGTCACCCCTTCAAGATACTGACTATCAACCGTAAATGTCTGCTTAATTGTATCTCCCTCAGCAAACTCTCCTACAACCTGAGACTGTGAGACAGTATCACTCTGAGTTTCCTGGTAGTGAAACTGCTTACTTGACACTAAATATACTAAACATATAGAAGCAAAATAAACCAACAATGTTATTCCAAATACTTTTTTTATAAATTTTTCTTCCATAACAATTAAATTCTTTCCTAATCTAAAATATTATTTGTCACCAAATGCCTAAAAATTATACTCTCTACTGATACTTTTGTCAAATCATCCCCACACAACCTGTCCCAGCCGTCTCATGGTCCCGGTCTTATACATATCATTTTCCTTATAAAACCGTTGTCTCACGCGTCTGGATTTGCCTTCCAGTGCCGCATATCTTACTGCCAGGCTGTCATCTGGCAGATTATATGTCTTTGCAAATTCTCTCGCCTGAAGCCGTCCCAGCCTCATGCTCTCCTGTATCTGTTTTTTCTGCCAGACACGGCATACAATATATGAGAGCTTATTTATCCCAAGTGCTCCCAGGCTGTTGTCTCCATGCTGTCTATACAGTATGGTGGGCTCATCTATGAATGCTGTTTTACCAAACTGTGCTGCTACAAGTGCTGCCCACCAGTCATGCATTATAGTGTTGTCTATATCGGTGATGCGAAGCATCTTATCTCTTAAGGCCCTGTTTACCATCATTGTACAGCCTGTCACAGAATTCTGCAATATAAACTGGTTGATTGTACGCTTGTGACAGTCAAGACTCTGGTATCCGCTCATCGTGTCCGCTATTGTATTTAGCTCGCTATCTACCACGCGAAGCTCCGTGTATACCAGGCACGGAATATCTGCTTTATTCTCAATAGTAAGCATCTTATCATATGTCAGCTCTATCTTTTTATCCAGCCACACATCATCCTGATCACAGGTCATATAGTATGGTGCTTCCACCTGACCAAACAGGTAGAAGAAGTTATATTTTGCGCCGCCGGTTGATTTACCATCTATCAGATGTATCTTATCCTGGTATTTTTCCACATAGCTTTCTACAGCAGCTCTCGTGTTATCCGTAGAGCCATCATCGTGTATATATAGCTCCCAGTCCTTGCAGGTCTGCGACAGGATAGAGTCTATCTGCTGACATATATATTTTTCTCCATTGTATGTAGCCATTAGAATGGCTATCTTGTCTGTGCTATGCATTATTTTGTCCTTCATCCAGAAATCCATCCAAATCATTGTAGAATTTGGCATTATCCCTTATCAGCCATCTCTTGAATGCCGTAAATTCAGAACTGTCTTTTAATTCATTTCTTATAAGACACTCCATATCTTCCTTTTCCTCTTTGGTGTCAAGTTCTTCATACTCCCTGATATAGTTTTTGAATCTGGACAAAGCTTCTCTCAAATGCTTTCGTAATAACCTTGATTCAAACTCTTTTTGCGCTGTAGAAGACGCATAATAGACAGCCTCTAATAACTCTACCGTATTTTTTGTATCTATATCACTGTCCAAAGCTTTAAATATAAATTTTTCATCAGCACCAAAATACCCTTCTTTTCTGAACGCTATTTTCTTTTCTACATCCACTTTTGTACAGTCAATTATGGGATTATACTTATCCGATTTAATCCCATTGCAATGAGCACATGCAAAAAACAAATTATCCCAGGAATATTTTAAATCAGCATTATTTCTGTGTGGCACAAGATGTTCAATTTGATATACGGTGCCGGATTTATTCTCACAGATATAACATTTGCTATGAAACACCTCTCTCAATGCAATATTTACATTCTTTGTATTGTAGCTTGTCCCATTTGCTTTTGCCAGTCTTAAATCTTCTTTAGCACACCGCGTTTGCTCTGTTTCAACCCTGTTTATTTTTATCATAAGGACTCCTTTTTGTCCATTTCATCATATAATTCTGCAAGTTCAGTGCCTTCAAATTTCTTTAACGATTTTTTTAATTCATATCGCAATTTTGCTCTTTCTGCTTTTTCCTCATCATTTAATACTTTTTGCATCAATAATTGGTGATATTTGTCCATTCTTCTTTTCAACTTCTCAGAATAGCTATCCACATCAAAATATACCTCTGCCAAATCATCTGTCGAAAATCCGGTCAGATTATCCAACTCAACATGATGCTCCATATCAAATGCCATTGCATTGTCAATTGAGTTCAAAATATATGGCGAGTGCGTTGTTATAATAAACTGAATATTAGGAAAGAAGCTTGTCAAAAATGGTAATATTTTCTTTTGCAGTTCTATATGCAAATGCGTTTCCAATTCATCTATAAGCACAATTCCCTCTTCATCATACACGCAAAGAGTATCTTTAAGAAGCCAGTTTCTATCCATTCTAAGCATCAAATCAGATACTATATATATTACCGATGAATATCCATCTGAAAGTTCATTGAAATTAAATGTATTTCGTCCTTTCTGATGAATTCTAAAATCATAATTTTTGTAGTCATACTCCAAAGAAATAGACGCGTCATCCAGTAATACCTTCAGAGCATTTTCAAAATGTTCAAACCAGTCAGCTATCCTTTTAACAGTTTTACTGTCAGATTCATTTTTTGCATAGGCCTGCTGAGTTTTTAAATGTACCATATACTTTAACAAAATCTGTCCGGGATTATCATCAATGTCATATATCTTCCTAAGTTTGATATCCTGCACTCCTGTAGGCTGTTCTATTTCAGTTTTCCTATCAGCCATAAAAAAAGCTGTTATAAAGCTTCCATTCTGAAATACTTCATTCAAAGTGTTTTTATTATTAAAAGAAACCTCTATTCCATTTTGAATGTCAGATATCTCTTTCTCATCAATATCATTGCAAATATTGTTTAATTTTTCTGCAAGAGCTATTAACAACGACGTTTTTCCTGAGCCATTCTTTCCCGTCAGCAAAAGGTGCTGCATATGTTCGTTATTTAGTTCTATTTTTATATCAGATAAGTGACGAAGCTTTTTTATATATATTTCTTTAATATAATGATTCATGCATTCTTCCTCTTCCACTTTCTTCCGGCCCTGTTGCCCAGAAACTTTGCCGCACTGTCAAATATGCAGTGCACTGCTGCCCCTATCTTAAACTGCTTTAGGAGCTGTTTTTCTATGAAAAGCACCATCCTGACGCCCTCACCTGTGGTGCCGTCACACTTTATCTCATCCTTATAGGTCTCCATAAAGACCGCTACATCAAAGTTGCGCTTGTACTGCTGCTTAAATGTATAGTTGTGTGAGTGATACACCTGCGCTGTGGCACAATAGCCTATCTTGTATCCTGCCCTAAGTGCCCTGGCTGCCATCAGCATATCCTCATTTGTGAGCAGTGGGCTTTCAAAGCCGCCTATGTCTTCAAAGAAATCACGTCTGTAGGCTGAGCATACATCCGAAAAGAAATATGCCTTTATCCCAAGTCGTGGTATATCCTCTTTACTTCTGACAAAGCTTTTTGCAGGATAATTAAACTCCCTGACTAATGCCTCGTCAGGCTTAGCATCCATTCTCGGGAGCTGTCTGGCTGATATCATAACAACTTCTTCGTTTTCAAAGCCTGCCAGCATATTTTCCACATAGTGTTCATCTGAAGGCAGCGCATCCTGCGACAAAAACATCACTATAGCACCCTTTGACATGGCTACCGCATAGTTTCTCGTTCCACCATGATCAAATTCGCTTCTCTTGACCTTTAGTGTCCTAAAGCCTGCCTGCTCTGCCATGCGTACTGTGGCATCCTCGGATTCTGAGTCTATCACTATTATCTCATCAGGCTTACGTGTCTGCCTGCCCAGTATCTCTATCAGACCGGGCATATACTCTGCAGCGTTGAGAGTAGGTATTATGAGACTTATTGTTATACTATTTAAATCCAATTTCTTCATCATATTTCTCACATATGTTCTGATTATTGTGCTCCATCCTCCCTGATTACAGAGAAAACGGTTCTGAAAAGTATCTTTATATCCATCCAAAGCGAGCAGTGCTCCACATAGTACATCTCCATCCTCTGGCGCTCTCCGCTCTCATAGGTGGCATTGTTTCTGGCATATGCCTGCCAGTAGCCTGTCAGTCCCGGCTTTACGCTTAAAAGCTTTGCAATGTCCTTGCCGTATATCTCGGTTTCCTTCTCCACGATTGGACGCGGTCCCACTATGGAGAGCTCGCCCTTAAGTATGTTGATTAACTGTGGCAGCTCATCAAGGCTGGTCTTTCGCAGGAAGCCTCCTATTTTTGTGATTCGAGGATCATTGTCTATCTTGAATTCCTTTACATACTGCTCAAGCTGTTCAGGTGTCAGTATCTTTTCCAGATCACCTGCGTTAGTCTTCATGCTCCTGAACTTGTATACAGATATTTTCTTTCCCTTATAGCCGACTCTTGTGTGCCCATAGAACACGCTACCGCCATCACTCATTCTGATTATCACAGCGAGTATGATAAACACCGGTGACAGTACTATAAGTCCAAGCAGTGAGGCAACAATATCTACCAGACGCTTTATAAATCTGTATACCGGCTTTCCGCTGTCTTCAGTGGCCTGATATGCCTGGATGTCATAGCTTAAAGGCTCTCTATCCTTCACTAGCTCGCTCAAACATCTCATCTCATCAACCAGCTGTGCCGGCATGACAAGCTCTCTCTTTGACACTGACCTGCACAGAGGACATACTGCCCTGAAAATAATCCTCAGATCTAGGCCCACAGTCCAGTTCAGTATATATTCCTGGTCGTACTCGCTTTGCTCCTCCTCGGTAAGCAGCCTGTGTTCCCTGCTGTATACCTGCCAGAAGCCTATGATTCCGGGCTTTACCGATAGACTTTTTCTGTGAAATGCAGAGTATTCTATAAACTCAGGCAGCGATGGAGCAGGATTTCCCACCATGCTCATATCTCCCCACAGCACATTCCAGGCTGATGGCAGATTTTCAAGCCTTAATGCCCCAAGCATTCTTCCAACCGGTGTAAATCTCGGGTCTTTCCCCTTCTTTCCATCGAGTATCCATTTGTCATATCTATCCCTCGCATCCATATACATGGTGCGGAATTTATAGTAATAAAATCTTCGTCCGTTTTTGCCGACTCTGACAAGCGATATGAGCACCGGTCCATGGTCGCCCGTGACTATTTTTCCTATAAATGCTACAAGCCACACCGGCACTATAAGTATGCTTCCAGCCACGCCAAACAGCAGATCCATCAGCTTTTTAATAAGCAGATGCCTTACGCGGTATGTCTTATTCTTCCATGTAACCACTGCGTATTTTCCAAGGAAATCCATATAATGCTCACCGACCTTGGCCTCATACTCGTTTACATTCAGGTGCACCGTCTTTCCCATCTCATTGAGCACTGTGACAAACTCTCTCTGCTTAAACGGATAATTGTCCGGCAGATGTACAAACACCGAGTCTATCTCTGCTGTTGATATCACCTGAAGCAGGCTATCGGCAGTTGCGACGACCTCTATCTTGTCTACTATCTCACCGACCATATCACAGTCCAGTATTGCAATATTCGATATACGAAAATCCCAGTTTCTTGTGGTCTTTATCTTTTTTATCACTCGCTCCACCTGGTCCGAGGTTGTGACGAGCATGATTTTCTCATTGGCCCCTGAGCGGTGATATTCCTTTGTCACCAGTCTTTTCAGCAGCTGTCTGACTATCACCGTGAATATAGTACTCAGTATGAAGGTCATACCCATCTGCCCTCTGGAGAAATATTCACTTGTTTTTGTGAAATATACACAGCCGACTGTGATTGCACCCACATATACATACATCTTCAGGACATTATATATTTCAGGAAAAAGCTTTCGGTTTATCAGATTATCATCTGCAAATGCCACGAAATGTACTACCACATATGCCACGAGCTCCACCAGAAAAAGTGTAAGATAGTGCTCTGTATGGTTTATAAGTCCTGTTCTAAAGAAACCGAACTTGTACCAGTTTGCAATCAGATAAGATGTAAACATCACAATTATATCAAGAAGTACCTCAAGGTACTGGATTATCCATTTTTTTGAGTTCATATCTTTCTCCCGGATTTTTCCTCATCAGCAGTATCTATACCGGCAAGCAGTACAAGCAGGAAAGGATTATATGCCATCTCCAGCAGATGGTGTTCCATAAAGGAGTGCACTCCAATCATGACTATTGCTGCAAAAAGCACATATTGCTTTGCTCCTATTGCCTTGTGACCAATAAATATTAATAATATCAGCACTACAGCAAACACTATTATTCCATACTCAAACAGCATCCTAAGATACATATCATCTATAAAGAAATACTTTGCAGGGTCTATCCCGGTCGGGTCTGCAACGCCTCCCCAGCCCTGCTCCTCTATAAACTGTCCAAATAGCTTAACGCTATACTCACTCCACACTTTGTGGCTCACCATCAGCCTTTGAGACAGTACAGAGTCTATTTTAAGCATTACAGCATTGCTCTCACTATAAAAATAGCTCAGCGCAAGAAAAAGACTCGCCCACACTACCGGCAGATATTTAAATATCTCACACACCCTGCGCGCCAGATTTTTCCTCTCAAGCAGATAAATCAGACCAGTCCAAACCAGAAATCCTGTCAGGCATACTGTTCCTGTAAATGCTCCTGCTTTTATATATATAAATACAGCTGCTGCTATCACTATAAGCCATCTGAGCCATGCCGTATATCTGTATTTTTCGTTTTCCTGTACTCTCTTCCATATACCAAGGCAGCTCACCGCCAATATAAGGTAAAATATATGTGCCGCAAAGTCCGTCGGATATATGATGCCGTATGAATGTCTGGCTGCTGCTGCATTTCTAGGTGAATAGCCTATCACATCCGCTATCACACCTGTCTGACTGGCTATAGCTGCCACTATAAGCATGACCGATACCACCGCCGTATATACCTTTAGTATATTGTCAAACCTCACATTTTTTGCCCCGACAATAAGTAGTACCGGCTGTAGTAGCTCATAATAACCGGTCTGTAAACCTACTATTCCAAATATAAGAATAACTACGGCAATTGCAAGCTGCTCTTTTCTGCTGTAGTATCCTGAAAAAAGAACCTTGGCTCCCGTATACAAAACCATCGCTGCAAGAAAAAGCTTAAAGGTGCCCACCAGTACCTGCTGCGAAAACATGGTAGTCTCGTATACACATTTTGCAAGCACAATGCCATACAATATAAAGTATACTATATCCCATCTGTTAATTTTCTGTGTTGAAATTGATTTATTTTTGTCCATAAAAGATATTTTAACATATTTGTAATATATTTGCCACTGATTATTATATATCTATATTAAATCTATATTAAATTTCTATACCAAAATAAGCTATGAACAGTATAAACCATCCATAGCTTATTGCAGGTTTTATTTATTTTAGAACTTAAATGTATTCTCCAGTGTCTCCCACTTCTGATCCTTATCACTTAAATTGATCGGTGTGCCATCTTCAAGTGTATATCCTGATCCGTCAGCACTTCCCGGATACTCTCCAACCAGCTGTGGCCACTCGATACCGATTGCAGGATCATTCCATGCAAGGCCGCTTTCATCTCCAAGGTGCCAGAAATCTGTAACCTTGTAACAGAACTCTGCTACATCTGAGAGTACTAAAAATCCGTGTGCAAAGCCCTCCGGGATAAGGAACTGCTTCTTGTTCTCCTCTGTGAGCTCTACTCCGAACCACTTGCCGTATGTCTTTGAATCACTTCTTAAGTCTACAGCCACATCAAACACTGAGCCCTTTACTGCACGCACAAGCTTTGCCTGTGGGTATTCCTTCTGGAAATGAAGTCCGCGGAGCACTCCCTTTGTGGAGCAAGACTGATTATCCTGTACGAATACTCTGTCAATGCCTGCCTCCTGCATGTCCTTTGAATTGTATGTCTCCATAAAGTATCCACGGTTGTCTCCGTGTACTGTAGGCTCGATGATGCAAAGTCCTTCGATTCCACCTACGTTTTTCTCTACTTTAATCTGTCCCATGATTTGTAATATCCTTTCTTTGATATGAACAATCCCAAAACGCTCTTACGAGCAAGCTTGTATCACGTATATTTCATCGTACTGCTATGTTCATTAAAATTCAATTTCCTGAAGATATCTGTGCAGAGCATCCTGCCATGTAGGAAGTGGTTTAAACCCGTTCTCTACAAGCTTGCTCTTGTCAAGTCTGCTGTTAAATGGACGTGCTGCCTTTGACACACCATACTCTGCTGTGGTAACAGGTGCGACTGTGAGTCTGTCCTCTGAATACTCAGTATGTCCAAGCTCCACTGCCTGTTTGAAGATTTCCTTTGTAAAATCATACCAGCTTATATATCCACCCTCGTTTGTTGCATGATAGTAACCATATTTGTCAGTTTCAATCATATCCACGAGAAGTCTTGAAAGATCCAGTGTGTATGTCGGTGTACCAATCTGATCACTTACTACTGTAAGCTTGTCGTGTGTCTTGCCGACATTAAGCATTGTCTTGATGAAGTTCTTGCCATTTACACCAAATACCCATGCGATACGTACGATAAAGTACTTCTCAAGAGTATTTGAAACCGCAAGTTCTCCATCAAGCTTTGTCTGTCCATATACGTTGAGTGGTGCATAATCCTTGCAGTCAGGCTGCCATGGTGTGGTGCCCTGTCCGTCAAACACATAGTCTGTGCTGATATATACCATCTTGGCATCTATCTTCTTGCAGGCATCAGCGATATTCTGAGTGCCGTCTGCGTTGATTGCATGCACCTTTGCTTTTTTATCATCATCCTCGGCCAGATCTACTGCTGTCCATGCTGCACAGTGTACTACCACATCAGGCTTAAGCTCTGTGATTGTTTTTTCCACTGCATCACGGTCTGTGATGTCGAGTGAGACATACGGCATAGTTGTAACTGCTGTGCCATCATCTGCTCCGCTGTACTGTGGAGCTATATCTGTTCCGATTCCTTCGTAACCGCGTGCTGCAAGGTCGTTCATTACGTCGTGTCCGAGCTGACCTGCAACTCCTGTAACAAATACTTTCATTTTGGGGTCTCCTTTATACAAATATTCGTAAACACGCATTTCGATTCTTCAAGGTTTACGAATAGCAGTTATCTATTCGCATACATCTTCTCGTAATAGTTCTGGTACTCTCCGCTGATGATTGTCTCCCACCACTCACGGTTGTCAAGGTACCATTTGATTGTCTTCTTGATGCCGTCCTCAAACTTGGTCTCTGGGAGCCATCCGAGCTCGTTGTGAATTTTTGTAGGGTCGATTGCGTAACGCATATCATGACCCTTACGGTCTCCTACGAATGTGATAAGGCTCTCCGGCTTATTGAGCTCCTTACAGATAATCTTTACGATTTCAAGATTTGTCTTCTCATTGTGTCCACCTACGTTGTAAACCTCTCCTACACGTCCGTTATGGATGATAAGGTCGATTGCCTTGCAGTGATCCTCTACATAGAGCCAGTCACGCACGTTCTCGCCTGTTCCGTATACCGGGAGTGGCTTATCATTAAGCGCATTTGCTATCATAAGTGGGATAAGCTTCTCCGGGAAATGGTATGGTCCGTAGTTGTTTGAGCAACGGCTGATTGTTACAGGAAGTCCATATGTGCGGTGGTAAGCAAGCACGAGTAAGTCTGCTGCTGCCTTTGATGATGAATATGGGCTTGATGTATGGATTGGTGTATCCTCATGGAAGAAAAGGTCAGGGCGGTCAAGTGGCAAATCTCCGTATACCTCATCTGTTGATACCTGATGATATCTTTTAATACCATACTTGCGGCATGCATCCATAAGTACTGATGTTCCGATGATATTTGTATCAAGGAATACCTGTGGGTTTTCGATTGAACGGTCAACGTGTGACTCTGCTGCGAAGTTTACAACCATATCAGGATGCTCTTCCTCAAATAATTTGTATACGGCGTCACGGTCTGTGATGCTCTCCTTTACGAAACGGAAGTTTGGATTGTCCATTACAGGCTCAAGTGTTGAGAGATTTCCTGCATATGTGAGACAGTCTAAGCATACGATACGATAATCCGGATATTTGTTAAGCATGTGAAATACGAAGTTGCTTCCGATAAATCCTGCTCCACCTGTTACGATAATTGTCATTTTGATTTCCTCCTTAATATAACTGCTCGCGGTATTTTCCATCAAGTACATCCTTTAAGTACTGTCCGTACTGGTTCTTCTTTACGAGCTCATATGTCTTTAATACTTCATCCTTTGTAATCCAGCCGTTTAAGTAAGCGATTTCCTCAAGACATGCTATCTTGCGGTGCTGATGTGTCTCGACTGTCTTGACAAAGTTTGTGGCATCTACAAGACTCTCATGTGTTCCTGTGTCAAGCCATGTGAAACCCTGTCCTAAAAGCTCTACATTGAGGGCTTTTTTCTCGAGATAGATTCTGTTAAGGTCTGTTATCTCAAGCTCTCCTCTGGCTGATGGCTTAAGGTTCTTTGCGTACTCTACTACATTGTTGTCATAGAAGTAAAGACCTGTTACACAGTAATTGCTCTTTGGATGCTCCGGCTTTTCCTCGATTGAAATAGCCTTTCCCTCTTTATCGAACTCTACGATACCGAATCTCTCAGGGTCATCTACATAATATCCGAATACTGTGGCGCCCTTACCGCTCTCTGCGTTTTCAACTGCAGCCTTGAGTCTCTTGTTGAGACCGTGTCCTGCGAAGATGTTGTCTCCGAGAACCATGGCTACTGTATCATCACCGATGAATTTCTCACCAATAACAAATGCCTGTGCAAGTCCGTCAGGGCTTGGCTGTACCTCGTAGGTGAGGTTGACACCAAACTGATGTCCGTCTCCTAAGAGCTCCTTGAATCTTGGTGTATCCTGTGGGGTTGAAATGATCAGAATATCTCTGATGCCTGCATTCATAAGCACTGACATAGGATAGTAGATCATTGGCTTGTCATAAATTGGAAGTAACTGCTTTGATGTTACCATTGTGAGTGGGTAAAGACGTGTGCCTGAACCTCCCGCTAATATAATACCTTTCATGTTGTTCTCCTTCAAACTGAAACTACGTGCTGCATTTGATGCTTTCGGTCTGTAGAATACACTGACCTGATTCATCATTTACCTGCATTATAAAAGGTGCCCCAAGGGCACCTTCAAGTACTTTTTTATATTTTTAGCATTTTTCACAAAATATATGCTTATAATATCCTGTTTTTGAATCATTTTCGTGCAATAAATACACCTGCATCCTTTGTGATATGGAACCCTCCCTCTGTCTTCTTTCTGACAAATGCCGCAAATTCCTTATAGCGGTCCACAATATACCTGTTCTGGTTGCCGTGGCACGAAAGCACATACTCTATCACAGGCTCTGCTTTTTCTACCACAAGCTCATCCTCGTATCCATGCCAGCTTACCTCACCAAAGTATTTTCCAAGTATTGCCTCACCATTTTCTTTACCGAATTGCTCATACAGCCTTTCCGCTGACAGCTCTATACGTTCATCAAACTGCTGCACCAGATCGTTTATTTCCTTCATATGCCGTGAGCTGTATGTACTGCACACAAACACGCCACCGGGCTTTAGCACCCTTAGGATTTCACTGCACACGGCATCCAGATTGTCACAATAGAACAGTACATGGTCTGCTATCACGCAGTCATACGATGCATCCCGCTTATACAGCCTGTGGGCATCCATCACCTCATATGTGAAGCGCTTGTCATCTGCGCCTACATTTCTCGTCGCATCCCTTACCATGCCATACGATATGTCTGTCAGGGTTATCTGCATATCTGCCGGTATCCTGTCTATGTTCTGTGTCCAGAGAGAGGCATCACCACAACCCACCTCAAGCACCTTTTCCCCCTCAAAAAAGCTGCACTCATCAAATACCCAGCTAAACCAGCTCACCGGATTCATCGAGAAATCCCTGTGCAGATTGATTCTGGCTGATATATTTGAAGCATCCCTGTACTGCTGCTTTAGCTTTTGCTCCATCTCGTTTATATTAACCAGCTCCAGCATATGACTCCAGTCCACGCTTCGCCCCTCGTCTATTACCTCTGAAGCCTCCTGCAGTGCTGATTTCATAAGCTTCATCTGCTCTATCCTCTCCTCCACGAGACCAAGCTGCATGTGAAGCGACTCAGACATGACATTGCTGTCCGTGTTTCTGAGTGTCATCTCCTTGATATCATCCAGGGAAAAGCCCAGATATTTGAGGAACAGTATCTGCTGTAGACGCGCAAAGTCGTCATCATTATAGAATCTGGCTCCGTTTTCGTTTACGTAGGATGGTTTTAAAATATTGTGCTCGTCATAGTACCTGACGGTCTTTTTTGTAATATGCGCTTTTTTTGCAAATTCTCCTGAGGAGTAGTAGCCGGGTAGTTTCATCGTTGCGTTGCCTTTCCTCTTATTTTCTTACTTTTGAACTTCCTATATCTAAGTATATCATAATTTTCTAATACAGGATTTATTAATATTTACTTATTTTCATTGTTTCTGCTTGTTTTTCCGGAAAATGTACTTATAATTATAATATCACTATGCAACAAGGAGAAAACAATGAAATACGATTATATAGTAGTAGGTTCCGGTCTCTACGGAGCCATCTTCGCCCATGAGGCAAAGGCCAAGGGCAAATCAGTGCTTGTTGTGGACAAACGTCCTAACATAGCAGGAAATGTTTACACCGAAAAACAGGAGGGCATAAATGTACACATGTACGGAGCCCACATATTCCACACCAATGACAAGAGGGTCTGGAACTACATCACACAGTTTGCTGAGTTCAACCGCTTCACAAACAGCCCTGTGGCAAACTACAAGGGCGAGCTGTACTCAATGCCTTTCAATATGTACACCTTCAACAAGATGTGGGGTGTGGTGACACCGGAGGAGGCTGCTGCAAAGATTGAGGAGCAGAAAAAGGAAATCACCGGTGAGCCAAAAAATCTCGAGGAGCAGGCTATCTCGCTCGTTGGCCGTGACATCTATGAGAAACTCGTAAAGGGCTACACTGAAAAGCAGTGGGGCCGTGATTGTAAGGAGCTTCCGGCTTTCATCATCAAGCGACTTCCGGTGAGACTTACCTTTGACAACAATTACTTCAATGCTCTTTACCAGGGTATTCCAATCGGTGGCTACACCAAGATGGTTGAAAATCTGCTCGACGGCATTGAGGTCAGACTGAATACCGACTACCTTGAGCACAAGGCTGAGCTTGATGCTCTTGCTGACAAGGTGGTATACACAGGTCCGATTGACGCATACTTTGGCTTTAAGCTAGGTACTTTGGAATACCGCTCAGTGCGCTTTGAGAATGAGACCCTCGATATTCCTAACTTCCAGGGCAATGCCGCTGTCAACTATACAGACCGCGAAACTCCATGGACACGTATCATCGAGCACAAGTGGTTCGAGTTCGGCAAGGATGAGGATGGCAATGACCTGCCAAAGACTATTATCAGCCGTGAGTACTCTTCTGAGTGGAAGGCCGGCGATGAGCCTTACTACCCTGTAAACGATGAGAAAAACGGACAGCTCTACGCCAAGTACAAGGAGCTTGCCGATAAGGAGACCGGTGTTATATTCGGTGGACGTCTCGGTGAGTACAAGTACTATGATATGGATACTACCATTGCTTCTGTACTTGATATGTGTGAGAAGGAGCTTGGCTAATAGTCAGGCTTCCCACAAAAGGCTTTGTTTATGTCATATTCAAAAGCGCCATGGCAATTTACCATGGCGCTTTTATTTACAATTTTTTTCCGGCCAGATTTATCTCCGCCGCAGGAATATGCTCCCTAAGGCACTCATATCCATACTCCTTCGAATATGCATATATAGCCGGAAGCTGTCTAGAAAGAAATAGCGCCGGTGCTTCTGTCACCGAGTATGCGCCACAGTGCCCAAACTCAAGAACATCGCCAAGCTCAAGCTTTTTAAGCTTTACTTCTCTGACAAGCACATCTGCTACTGTACATAAGCTTCCGCAAAGTGTATAGTCTGTGTCCGGCAGTTCTGTTAATTCCACACCGTTTTTTTCTTCATTTTTTGATACTTCACCGGCATATACCTTAATCGGTGGCACCTGCATAGCCATCCTCTGCCCGAAGTAATTCAGGTGGTGGATTCCTCCATCCAAAATCGCATAATTGGCATCGCCTGTCGATTTAAGGTCCTTTACCTGTGTGTAGTATTTACCGCATGAGGCTGCGAGGAAACGTCCCATCTCAATTCCAAGCGGATATTCCTCGGCAAATTCTCTAAGTACCTCTGCTGCCTCATCAAGTGATTGTTTTTCCTTTTCCTGCCAGTCATCCTCAAAATACTCCACGCAAAGCCCCGGACCATACTCTACAAGCTGTGGCTCAAAGCTGTATTTGTCCTTTAACATGGTAAGTGCAGACTTTATTTTTTCCAAGTCCTTATTTATTTTGCGCAGGCTCTTCTGTGTGCCGGAATAGTAGTGGATACCCATTACCGCAATACCCTTAAACTCATCCGGATGCGAAATGATGTATTCAATATCATCAAGCGACATTCCAAACTGGTTGCCGCTTGTCAGGCGCAGTATGACCTGTGCCTTCTTTTCGACAAATCCGGCTTCCTGCGCACCTTCAGGCATACATTCAAGCATCACTTCTGATATCAGCGCCGCATGTCTTATGCTTTCACAGGTCAGTATGCCGGCGCCATATGAAACTGCTCGCTCTATATCGCATTTTTCCTTCATCACACCTGAATAGATGATGCATTCCGGCTTCACGCCAAGTGCTATACATATCTCAAGCTCTCCCGGGCTGCACACCTCCACATGGTCTAATCCCTCCGGAAGCCTGTGAAGCAGAAACGGATTTGCCTTTATCGAAAAACAAAGTGGTATCCTACGTCCTCCTTTACAATCAAGAGCAGCCCTTATCATGGCTGCTCTCTTCGCAAACTCGTCCGTATCAAATACATAGTACGGTGTCTGTCTCATATGCTTTATTCCTCCACAAGCTCTTTCACAAGCTTCTCGATTGCATCAACTGAGTTGAAATTCTCAGGAACCAGATCCTTTGGTCTGATTGTGATGTCAAACTCATCAGTCAGCTCCGATACGAGTGAAACTATATCAAATGACTCAAGAATTTTGTCATCGATGAGCTTTGTCTCCTTCTCAAAATCCACATCCGGTCTTAATTCCTCTAAAATCTCTAAAATTGTGTCTCTCATTTTACATTTCCTCCAGTTTTTTCATATCATATTTTCCGTTTGGAAGCTTAGGAAGCTGCTCCAGCTTCTTGATTTTCCTTGGCACCATAAAGCCCGGGAGCTCGTCCCTCAGCGCCAGCGCGAGGCTTCTCCTGTCACAGTCACCTATGTAGAAAAGTATCAGCACCTCTTTTGCTTTATTATATATAACGCAGCTTTCTGCGACTCCCTCGACCACATTGGCGGCATGCTCCACCTCATCAAGCTCCACACGGTGTCCCATGTGCTTTATCTGGCGGTCCATACGTCCACAGAAATGAAGTATGCCGTCCTCATCAAGCCTTCCGTAATCCCCTGTGCGGTACATCCGCTCAGGATAAGCCTTGTTGAGTGGATTGAGTGTAAATGCCGCACCTGTTCTCTTTGGATCATTATAATAGCCAAGCGCAAGGATCGGTCCACATACACATATCTCGCCCTGTTCTCCGACAGCCGGCTCATTTCCATGCTCATCTATCAGAAAAACCCTGTAATTGTCATAGGCTTTTCCTATAGGAAGCACCTCGTCATCTTCCACTGTATGATCCACGCTATAGTATGTGCATGATGCTGTGGCCTCTGTCGGTCCATACTGGTTCACAAAATGTGCTTCCGGCAGATTTTCCTGCCATTTCCTGAGCACCCTGCACGGCATCACTGAGCCTGAGAAGCAGATTTTTCTAAGACTCTTAAGCCCTACTTCCTCAAATGCTCCAAGCGATGTGAGAATGGTAAATGCCGAAACACTCCAGCCGACACTGCTGACCTTCTTCTCATTCATGTAATCAAACAGGGCATTCGGCTCCATAAAATACTCTTTCGGGATAATAGCTGTGCTGCAACCGGTCTTTAGCGGCAGATAAATGTCCCTGATTGCCGCAATATAATCAAGTGGTGACTGATTTCCCAGCACATCGTCGCATTCAATATGCATCACATCACAGTATGCGTTGATGTATGTCATCAGTGACAGATGTGATGTCATGACTCCCTTTGGATTGCCGGTGGAGCCTGACGTGTAGATAATGTACAGCGGGTCTGTCATGGACATATGCCTGCGGACTGTTGCGAGCATATCGTTCTCACTATCCGTCACAGCGTCTCCTGCTGATTCACTGATTTTGCAATTACTATCAGCGCACGCCACCGGCTCGAAGCGCGATATATCCTCAGCAATAAATATCTGCGGTCTATCGAAGCCTTCTGACTTTTCCAGCTCATCCACTATGCTCTCCACATGCTCAAGACTTTCCCTGTCTGCAACAATAGCCCTTGGGCACAGATTTTCAAGAATTTTCTCAATTCTCTTGTCAGGAAGCGATGCATCAATCGGTGCATACGGTCTGCCTGCATATACCACACCCAGGAAGTATGCCGGTGTCACCATTTTTCTTCCGGCAAATACTGCAACAGGGGTTCTGTCCACTCCAAGCTGTTCTATCAGATATGCTCCTGTATTTCTTGCTATATCATACACCTGCCTAAATGTAATGCTGCTTTCAGTATCTGAAAATGCAGGCTTATCAGGGTATTTTTCTACTGTGGCCTCAAGCCACTCCAGTACGTTTTTCATCTTAGTCCTCTTTCATGCATTAATAAACGTTGCCGAAAAAAATTATAGCACATAACATCCGAAAAAAATGTCATATGCTATCGAATTAAGAATTCTTAAGAAAGCCTTAATTTTTTTTCTGTAGGTTTTTCTATATTTGATTCTCCTATTAAATATATCGGTCTGTCCTTTGCCTCGAGATAAAGCTTTGACAGATACAGTCCAAGTATCCCTATGCTAAGAAGCTGTATACCACCGATAAAAAGAATGATGACCACCGTTGATGCCCAGCCTGCTACCGGATCACCAAACACAAGTCTTCTTATTATGATAAAAAGCATAGCTGCTATCGCAACAATAAAGCTGAACACTCCTGCTATGGATGCGATGTATAACGGCGCGTTGGAAAATGCCACTATTCCGTCAAGGCTATACAAAAAGAGCTGCCAGAATGACCATTTTGTCTCACCTGCCACCCTGTTTACATTCTCAAACTCAAGCCACTTCACCTTAAAGCCTACCCATCCAAACAGTCCCTTTGAAAACCTGTTGTATTCCTTAAGCGACAGCAGTGCATCCACATATTTCCTGTTCATCAGCCTGTAGTCACGTGCCCCATCAACCATATTTGCCTTTGAAATCTTACTCATCAGCCTATAGAACTTTCTGGCAAAAAAAGATCTGATCGGTGGTTCGCCCTTTCTTGTCACCCTTCTCGTGCCTACTGCATCATAGCCCTCTTTGATAAGAACCTGATACATCTTCGGAAGCATTTCCGGTGGATCCTGAAGATCTGCATCCATTATTGCCACATATTCCCCCACCGCATGCTGCAAGCCTGCATACATGGCTGCCTCCTTGCCAAAATTACGTGAAAAGGATATGTATTTTACACCGGAATCATTTACGGCAAGCTCCTTTGCGACATCGAGCGTCCCGTCCATAGAGCCGTCATCCACTATAATCAGTTCATAGGACAATCCCGCTGTCTCACTCTCTTGACTCATCTGATTAAACACCTGAGTTATTTTATTATAAAAAAGAGGCAGCGCCTCTTTCTCGTTAAAGCATGGTACCACAATGCTTATCTTATTTTTTTCCATATAAGCCACCCTGCATATAATATCAAATAAATAAAAAATCCGATTGCTGCTCCTGCCGTATTTGTCACAAAATCATCAAGCTGACAATATCCCCTGCCGGTAACCAGCTGCGTGTACTCAATTGCTGCGCTTATAAAAGCACCAACAGGTATTGTAAACCATCTCATCCAATTTTTAAAAACCAGTGGAAACAAAAACCCAAATGGTATAAACAATACTATATTTTCTATAAAATAAGCGTGCATCTGAAGTGTCATGCCCCATGTGCTCCACAGCACCATATCGGCGACGCCGGTTCTGCTTCCCGGCTCCCTTGAATAATACACTATCATTATAAGCGTATACATATAGGCCACAAAGGTGCCGCAAAACAGCATATGCCAGATTTTGCCCACTATCTTTTTTCTTCTCTCATCTGCCTGTGATACCTCTCTCATTGTGAAAAGATATCGCAGCAGACACACAAAAATATACATCGCTATGCAGATTAAAGCCAGATATACCGCTGACGGAAGATATTTGAACTTTTCCTGTATGTCTCTTATTATATAATCCTTTAAACTCAATATCCTTTTTTATGCTCCTTGTAGGCACGAATGAACTCCAGCTGTCGTTCATCGTCCTTTTTCTGTTCGTCATCAGACATATGACTCACTTTAATAATTATACACAATATTATGCCAATTACAATAATACCGGCACATAATATAAAAATAATTAAGATTTCAGGCATAGACTATTTCCTCCGGCAGAATTTAATTACTATTCTCTCTACAGATTAAATTATATCCACTTAATTCATCTTAATTCACTCATTTATTAACCCTGATAACAGCAAAAGCTGCATGATATTCTCACACAGCTTTTGTATATTACGTGTATTATCTTTGGCATTAACCTTTATTTTAATTTTGCAACTACCATATCCACATATTTCTGGCAGATTTCCTCACTCTCTGCTTCAACCATAACACGGATAACAGGCTCTGTACCCGACTCACGCACAAGTATACGTCCCGTATCACCTAGCTCTGCAGTAACCTGTTCGATGGCTGCCTGAACATCAGGGTTGGCAAGTGCCTCAGCCTTGTCAGCCACACGCACATTCTGAAGTACCTGTGGGTAGATGTTAAGCCCCTCGCAGAGCTGGCTCATCTTCTGTTTTCTCGCCATCATGACCTCCATCATCTTAAGGCTGGTAAGGATACCGTCACCTGTTGATGCATACTTAGAGAAGATGATATGTCCTGACTGTTCTCCGCCGATGCGGCAGCCATTCTGCTGCATATACTCATATACATATTTGTCACCTACTGCAGTCTTTGCGTAGCCGATTCCTATCTCATCAAAGGCCTTGTAGAGTCCAAAGTTTGACATAACAGTTGTGACAACAGTATTGTTATCAAGCTTTCCTCTCTCTTTCATGTACTTTCCATATATGTAGAGAATATGGTCTCCTGTGATTACATTGCCCAGTTCATCTACACAGAGACATCTGTCTGCATCTCCATCGTATGCAAAGCCTACATCAAGCCCATTGTCCACCACGTACTTCTGTAAGCCCTCGATATGTGTAGAGCCTGCATTATTATTGATGTTTAGACCATTTGGCTCATTGTTGATGACATAGCACTTTGCTCCGAGTGCCTCAAAAATAGACTTTGCCATGTTCCATGAGCTTCCGTTGGCACAGTCAAGACCAACCTTCATGCCCTTGAATGAGTAGACACCAAGTGATATGAGGTATCCCATGTAACGGTTACGGCCTGCTACATAGTCAACTGTGCATCCGATAGCATCCTTATGTGCATAAGGCAATTCCTTCCACTCCTGACCAAACAGGCGGAGCTTGCCGTCTATATAGTCTTCGACAAGGAGAATTGTCTCCTCATCCATCTTCTCTCCATTGCTGTTGATAAGCTTGATTCCATTGTCATAGTATGGATTATGGCTTGCCGAAATCATGATACCACAGTCAAAATCGTCGGTTCTGGCTACATATGCCACTGATGGAGTTGTGGTAACGTGTAATAGATATGCATCTGCTCCCGATGCTGTAAGTCCTGATACAAGTGAATACTCAAACATATAGCTTGAACGTCTTGTATCCTTTCCTATTACTATCTTTGCCGGCTCGTCGAGCTGCTTCTGTTTCTTAAGCTCTCCATAATACCAGCCTAAAAATCTACCGATCTGATATGCATGCTCTGCTGTTAAATTGACATTAGCTTCTCCACGGAAGCCGTCTGTTCCAAAGTATTTTCCCATTGTCGTCCCCTTGTAAATAAATTTTTCTTATATTATACACTTAATAAATATGTTTGTGTAGTAAAAACAATATTATTTGTTAAATTATTTAGCTATCTTATGACACTCCATATAATATCTCTTCTCATTCGCTTCTCCGATTGAGAATGTCTTTCTGGGAAGCACCCCGCCCGCATTGATTGCAGGGAACAATGTGCTTTTGTCTATCGACCGAAGAAAAATGCCACATCCCTTAGTCTCCTTAACCAGTCCGTGAAGTGCCTCATCACCATGGATATAGTCTATTTCCACATTGTCATGTGTCTCAAGATATTTATCTAAAATGCCCTGGAGTATCTCAATCGGGAGGCGGTCACCTCTATTTGTGATATTAATTCCGGAATTCTTTATTGCGGTAGCGCCTGATTCAACATACTCAAATACTATCTCATCACCCTCAGTGCTCGCAAGCCCCTGTTTTGTGATTTCAGCTTCGAAAAACGACAGCATGTCCTTTACATCAACATTTGTAAGAAGTCTGTGAATAGGCTTAAACTCAAGTGCCTCACTGTGCAGATTGCAGATTTCCACAAGAGCATACCTTGCAGGATGAGTTTTCAACTGCTCCTCTGTGAATTTTCCGGATTTTTTGATATTTTCCCAGCAGGTCTTCGCCGTTGCAAGCGAATGGTTTCCATCACCTACTGCAAACAAAAAGCCTCCACAGCTATTCTGTTTTACTGCAAATGCCTCTGTCACCTGCTTTGCTGCCTCACCCTCGATAGCATAGCCGCGGATATGTCCGCCTCCCTGCATAAGCTCTGTATCGTAAAGCTTACGAAGAGTATCCCTGATAGCATACACATACTCGATTATTCCATGCTTTACAGCTGCTATATTTACTGCATCTTCCTGTGTAGCATTCTGGCATCCATCAAGCTTTTGTCTGTCTATAGGATCATCAACAAGCAGCATAACATGTGGCAGCTCAATAGCTGCATTCTCTCTTATTTTGACTCTCGGAGGTATACGTGAGATTACTGTTCCCTCTGTTGCTCTGATGAGAGTCTTCTTTTTCGGGTCGAAATCATAGTCATCCAGATCAATAAGTCCTACTATTCCAAGACGCACCCCCGACTCCGTAGTACGCTCAACAAGCACATAGCCATCTGCCACCGCTTGCTTTAAGGTTCCATCTGTGAGATATGTATCCATAGTGGTATTAATATATTTGATTCTCTCATCATCAATCATTGAAGCATATTTTGTTTTCCTGCCGGTTTCTTTGTCATTATTGACACCAGCCCCTGACGAATTGCAATCATTCTCCTGTTTCGTAATTGTTCCCAGATATATTTCAGGAAACACCACATTAAGCGTTGACGGTGCATCAGCCACGTACTTTTCCACCGCATCCCAATAATCTGCCTGACTTGTAAACTGGTCACAGGCAATAACTGACCATTTTTTCATATCTATACCATCGTTTGGTAAAAGAATATTTGCCGGATTGAAACAATTTGACATATCAACAATTCTCCTTTAAATATACAAAATATATAACAGAAATCCGCTATACTCTATAGTATAACGGATTTACTTTTATTTGCATATATTAAATTCCTTTTGTTGTTAGAATTCTTCCAACTGCATCATCTAATTTTTCTGCCGGTATCTCGCCACTGTTAACTGCAGACAACACTGCATTATAACTGCTCTCAAAGCCTGTTGAAACATAAAGCATGCTCATTCCTGCCTTAACAGCTGCCACAGCCGCCTCATCCTGTGTACATACCTTATTAAGAGATGCGTCTGATAAATCATCTGTAATCAAAAGGCCATTAAAGCCCATGGTAGTTCTCATATAGTTTACGGCACCTGCTGATGTAGAGCATGGCGTGGTTTCCTCTCCTGTCACACTCTGGCAAATCACATTTCCCATCATGACTGCCGGAACACCTGCTTCAATTGCCTTCTGATATGGCACAAAATCAGATGCCTCAAGATCCTCCAGCTTATCTGTCATCCAGAGCATTCCTGTCGCTGAATCTGTAGTAGCCTTTCCTTTTCCGGGAAAGCTCTTTGCTACAGAATTGATTCCTGCACCATTATAGCTGCTTACCTGTGCTACAACACAGTCACCTACAGTCGCTGACTCGCTGCCAAATGCATATGTATCGTTATCTGCATTATCACCATATGCTATATCCGCTGTCGGCCCAAAATTCATATTAAGACCATTGGTAGCCATATATGAGCCTATCTTTCCTGCACTGCTGCCCGCTGCATCAGCATCTCCAAGCTGTGATGGAGCCTGCTGTGCCTCATATCCATTAGCTGAAGCAAGAGGAAGTCTTTCTCCACCTTCTTCATCGATTGCAAGAAACAGATTCACGCCCAATCTCTCCTGTGAAAATGACTGTAAACTACTCATCATCTTTGTAACCGCGGCTTCTCCTGAGAAATTCTCCTGTCTGAACACAAAACCACCAAGAGGATATGTGCCTATAGCTGCCTTTGTCTTGTTACCGGCCTGAGTGAACTGTGATACACCTGTAATCTCCTCCGGTCTCGTAATGAATAGCTGAGCTACCTTTTCCTCTGTTGTCATAGAAGACAGCTTTGCCTTGACCGAATCTGACGGAGTAAATGCCGGTGCAGCCTGCTGTCCATCAGCTCGTACCTGCTGAGTTCCATCAGTCACCTGAGCAGGATTCTGTGTCTCCTGCTGGCTCTCTGTTATTTTCTTATTTGCATTGTTCCCCGGCATCACAAAATGCACTGCTCCAAATACCAGCACAACTATCAGTGCAATTGCTTCTATTGTGATGAGGTACTTATCTCCATTTTGTCTGAAGTTCATATTTAATCCCCAAAATCTGTATTTGTTAAATCATTATTAGGTCCACTGACTTTTGTAGATAATACACTGCTATATTCGTTTACAGTTGCACTCGGAGTATAGCCTGTATCACCTTCAAGGAACTGATGCACTCCTGTAGCCATGTCTGCAAGTGTAGTAGGCACCTCAACCCATGCACCATCAACCTTTCCACCATAGAACACCTGTGGATATGCTGTCGAATCCTCTACTGTATAATCTGCAAGATTCTTAAATACTGAAAGAATCTCATCGGTATTATAGTTAGTATTGACATGCCCAATCAGGTCTGATACCATCTTAATCTTTGCTGCTGTATTCATCTGCTTAGCTGATTCAAATACCTTGAATAGAACTGTTCTCTGTCTTTCAGCACGCTTGTAGTCTCCTCCGGCGGTATAACGTATTCTGGAATATGCAACTGCCTGTGTTCCATCAAGTGTATATGTGCCGGCTGAATCAATATGGGATGAGCTTGTTCCACGTACCTTATTGACCTCATCAATGTATCCGTTTATCACCTTTGCCTCAGAAGCATCAATATCCTGCACTATGCCTCCAACCTCATCTATAATCTCACCGACTGTATTGAAATTGACTGTGACATAATTCTTTATGTCTAAGTCCAGATTCTTGTTAAGTGTATCCACTGCAAGCTCCGGTCCACCAAACGCATGTGCATGTGTCACCTTCTGGTATCCATGACCATCAATATTCATCATACAGTCTCTGAAAATAGATACCATGCGGATTTTCTTAGCATCATGATCAACCCTGACTACCATAATGGAATCGGAACGTGTTCCTTTATCAAGCTGATCAGAGCGGCTGTCAACACCAAATAGCGCAAACTCCTCTATACCTGATTTGTCCGTAGTGCTGTCATCCACAGCCTGTGTACCGGAATTTGTATTAACCGCCTCTGTACCCGGCTTTATGTCTTTATCTTCTTTCTTACTGACATTACTGTTGTTAATCCTTACAAGTATTATTGCTATAATGGCAATAAGTACAATCATTACTGCCGTAATAATTATATTTTTCTTTTTTTTCATCTGCACCATTCTCCGTCATTCATTTGTGTCTGTACCTATTACTTTTCATCCTCATCTCTGCCATAATAATTACCATAGTAATTACCATAGTAGTTTCCATAGTAATGACCATACTTGGACTCTTCAAACTTGCACTTATTGAGCACTGCTCCAAGAATCTTTACTCCTGAGTCCTCAAGTGTACGTTTTGTATTAATGATTGCACGGCTGCTTGTGACATTCTGAGCTGCAACTATTACAGCTCCGTCTACATTCTTTCCAACTACGGCCGCATCAATCGCAGCGCCTGTAGGAGGTGTATCGACAAGCACGTAATCAAAATTTTTCTCTCCAAACTCGATAAGCTCTCTAAACTCCTCTGTCTCAAGAAGCTCTGTAGGATTTGGTACCTCATGTCCTGCAAAGAGGATAAACACTCCTTTGATGTTTGTCGCATATACTACTTTGTCCAAAGATACCTGGCCTGAAAGATAATGTGAGAGTCCGTATATCTTTCCACCGCTCTCCACTTTCGCTCTGAGTCGTCCTACAAGGACTGACTTACGCATATCGGTATCTACTACAAGGACTGACTTCTTAGAGTCCGCCATCGAACGAGCCAGATCCATAACTACGGTTGTCTTTCCCTCATTTGGCACGCTGCTGGTAAAGAGGATGGACTTCACGCCCTTTCCACTAAAGCTGATGCTTGTTTTAAGAGCTCGAAGAGACTCCTTCATTGTATAGCTCTGGTCTTTTATCTGATTAATAACTACTGTTTCCATTAAACTGCCCTCTTCTTACTCTTGCTATTGTCTGATTTAGATGATCGAGTTTTCTTCTTTTTTCTTCTCTTTGTCTTGGCTCCATCATACTCTGTCTCATCAACAGGAAGTGATGCAAGCACCTTGAGGCCTGTTCTGGTCTCCATATCATCTGCATTGGAAATTGTATCGTCAAGCATGTATCCAAGTACAACTATACCGGCTGCAAGGAACAGTCCGAGTACTGCACCGATAACTGTATTTTTAAGGATATTATTATTCACCGGTGTCTTTGAAGCATATGCTGTCTGGATAATCTTTGGCTGTGACTGATCCATATTGTCAGCTATATACTGTGATGAAACCTTTGCAATCTCATCTGCCACTGTCTTTGAGGCTTCTAAATCAGTGTCTGTAACTACAATCTTGAGCACACGTGTATCTGTCGGATTCTCTATCGAAACCCTCTTGCTAAGCTGCTCATATGTCTCATCCATATCCAGATTATTAATTACCTGTGATAAAACTGTCCTGCCTGTGATGACATACTCATAGTCGTTTGTCAGACTTGAGCCTACCTGGATATCAGCCAGACTGGTGATGGAAGTAGACTTGGTCAGTACATACATCTCTGCTGATGCCTCATACTCCGGTACAAAAGTAATCTTGGAGTATAATCCAAATACTGCTGCAAGAAGCACCATTGATGCCACAAGTGCCTTCCAGTGCTTCACTAATTCGTGAAACAGCGCTACTAAATCGATTTCAATTTCCTGATCTCTTATTGGTTCGTTGTTTTCCATTTTCCTACCCTTTACATATTGTAACATTATTTTTCGGTTTAATCCTATGTTATATTACTACACTTCATTTCTTTTGTCTATTTTTAGAAGTCACAAAAAAAATATTAAGAATATGTCATATTTTGTAAATAATTATGCAATATAATAGAAAAGTGCCGTTTCCGGCACTTTCCTTTGTTGTACTTTCATTTGCTATATTTTATTAGTTCCTGTTCTATTGTTACTGTTCTAGTTCTGCTGTGGCTGTTCTGATGGTTCAGTCGGTGCCACCGGCTGTGGTTGTGGTTTTGAATTTACTGTAACGGTTATTGAACTGCTTGCGCTATTCCAGCCTGCCATTTCACCTGCTATAGCTGTAATCTGTACGCTACCAGCCCTGTAAATGGTCACATTTCCGGCGCCATCTACTGACGCAATCGAAGGATCACTTGACCGGTAAAAAAGCGCTGCTCCGTTTGAAGCACTTGCTCCGAGAGAAAATGGTGCATCTCCCTCTGTTACAGTTTTATTACCGCAACCTATTGTCACAGATGGTGTCTGGTTTGGCTGTGGCTTTGCATTTACAGTGATTGTAATTGTCTTGCTGCCGGCCTTATAGCTTGTAGTAGCCTCAGACTTGACAGTGATTGTTGCAGTTCCGACACCTGCTATCGTCACATTACCGTTCTCATCCACTCTCACTACACCCTCATTATCACTTGAGTATGTGAGCTTTGCATTATCCTCTGCTGTCACACCGAGATTGAATGCTCCGTCGCCCTCTGTCACATTATAAGAGTCAGCTCCGCCAAGACTCTGTGCTTTGCCGGCCACCTTGTCAACACCACCATATACAATTACTTTTTCATCTAATGTTACATTCTCATATAACTTCTTTGCAGCTGAATAAGGCATATTTATGCAGCCATGGCTACCGCTGTACAGGTAGATATTTCCACCGAAGGTACTTCTCCACGAAGCATCATGGAATCCAATTCCGCCATTAAACGGAATAAAGAAATTAACCCATGACTTGTATCCGTCACCCCTTAAGTATCTATCCTTATCTCTTGAGAAGATAGAATACACTCCGGTAGGTGTTCCGTGTCCTTTAGAAATACATCCTGTCACACATTGACTTGATACTACCAGTTCTCCATTCTTGTATACATATACCATCTGGTTAGTAAGATCCACTTCACAGTAGTTGCCACCATATGTGACATATTCACCTGTTTCTTCTTCCTTTGCCTCACTGTAAACTGCTTCCACTGTTGCAGACTTCTTATTATTTATTGCCTCAGCAATCGCCTCATACAGCTTGTTTCCATCTACAGTCTGTCCTGATGATGCTACAGGCACATTTATTATACTTCCGCCTGTTGTCTTAAACTGTCCTGTTTTCTTCTTTGACACATCATGCTTTTTGGCTAACTCTGTACAATATGTAGCCATATTCTCGCCATCAAGCGAAACTGACAATCCGTCATTGCCCACTATAAGCCACTGTGCTATCTGATCCTTTCCTACAGCCTCTGTAGCAGCTTCACCTGTTGCCGGTGTGAAATTACATGTCACCGTCACATCAAGATATGCATTGGCTTCTTTTAATGCATTCTTTACCAGCTCGCTGTCTGCAGCCTTTTCTCCATCAACATATCCTGTTGCAGATGTAAGCTCTACCTTATCCTTCAGCTCCTTTACAGCGCTTGTCAGATTTGCAGCTGCATTGTCATATACAGGTGCATCTCCCGATACACCGTCAACACCCTCAAATTGTCCTGCATCTGCATTGTAGGCTATTGTAGCACGATATGGCACAATTGATCTTATATCAAAAGTCTGTGTGTCTGTCGCAACCTTCTTTTGTTCGTCATCCTTTGCATCTGTATCCGTATCACTCTGAGCCGCAGCATCAGACTGTGACTGTGTTTTTGCAGTGATATAAGAGTCTACAAGAGCAGTCTCCAGCTCATCAGACTTATCCATTTTAAAAAGCTTCACCTGCTTTTCCGGCTCCTTATCCTTATTGGCCGCATTTATCAGTTCCTGAAGATTTGCTTTGTCATTATACTTAAGCCCTAAATCCTCTGCTGTCATATCAAATGATGCATCGTCAAGCTTCACTGATATCTTATACTTGCCTACTGCAGTCTTTATGGCTTTCTTTGCCTCGTCAGCAGTCATTCCACCTACATCAACTGATGCAAGCTTGTACTTTTCAGGGAATGTCTTGTATGCTTTCTTTCCACAGCCTGCCATTCCCAATGCCATAAGCACACAGGCCAAAACTACCAGGAGTTTTATACTTTCCTTCTTCATCTTTGTCCTCTTTATCTTAATTTTATATTATTCTCACAGCACCATATTTTATCACTTTCTTATATATGCCTCAAGTGAGATTTGTCACATATTTTCCAATTATTTAGACATATTATTCATCATTATGATAACAAAAAGCTTCCTAATGACGCACAATATGTAACAGGCGTATAAAATAGTTCTGATAAACCTTATCGCTCATATGCATTTTATTCAACATACAAAATACTTTATAATTCTTATTTACACATTTATACATATCTGTATTCTTTTTTTCGATTTGACTGACAAACAGCTTCATCCTTTTTCTAAGCTGTTTTTTATCAGTGTTTCTAATCAGGCAAAGCTGCAAATAATCGTTGATAAATTTGCTTGTTTTATCAAACCACAGCTGCTTTCCGCCTATACTAAAGTGCTCTACATCCCGACCTGCCTCAATCAGCCTCATGATAACCTTCTCATAATGGTCAAGCCTCTTCAGTGAGCTTTCTATTGAAACGCTCTGATTTACGTCACCGACTCTATACTCATAAAGTGCCTTATCATATGCATAGATACTTTTGGCATATGCCATTGGGATTATTGAAAACTCCTGATCCTCGTAAAATACCCCCTCAGAGAGTGTCAGTCCTGTATTTCTATAAAACTGCGTATTATATATCACCCCATGCAGACTCAACCCCCACCAGAAATCATACAGATGCTCGTCCACATATCCTGCATTATATGGTCCACCATTTTTTGTTATATATTTATCGTCGTATGGATACTCATCAGTATTTTCTCTCTGCAGCACATATGATCTATAGCTCATCAGCACTGCATCTGCGAAATTCTCATGTTTATTTTCATTATCTTTAAAATAACAAATAGTTTCTTTCAACACATCAGTGTTTACCCAGTCATCAGCGTCTACTACCTTAAAATAGCTTCCTTTTATTATTTTTACTCCTTCATTAATTGCCGAGCCATGACCACCATTTTCTTTATTCAGTATCCGGTACACGTCAGGATATTTATTTACATATTTTTGTGCAATCTCCACACTATTATCGGTAGAGCCGTCATTCACAACAATAATGTCCAGCATATTTAAAAGAGAGTTATCATCAATAATAAATGATGATAACCCTTTATCCAAAAACTTTGCCGCATTATATGTCGGTATTATTATTGATAGTATCTTTTTATTCTCTGTTTCCATATCCTATCTAATTCCTGTTTCTATATGTTAATTTCCACTTATATCGCTGTCTGTCACCATATTTGACAATGGTAGTCAGTATTATTTTCTGTATAGTCTGTCTGCTCTGCCAACCCTTTTGGCAAGCTCAAGCAGCTTTGCAAATTGATTCTCGTAAAAGCTGTTGCTCACATGCAGCTTATTAAACAGCCGAAATACTTTATATTTACGCTGTACTGCCTCATACATAAGTGCACTTTTTTGAGCGAGTTTCATGTTAAACTGCTCTACTATCGCTCTGCCGGATTGTCTGTCGGTATTTTTTATCAAAGTTATTTGATAATAGCTTGTGATTATGCCCGACGTCTTTCTGATAAAATGTTCCTTTCCACCCTGTGGCATTTTTGCAAAGCTCTTCTCTGCCTCAAGTACATTAAATATAACCTGCTCCAAATCCGGAAGACGCTTTACCTGACTCGCTGCTGAAACACTTTGATTTACATCTCCAACTCTGTATACATACAACTCTTCCTGAATAAATCTGACAGTTTTTGCATACGAAAACGGAACGGTTGCATACTCCTGGTCTTCGTAAAATACATGCTCTGTGAGCTTATATCCAAGTGCTTTATAGAACCCTGTGTTATATATCACTCCGTGAAATGATAGACCATCATATACATCATCCCACATATTTACTATATCCTTTAAATTGTACTCTCTTGTAAAATCAGGCACACTCACATCTGCCGGTCTGTACTCATCCTTTGATATGTCATAATACCTGAAGCTTTGTATCACCGCATCCGAATCTATATGTTCGAGATATTCAACCAGATGCTTTAGCGCAAGCGTATCTACCCAGTCGTCAGCATCGACCACCTTGAAATACTTTCCGCTCACATGCTCCACACCTGTGTTGATTGCAGAACCGTGTCCACCATTTGTTTTATTTACTATGACAAAGGTATCCGGATACCAGTCCACAAATTTCTGCGCCACTTCAACACTTCTGTCAGGTGTGCCGTCATTTACGACTATCACCTCAAGCTTATCGAGTATAGCCTTGTCAATATCTATTTCCTCAAAGCGGCCCTCCGTTGCCATTTTACAGTTGTGCTGTGCTGTCTGTGCATCTGTATCCCTGCATACCAGAAATGATGACAGCCCCTTATTCAGAAACTTTTCTGCATTATATGTTGGTATTATGATTGATAATATTTTACTCATTAACTGTTCTATCCGTCCTGATTACTATTATTAAAAAGAGTATTGCATACTCATTAACGCCTATTCATGAAATTAATTACCACGCAGTCTGCTATAGACCCATGCTGCCATCGGAAATATCTTAAAATCAGTTTTTCTAAGCATCCAGACGCTCTTCCTGCTGCACGCCTGGTACACTCCCGGGTGCTCCTCACGCAGCATCTCGTCAAACTTCTTCATCTGCTCAACGTTCCTTGTATCATTGCCCTTTGCCAGAAATATCTGGTACTCATCATCGACTGCCTCGGCTATGCCGCGCTCAAGGTACTGCTTCTTGTAGGTCTGCAGATTGCCATGCACGTTGTTGTACTCAAACAGTGCATCAAGCACCTTAAGGTGCTGGTCATGACGCTTGATCATCATCTTTATGTCCACGCTCTGACCACTCCTTCCAAGTCTGTACTGATACAGCGGCAGAGGTGAAAACGTGATGCTTGTGCAGTATGGTATAGGGTAGAGTATATACTCCTGGTCCTCGTAGAAGCAGTGTTCATCCACACGAATATCATTCTTCTGCAATACATCAGTACGGATGGTCATGGAATGTATAGTGATCAGCGGGTCCATGACTGCCTCAGCAAATCCCCACTCCCTGTTGTAGTGATAAGAGTTGGACACTGCCTTTCTACGCTTTGTGACCTTCTTTGTCCTATCATCGACCAGGTTGAAGTCATTGGATATGACATCCGAGTGCGTGTGCTTCAAAAGCTGTATAAACTGTGGCAGAAGGCTCTTGTCCAGCCAGTCATCACCATCCACCACCTTGAAATACTTTCCTGTTGCACGCGGTATCGCATAGTTGATTGTAGATCCATGGCCTCCGTTCTCCTTGGAGAGCACCTTGAAGCTGTATGGATATTTCTGCTCGTAGGTATGTGCCAGGCTGGCTGTGGAATCTGTGGAACCATCATCCACTATGAGTATCTCCAGACTTCTGAGCACAGACAAATCTATAAACGAGTCAAGACAGTTCTTTATATACTTTTCAACATTGTAAGCCGGAACGACTATGGTTAAAAGCTTCTCCATATATGTTTCTCCATGTATACCTGTTTCCTTGTGTACTACTCTCCGAGTCCATCCTTGATGTACTGTATAAGGTGTTCAAGCGCCTCACTCTCATCCTCGCCATTGCAGATAAGCTCTATCTCATCGCCTGACTTTATGCATGCTCCAAGCACTGAAAGTACACTCTTTGCATTAGCTACATTTTTCTCGTCATATATAAATGTTACCTTTGATTTAAATTTCATTGCCTCTTTGCAGAGATTGCCGGCCGGACGTAAATGTAATCCGGTAGGATTCTTGATTATTATTTTTTGTGCTACCACTTTTATTACCTCTTTTCGGTTATATATCTATCAATGTGATGAACTGTCAGAGCCGTTATTTCCAGTGTTTCCTGACGATGTGCTGCCCGATGACGTACCTGTGCCGGTGCTTCCTGATCCGGTGTCGCCTGATGTTGTACCGCCTGTTGTTGAGCCCGAGGCTGTTCCTGTACCACCAGTTCCCGTTGTGCCGCCTCCGTCACCTTTCCTTCCGATAACTATCTGAACCTTTATCTCGCCCCATGTGTACTTGGTCTCATCCAGATTCGGCTTTACCGTCACTGTATGTGTACCTGCATCAAGGCCTGTCACATCAATTTTACCCTTCAGTGTAGTTCCCGAAAGTGTATCTATATCAGACTTGGTGCCGCTTACTATGACACTGCTCTTATCTGTTACAAATGTAAGCGTATATCCCTCTTCAAGTCCGTCATATGTGATATTGGAGCTGTTCAGCGTCATGGTTGAAGTCGCATTTGTTTCAATCTTTATATCTATACTGAGCTTTGCCTTGGATGAGTTCACTATAAAAACTCCATCCGGCAGATATCCTGTCAGGTCAACAGATGTACTTATATCGTCTGTTGCGCCCGATATATCGATTGGGCCCACATCTATAGATGTAATATTGTTCAATGCTTCTGCATTACCTTTGAGCATTACAGACTCCTCTGATAGTTCTACTCCGAGCACGCTCTTTCCTCCTGCCGGTGAGCCTGTCGTAGTACACTTGATAGGCACCTCCTTGGTACTTAGGACGTCAACTGTCACTGCTATAGACTGATACTGGCTGTCCACATCAAGCTTTGATATATCGACTTCATCGCCATTATCATCAATCAGAGTGAGATCACCGCGATCAGTTATCTGATTATCTGATATTATGGTATTGTCATCGACCTTTATATTTACATTGGCCGATGCTATAGTTGAAACAATAGACTCAGGGCCTCCGACCTTTACTACCTTTGGATTTGCCTGTGGCTTGTTTCCCAGTGCTTTCGCACCTGAAAGACTTCCATCCACTGACACCTTTACTTCAAACTGCTTCTGCATATATTTCTCAACCGACAATGAGAGCATATGGTCTCCACCGTTGAAGGTAATCGAATGTCTGTACTTGGTGCATCCAATATCTACCTTTACGTTTGCCTTATTCGTATCATCCTTATCTACTATGATATTTGCAAGGTCGACATTTGCGTAAAAATCGGAATCATCAAGCTCGTTCAGATAGCTTCTCTTGCCTGATACCGAAAAGCTGATGGTCTTTTCCGAATCCTTGATGGTAGGCCATAGCCCCTTGTCAACAACCGAATCGCGCCCTGTAACTGTGACTGTTGTGGTAAATGTCTTTGTCTTGACCGGGTCATTGAGATTGTAGACCACAAGCCAGAGTATAAATGCAAATGCTATCGCAAGTATTTTAAAGCCTATATTATTTGTGAAGGTTTTTAGAAGCTTCTTTCCCATTCTTAAACCTCCTTTTAATTAATTCAAACTTACCCGGCTCCCTGTGTCTGTTCTGCAGGAGCTTAAGCTGTGTACGCAGATGATCGGCATCTATATCATGCTCAATCTGCCCCTTGTATGCTGTAGAAACTGCTCCTGTCTCCTCTGAAACTATGATGGTGAGCGAATCACTTACCTCGCTTACTCCGACCGCTGCACGGTGTCTGGTTCCCAAATCCTTCGAGAGTGACAGGCTGTCTGATAACGGAAGGTAACATGTAGCTGACACTACACGGTTACCACGCACGATAACCGCTCCGTCATGAAGCGGTGTATTTTTCTCAAATATATTGATAAGGAGCTGACTTGTAAGTATAGCATCCACATCTATTCCTGTTCTGATATACTCTCCCAGATTGATTTCATCCTCCATGACTATTAGTGCTCCTGTCTTTACCCTGCCCATCGCAAAGCATGCACGCACCAGCTCGTCGATTGTCTTGTCAGAAAATTTCTCTGTCTCGCCCTTGCCTGTATTGAAAAAATCCCCCAGAAAGGTCTTGCCACCGATATTCTCCAGGGCATTTCGAAGCTCCGGCTGGAAAATAACAACTAGCGCCACGAGACCTACATTGAAGAGCTTCTCAGCAAGCCACAGTATGGTATCCATCTGGAACAATGCTGCAACAAGTACAAACAACAGTATGATAATAAGACCCTTGAACAGATTCCATGCCCTCGTGGTCTTTATCCACAAAAGTATATGATAGAAGAGCACTGAAATAATAAGTATCTCTATAATGTCTATCACACCGATTTTGATGCCCGGCACATTTGTGAATGTAAGGAACTGATCCTTGAATCGTATCAATACACCACTCACATTATCCATAGCGCCCTCCTTTCTCTTATACTATGTAACTATTTATCATCCTCAAATATATTTTCGTCTATTTCGAGATCTTTTGCAATAGCCTCTTTGCTGATATTTTCCTGATTATGTCTCGGAATCTTCTTTCCAAGGCTTCCTGTATTGCCAAAGTGCTTTACAACCTTTTCCTCCTTGGCAATCATCTTCTTTGGAACTGCCTTGACGTAATAGTAATATTCATCATCCTCAAACTGTACGTTTTCTGTACGTGCATAGTCAAGATTCATAAATATAAACTGTATGACAACACCTGCAAAAATAGCAGCTACAGTGCTGAGCACAAGCCAGATTATCTTCTCCGGCAGTCCGAGCACCAGATAAGCAACAACAAGTGCAACCAACTGTATGAGCCCTCCTGCTATGGTAGCAACAGTCCATGAATTGTTGATTTTCAATCGTCTGACCTGATACACCACCAGTGTGGTGATAACAAAGATTGCCATAACTATAAACATCTCTTTGTTGTCAAGAAGCTGTCCCATTGTCACATTGAGCTTTGTAGTGCTCTGCCCCTTTTTATCTACCACCTCTGCAAGCGCTGATGCATTCTGTCTGATTCCGTCAAGGAAATAGTACAGCAGTGTGCCACATATTATTGCAACAACCGAATAAGCTCTTCTTAAAAGACCTGCTGCAACCGGCACAACAGATGGTATGTGAAGCTGAAAGCATATAGGTGTGAGTATCACAAGCATGCCATCCTTCGGTGCAAAACGAAAATAGACAAAATACAGTACTAAAAAAAGTACAAATGTGATAGCAAAAACCTCTATGGACAGCGCATACATATCTAAAAGTATCATAATCGAAGCAATCCAGAGTATTGCATTCACCGGAAGCAGTGCACACACAAGCGCTAAAAGCAGTGCCACAAGCATCGAGCTGATTTTCGCCATATAGCCGATATTCAAATCTATTGTTATAAATGCGATAAATGCAACGGCAAATCTCACAACCGGAAGTATAAAGTGCTCATACTCACCGCAAAATTTGACTGTCTTATCCTTAATTTCCAGTAACTTGTTCATAAAGCCTCCCTAACGCTTAATCTTTTCCTCACGGGAATATATTCTGCCCACTGCCTTCAGGTGATTTGCGTATCTGCGCACTTCCCTTCTGCCGACCTTATATCTTGCAGTATACACCACAATTGTAACAAAAATGTAAACTGCCATAAATGCAATATACAGTATGCCTATTGTGACACCTATTGCCTTAAAATCGAGCTTATTGATTCTGTCCAAAAGCTCTGCTGCATTGACAGCAACCCACATCACAACAAGCCCTGCAAATGCAAATGTACCTGTAAAGAAGCTTTTTAAGCCCTCTTTCCATATATAGTCCCATCCGTAGTAGCTTGCGGACTGCTTCTGCACACGGCTGTCATCGCTTTTGCTGTCACAAAGAGCAATATTAAACAGTTCCCTTACTTTTTCTTCGTTTATCATAAATCATCCTCTTACCTGTTACCTGATATATCTCATACGGTTTTTGTCATCCTGCTGCCACAGCTGCTTATCCTGGCCCTTTGGTGTGTCAAGGGCACTGCGTAGTGTATTTGTGAGCTTAGTCTTGCACTCATCACAAAATCTGCCTGTACGTATCATCCTGCCACAGTTCTCGCATGGTATACCATATGATGAATCCGGTGAAAACGAAAGCCTTTCCTCACGTATCCACCTATTTATCTGCTTCATGGATGTATCGGTCTCCTTGGCCACTGTCTCAACCGGCACATTTGGATTATCCTCAACAAATCTCTTTACTATATCAAATTTCTCATCCATTTTTTTCTGGCAGTTCGGGCAGTACTGCTCATCTGACAGTACATTAAATATTCTGCCACAGCCCTTGCAATTAGATATTCTCATCTGATAAAACCCTCCTAACTTCCCTGTCCTATGCAAATACACAGCACATATACACGGCCGGGACATTTCTTTGCTATCTCGTGCCCAATCGACTCCGCCGTACTGCCTGTAGTATATATATCATCTACTATTAGTATTTGTTCATATTGTACAATACTATCCGCCACTTGAAAAGCCCCCTCGAGACAATTTCTGCGTTCAACATACCCCATTGTCTTGAGTGGACTGGTATTTTTCACTCTGCGCACAAGCCCTTTTGCCATCCTTATGCCTGTTTTTTCAGACAATGCCCTTGCAAAACATTCTGCCTGATTGTAGCCTCTCTGGCGCATTTTTTTACGGTGCATCGGCACCGGAATAATAACATCTATCCCACAGCTCTGTATCCAGTCCGAATATCTTTCCACTGCTGTCTGTGCAAAATAAGCCGCATACTCACGTCTGTTTGAATACTTGAACCTGTACATGGTCTGCTTTATGCTGCCCTTGTATGCAAAAAGTGCCTTGCCCTGCCTGTAGCTGTCATCCTCCCGCATCTGCCTGTGATGCTCGAGTGCCCGTGCGCAGTCGTCACAATACTCTCTTCGCTCAGACAAAACCGGCTTCCCGCAGCGCATACACTGTGGCTGCTCAACCGGAAAGAGCTTTTCACAGCATCTGCTGTGTATATATATCTCAACCGGACCAATTATACCATCACATACCGGACAGCGCGGTGGAAATACCAGATTGATTACGCCTCTCCCAATATCCTTTATTTTGTTCACTAATCCCCCTGACTGTAATATCCCCATTTGTAACAATATTAACAAAAAAGCGACAATACATTCCTGCAATGCAGGGACATATCATCGCCCTCACGGCTGCCTGTTATAAAACGTATATTCTAGAATTCTTCATCTCTCTTGCCTGCAAGGAACTCTACATACTTTCCTGTACCGATAGCAACACATGTCATAGGCTGCTCTGCAGTCATTGTATTGATGCCGGTCTTTTCCTCGATAAGCTCCTCAAGACCTCTGAGCAGTGAACCGCCTCCTGTAAGCACGATTCCTCTGTCTGCGACATCGGCTGCAAGCTCCGGTGGAGTCTTTTCAAGCACTGAGTGCACTGCCTCAACTATCTGAAGAGTTGCCTCACGAAGTGCTTCCTCTGTCTCCTCTGAGCTGACTGTAATAGTCCTTGGAAGTCCTGTTACAAGGTTTCTTCCTCTTACCTCAATTGTCTCCGGCTGTGCGAGAGGGTAGCATGTACCAATCTTGATTTTGATATCCTCAGCGGTTCTCTCTCCGATGAGAAGGTTATGCTTCTTTCTCATGTATCTGACAATTGCCTCATCAAAATCATCTCCGGCTATCTTGATAGATGTGCTGACTACCGAACCACCGAGTGAGATAACTGCTATATCTGATGTACCGCCTCCGATATCTACTATCATATTTCCGCATGGCTTTGAAATATCAATACCTGCACCGATTGCAGCTGCGATTGGCTCCTCGATAATCTTAACATCTCTGGCTCCTGCTGCAAATGTAGCATCTTCAACGGCCTTCTTCTCAACCTCTGTAACACCACTTGGCACACATACGCTCACGAGCGGCTTTCTGAAGCTCTTCTTACCAAGCGCCTTCTGGATGAAGTGCTTGATCATCTTCTCTGTAACTGTATAATCTGAGATAACACCCTGACGCAGCGGTCTGACTGCAACGATATTACCCGGTGTCCTTCCGAGCATGAGGCGTGCTTCCTCTCCGATTGCCTTAATCTTGTTGGTGTCCCTGTCAAAGGCTACTACTGAAGGCTCCTTTAACACAACACCCTTTCCTTTTATATAAACAAGTATACTTGCTGTTCCTAAATCGATTCCGATATCTGATCCGACCATTTTAATAGCCCCTTTCCTGCCATATCTTTAAATTTACACATACACTCTCTTATTATATACAATAAATCCCATTTTTCAAACTTTTTTTTTGAAAAAGGTCATATTTAATAAAATTTTAAAGTTTATCCTTGTCTTTTTCCAGATATGGTTTCAAAAACCGGCCTGTATATGACTGTTTTACCTCGCATATCTCTTCAGGTGTGCCCTGCGCTATGACGGTTCCGCCGCCGTCTCCGCCCTCAGGTCCCATGTCTATGATATAGTCAGCTGTCTTTATCACATCGAGATTGTGCTCGATAACAACTACAGTATTGCCTCCGTCTGATAGCCTGCGCAGTATCTCCACAAGCTTGTGTACATCTGCAAAGTGCAATCCTGTGGTAGGCTCATCAAGTATATATATGGTCTTTCCGGTGCTCTTTCTGCTAAGCTCTGTGGCAAGCTTGATACGCTGCGCCTCACCACCCGAAAGCTCTGTGGACGGCTGTCCGAGCTTCACGTAGGATAGTCCGACATCATAGAGTGACTGGATTTTGTTCTGTATCTTTGGCACATTTTTGAAAAACTCAAGTGCCTCCTCCACTGTCATATCAAGAACATCGTATATACTCTTGCCCTTGTACTTTACATCGAGTGTCTCCCTGTTATATCGTTTGCCTCCACAGACCTCACACGGCACATATACATCAGGCAGGAAATGCATCTCTATCTTAAGGATTCCATCGCCGCCGCAGGCCTCACACCGACCGCCCTTTACATTGAAACTGAAACGGCCCTTTTTATAGCCCTTTGCCTTGGCATCAGGTGTTGATGCAAACAGGTCTCTTATCATGTCAAACACACCTGTATATGTGGCAGGATTAGAGCGGGGTGTACGGCCTATCGGTGACTGGTCGATGTCTATGACCTTATCAAGCTGTTCAAGACCATCTATACCGTCGTGGTCACCTGCGATACACCTGGCTCTGTTTAAGGATTTGGCCAGATGCTTATAAAGTATCTCATTGGTCAATGAGCTCTTTCCCGAGCCCGACACGCCTGTAACACAGGTCATGATACCAAGAGGTATCTGCACATCAATATTTTTCAGGTTATTCTCCCTGGCTCCTCTTATCGTGATATATCCGCTTGGCTTGCGCCTCTCCTGTGGCACCGGTATCTTTATTTTGCCGCTCAGATATGCTCCTGTGAGTGATTTTTTGCACTTTATAATGTCCTTTAACGAACCTGCCGCCACTATCTCCCCGCCGTGCGAGCCGGCTCCAGGACCTACATCCACGATATAATCCGCTGCACGCATGGTATCCTCATCATGCTCCACAACTATGAGCGTATTTCCCAGATTCTTAAGATTCATAAGTGCACCAAGCAGCTTGTCATTGTCCCTCTGATGTAAGCCAATGCTTGGCTCATCAAGTATATATGCCACACCTACAAGTCCTGAGCCAATCTGCGTAGCAAGCCTGATTCGCTGTGCTTCCCCGCCTGAGAGACTTGCAGTCCCGCGGGTAAGGGTGAGGTAGTCCAGACCAACCTGCTGCAAAAAGCCAACTCTCGCACGGATTTCCTTTAGTATCTGGTCTCCTATATAGTGCTGCTGCTCTGTAAGCTCTATATCAGCAAGGAACTTCACAAGCTCCTTCACAGACATGGAGGTCATCTCATATATGTTCTTATCCGCAACCGTAACGGCAAGTGACGATGGCTTAAGCCTCTGCCCCTTACAGCTCGTACACGGAGTAATGCGCATAAACTGCTCATACTCTGCCTTTGCCGTATCAGAAAAGGTCTCCTTGTATCGGCGCTCAACATTGTCCACAAGGCCGTTCCATACAAGATCATAGACGCCTTCGCCTCTCTGACCCTTGTATCTGACCTTGAGCACCCTGCCATCTCCACCGTAAAAAAGCAGCTTTTTCATATCTGCAGATAAATCATCAATCGGTGTGTCTAGAGGAAGCCCATAACCCTCATGCAGCGCACGAAGTGTCGCATAGGTATAGCTCTTTGGGTCTGTACATGACTGCCAGCCCATCACCTGTATGGCACCCTCAGATATGGAAAGCGATGAGTCAGGCACCATAAGCTGCGGGTCAAACTCCATCTTGTAGCCGAGTCCGTAGCAGGTCGGACATGCTCCAAACGGATTGTTGAAGGAGAAGCTTCTCGGCTCAACCTCATCTATGCTTATACCACAGTCAGGGCACGCAAAATTCTGGGAAAAGGTCATCTGTTCACCATCCACAATATCAACTATGGCATTGCCCTCTGTCAGTTCAAATACATTTTCAAGTGAATCAGTAAGCCTCTTTTCTATGCCAGGCTTTACAACCAAACGGTCTACAACAATGTCAATATTGTGCTTTATATTTTTCTCCATTGGGATATCCTCGGAGAGCTCATACATGCTGCCATCTACAATCACACGCACATATCCGCTCTTTTTGGCTCTCTCGAACAGCTTCTGGTGCTCACCCTTGCGGCCTCTGACCACCGGTGCAAGAAGCTGGATACGTGTGCGCTCAGGCAACGCCATAACAGTATCCACCATCTGGTCTATCGTCTGCTTTGTAATGGCACGCCCGCACTTCGGACAGTGTGGTATTCCAATTCTTGCATAAAGCAGTCTGAAGTAATCATATATCTCTGTGACCGTTCCGACAGTTGAACGTGGGTTCTTGTTGGTGGATTTCTGGTCAATGGAAATGGCAGGCGGAAGTCCCTCTATAGACTCCACATTCGGCTTCTCCATCTGTCCTAAAAACTGACGCGCATACGATGAAAGTGACTCCATGTACCTGCGCTGCCCCTCAGCATATATGGTATCAAATGCCAGTGATGACTTGCCTGAGCCTGAAAGCCCTGTAAAAACAACAAACTCATCTCTCGGGATGTCGAGACTGACGCACTTTAGATTGTGTTCGCTGGCACCTCGTATTTTGATGTATTTTCTTTCTTTTTTTGCCATAATTTGTGTTCCTCCAAATTGCTTCCAAATGTCATAAGCTTTTATCGTATATCCCTCAGTGTGTTTTTCAGCATAATAAGCTTATCCCTGTACTCGGCAGCCGCCTCGAAACTGAGCTCTGCCGCTGCTTTTTTCATCTTTTTCTCTATATCTGCAATATGCTTCTCAAGCTCTTTTTTGCTCATTGACTCCGGATCTTTGTCAAGAGCATTCTCATCGGCCGCTACCTTCTTTGAGATAGCTATGAGATCACGCACGGATTTCTGTATAGTCTGTGGCGTGATGCCGTGAGCCTCATTGTACTCTTCCTGTACCTTTCTACGACGCTTTGTCTCGTCAATTGCGACACGCATGGAGTCTGTAATCTTGTCAGCATACATGATAACATGGCCCTCACTGTTACGTGCGGCACGTCCTATCGTCTGTATAAGTGAGGTCTCTGAACGAAGGAAGCCTTCCTTATCCGCATCGAGTATGGCAACAAGTGTAATCTCCGGGATATCAAGACCCTCCCTGAGCAGATTGATGCCGACGAGCACGTCAAATACGTCAAGACGCAGGTCACGTATTATCTCCGCTCTCTCAAGTGTATCTATATCTGAATGCAGGTACTTTACCCTGATGCCAAGCTCTGCCATATAGTTTGTGAGATCCTCAGCCATACGCTTTGTGAGTGTTGTGATAAGCACCTTGTGATGGTTTGCAGTCTCCTTATTGACCTCTGACACAAGGTCATCAATCTGTCCCTCAACAGGGCGCACTGATATCTCAGGATCCAAAAGTCCTGTCGGTCTGATAATCTGCTCCGCACGAAGCAGCTCATGCTCATTCTCATACTTATTCGGAGTGGCTGAGACAAAGAGCATCTGGTCTATTTTGCCCTCGAACTCCTCGAAATTGAGAGGTCTGTTGTCAAGGGCGGAGGGCAGTCTGAAGCCATAGTCCACAAGAGTGGTCTTTCTGGAGCGGTCCCCCGCATACATACCGCCTATCTGTGGAATCGTGATATGTGACTCATCCACGATTATAAGAAAATCATCCGGGAAGAAATCTATTAATGTCATAGGAGGCTCCCCCGGCTTTGCAAAGTTCAGATGCCTCGTATAGTTCTCAATTCCCGAGCAGAAGCCTGTCTCCCTCATCATCTCTATGTCAAAATTGGTCCTCTCTGCTATTCGCTGAGCCTCTATGAGCTTGTCCTCGCCTTTAAAATACTTCACGCGCTCATCAAGCTCTTTCTCTATATTGAGGCAGGCCTCATTTATCTTCTCCTGCGAAACTACATAGTGGGATGCAGGGAAAATCATCGTATGCTCAAGCGAGCACTTTACCTCGCCGGTCAGCACATCAACCTCCACTATCCGATCTATCTCATCACCGAAAAACTCAACCCTGATTGCTGTATCATCGGCATTTGCCGGAAATATATCAAGCACATCACCGTGCACTCTGAAGGTGCCTCGGTGAAAATCCATATCATTCCTGGTGTACTGTAAATCTATGAGAGCCCTCGCGAGATCATCCCTGTCCCTCTCCTGCCCCGGGCGCAGCGAAATACTCATGCCTGTCCATTCATCAGGACTTCCAAGTCCATATATGCAGGAAACCGATGCCACGACAATGACATCCTTTCGCTCTGTGAGCGCTGCCGTGGCTGAAAGCCTGAGCTTATCTATCTCATCATTTACAGAGGAATCCTTGGCTATGTACGTATCAGACTGCGGCACATAAGCCTCAGGCTGATAATAGTCGTAGTAGGAAACAAAGTACTCTACTGCATTTTCGGGGAAAAATTCCTTCATCTCTCCATAAAGCTGTCCAGCAAGGGTTTTATTATGGGAAATAATCAGTGTTGGCTTATTCAATTGTGCAATGACATTAGCCATTGTAAAAGTCTTACCAGAACCTGTAACCCCTAGTAAAGTCTCGAATTGGTTGCCTTCTTTGAACCCGTCTACCAAGGCTTTTATTGCCTGTGGCTGGTCACCAGTAGGCTTATATGGGGCGTGTAATTTGAACTCCATAATACCGTTTTCCTCCAAATTTCATATCAAAAAATGTTCACTATAAGGCAACTATTCGCACTCTTACATACTCAAAAAAGTCCGAAAATCGACCAGAGTAACAATTGGGTCACCAACAGTTCATTAACAAATCATATGTTTTTTCTGAACTATTAAGACCGGACATTCAGAATCGCGATTTTGTGAAATCTGCGAAATATACAAAATATCAATCTAATTATAGTTCACAAATAAAAAAGACAAAATTGATGCTTTGTAATAGTATGCCATGTGCATATTATTCTACTACAAAACTTCAATTTTGTCTATCTAAATCAGAACGTCTGTTCCCTGATATTTTCTAACCAGTAGTGTTATTTGGGAACAAATTCTAATATAAAAGGATCTAATGCATCGAGCTTAACTGCCGACACCCTAGCTTGGTCGATATAATGGTCTATCGTAACAATTTCCTCAGAATGCCCCATGTTTTTGGATCTAACTCACTATCATTTTTGTTTATATCACGCTTATTTTTTTATAATCCTTACATGATAGCCCGATTCTTTCTCACTCTTTGGTATTCTCACATTCTTTGCCACATTGACTTCTATAGCTTTATTCTTTTGTGCATACGCAAGGAATGTATCTTTCTTAAAAAGTTGTATGAACTGTTCAGTTATTCGCCTGTCTGCGAAAAATGTGCAAAAAATTAGAGCCAGCCTTTCGACTGACTCTGTTCTACCCCAAAACATATTATAATTTGCTCTGATAATTCTCTAACTGGTGGAATATACCAACTACATTCACAACATCCACTCTCACATCAAATATGACAATATAATTCATCTGTGGAACTACTGCCTCACGATATCCTTTCTTGGCAAGATATGTGTCCCTGCACTCCGGATACTGATATGGGTTATTTTCCAACCTATCATATACAATATCTATGCTATCCAGCAGATGTCTGGCTGCCTGTTTATTCTTTAAGCGATTAACCAGATGATATACAAGATTATCAAGCAGTTCATCGGCATGCTCAGTAACGTTCAATTTATAAGCCATACTTTGCCCTCGTTTCTTTCAGTGCTGTTCTGGCATCCTTTACCTGTCCTGCCTCTATCTGCTTTTCAGATATCTCAATATCTCTGTACATAGCGATTTGTTTCATTGTTGACTCATAAATCTCCATACTCATGATAACCATATCGCCATAGCCATTTTTTGTTACATAAATCGGCTCCTCTGTCTTGTGGCACATATCAGAAATCTCTGATGTATTTTTCAAATCTTTAATTGGAATTATTTGTGGCATAATAAACACCTCCTCGTCTATATGGTCTAATTATACCATAATTATGTCCTTTTTCAACTTCTTTTATACAGTAAAAACAACTTTAAAGCAGGATACCCCATTACTTTTGGAAACAATATTCAGCAGACTTTCACTCTTATAGAATTGCTTGTTGCAGAATCTTCCAGCTTTGTCCAATATTCATCCCATCCAGTAGCCTGCACTTCAATTTTTACCTCTGGATGATCTTCCATATAAGCTTCTGTCAGTTTCTCCATGCCTGCTTTTTGTCCTGAGTCCCAAATCTGAAAAACAAGCTTTCCATCTCCGTCTGCTCTTTTTCCATTAGATCCACATGCTGTAAGCACCACTGCAAGAACTCCTGCCATCACAACTGCTGCATTTCACATCCTATCTATCATGCCTCGGATCGTGCACTTTCTGCTATATTAAAAGATAAAATACTAGAGATGACATTTTCTAAAGAGCCTGCATCCTCTTTTGGAATGATTGCAAAATTATACGAATGTATGGATTATATGATACGCTCATCAAAAGATTGGAGACTGATCACCGGGGAGCGCATTTCTGATTCTTACATTAAAGAAGCTGTGCATTTCATTGAGCAGAATTCCCATAATGATATTACAGTAGAAGACATTGCGGCATTTTGCAATATTAGCAGAAGTTATCTTAGCCGACTGTTAAAAAAACATACCGGACAAAGCCCACAACAACTGCTACTTAGCTATCGAATGTCAAAAGCTGCACAGTTATTGCAACTAACTGACTTATCCATTCGTGATATTGGAAAAGGAGTAGGTTATCCAAATCAACTCCACTTTTCAAGAGCATTTAAGAACACCTATAAAATATCACCTTCGCAATGGAGAAAAGAAAATAAACCGAAGAGTGCTAATATCTTCCCTACTATCGACAAGTGACCCGAATCATTTGTAAAGTCCGGAAACGATCTATATTGTCAGAAACTTGTACCATAAAAGTAATTAATATCCTTTTACATAAAAATATCCCTCAGGGCTTCATACCCTGAGGGACATCCTCATTCATTTTAATTTTCCTTTTGTTTTTCAAGCTGTTCCATACAAAACTCCCCTTGCATAAGAACCATAAAGATTTATCTGGCGTATATGATCACCGCATTTTCTACTGATCATTCCGATTGCATAATCCCAAGCTTCTGCATTAGTCAGTGTATCAATCCCTCTTTTCGCTTTTTATTATGTCAAAATCTCTAAAATTCTTCACTATCAATTCAAGATTTACTTCACGCGTCCACAGCACTGCTTATATTTCTTGCCACTGCCACATGGACATGGGTCGTTCGGATATACCTTGGCTGCCGCACGGCGCTTTGGAGCATTCTGTGCCGACTCATCTTTGTTTGTGCCCGAAATCTTTGCAACCTGCTCTCGCTCAACCTTCTGCTCAACCTGTACATGATACAGCAGTCTGACAGTATCCTCCTGGATAGCTGAAATCATGTCGTCAAACATATCAAAGCCTGCCATCTTGTACTCTACGATTGGATCTTTCTGTCCATAAGCCTGTAAGCCGATTCCCTGACGAAGCTGTGCCATATCATCGATGTGATCCATCCACTTTCTGTCGATTACACGAAGAAGCACGACACGCTCAATCTCTCTGAACTGCTCAGGCTCAGGGAATTCTGTCTCCTTCTGCTCATAAAGCATAACAGCCTTTTCCTTTAAGTACTGCTTAAGCTGCTTTGCATTCTTGATTGACTCAATATCCTCTTTTGTAATCGGATCAAGCGGAATGACCGGAAGCACAAGCTCGTTGAGCTCTACAAGATCCCAGTCAGCTCTGTCAATTTCCTCGGAAATACATCTGTCGACAGACTTCTCAACCTGCTCCTGAACCATCTTAAGGATAGCATCACGCATGTTGTCACCGTTAAGCACCTTCATACGCTCGCTGTAGATAATCTCTCTCTGGTCATTGTCCACCTGGTCATACTCGAGAAGATTTTTACGAATACCAAAGTTGTTGGCCTCGATTTTCTCCTGAGCCTTCTCGATAGCAGATGTGAGCATCTTATGCTGGATCTGCTCGCCCTCCGGTACTCCTAGAGCATTGAAAATGCCCATCAGACGCTCTGAACCGAAAAGTCTCATGAGGTCGTCCTCAAGTGAGATGAAGAACTGTGACTCACCCGGATCTCCCTGACGTCCTGCACGTCCACGGAGCTGATTGTCTATACGTCTTGACTCATGGCGTTCTGTACCGATAATCTTAAGACCTCCGGCAGCCTTTGCCTCATCGTCAAGCTTGATATCGGTACCACGGCCTGCCATGTTGGTTGCTATTGTAACTGCACCGTGCTGTCCTGCAAGTGCAACAATCTCTGCCTCTTTCTCATGGAACTTGGCATTTAATACTGTGTGAGGGATTCCCTCTCTCTTGAGCATGCCGCTCAAAAGCTCTGATGTCTCGATGGTGATTGTACCTACAAGAACAGGCTGTCCCTTTTCATGTGCCTCTTTAACCGCATCCACAACTGCCTTGAACTTTTCCTTTTTGGTAGCGTATACAGCATCCTGCAAATCAATACGCGCTACCGGCTTATTTGTAGGTATCTCGACAACATCCATGCCATAGATATCACGGAACTCTTTTTCCTCTGTGAGAGCTGTACCTGTCATACCGGCCTTCTTGTCAAACTTATTGAAGAAGTTCTGGAATGTGATCGTGGCAAGGGTCTTGCTCTCTCTCTTGACCTTTACATGCTCCTTTGCCTCGATAGCCTGATGCAGTCCGTCCGAATAACGTCGTCCAGGCATGATACGTCCTGTAAACTCATCTACAATAAGTACCTCATCATCCTTTACCACATAGTCCTGATCTTTGAACATGAGGTTGTGCGCACGAAGCGCAAGTATGATGTTGTGCTGGATTTCAAGATTCTCAGGATCTGCAAGGTTCTCGATATGGAAGAACTGTTCTACCTTTTTTACACCATCCTGTGTAAGGTTTACGACCTTGTCCTTCTCATTTACGATGAAATCACCGGTCTCATCCTGAACAATGCCCATGATGGCATCCATCTTTGAATACTCAGGAACATCCTCACCACGCTTCATCTGTGTAGCCAGGATATCACATGCCTCGTAAAGTCTTGTCGACTTGCCACTCTGTCCAGAAATGATAAGCGGTGTACGTGCCTCATCGATAAGCACTGAATCGACCTCATCGATGATAGCATAGTGGAGACCTCTCTGAACAAGCTGTTCCTTGTAGATAACCATATTGTCACGCAGGTAATCAAATCCAAGCTCATTGTTTGTGATGTATGTAATATCACAGCCATAAGCCTCCCTGCGCTCGTCATTGTCCATGCCGCCAAGTACCACGCCGACCTTAAGTCCTAAAAACTCATGAACCTGTCCCATCCACTCAGCATCACGCTTTGCAAGGTAATCATTGACTGTGACAATACACACACCCTTGCCCTCAAGTGCATTAAGGTATGCAGGAAGTGTAGAAACAAGTGTCTTACCTTCACCGGTTCGCATCTCTGCAATACGTCCCTGATGCAAAATAATACCACCGATTATCTGTACTCTATAATGTTCCATGCCAAGCACACGCTTAGCAGCTTCTCTTACTGTAGCAAATGCCTCCGGAAGAATATCATCAAGTGTTGCTCCGTCCTCCAGACGCTTTTTAAACTCCCTTGTCTTATCCTTTAATTCTTCATCGGAAAGCTTTCCCATTGCCTCCTTATATGACTCAACCTTGTCAGCAATCGGGTAAATTCTCTTAAGCTCTCTCTCGCTGTGAGAACCAAAGATCTTTGATAATGCGCTCATATTTTTCTCCTATAACTTCAAATTGCCCTTGTACAGGCTCACAATAGTGTTATTGTAACACTTTGAGGATGATTGCACAACCTAAAGGGATGAATGTTTTGTAAACATTTTATAAAAATATTGATGTTTGCGCCTTTAATTTTTTTTGGGGGCTTCGCGCGGGAAGGCTGTGCGGTCCGGGGGAGTACACAGTATATTCCTCATAAAAAATATGAACTTTTTTATTCTGAACACACTGTGTACTTCCCGGATCTACTTTGTTGTGTGCGAAGCATGGTGGAATTATGTTCAATTCAAAAAGCTCTCCACAAGGGAGAGCTTTTTGGAGTTGCCTATTTTTTAGTTATTCTTCTGGGCTTCATATGCTTCGCGGCATGCTTTTGCGAGCTGGTCACCGCAGGATGTATTCTTAAATCCACATTTAATTCCACCGATTTTTTCTTCTACCTGGGCAACTGTGAGTCCTTCAACGAGCTTTGGGATAGCCTTAAGATTTCCGTTGCAGCCTCCTGTAAACTTTACGTTATGTACTACATCTCCATCGAGGTCAAGCTCAATCTGTGTTGAACAGGTTCCTTTTGTTTTGTAAATATATGACATATTTTATCCTCCTGTGTTTTCAATTTTATTTTGTGTATACATGATTATAACATATAATTTTGCATCTTTCCTCTATTTTTTTACATTTTCCAACTCAGTTTTTCAATTTAGAAATCACTGTACACACATAACAGTGTGACCAGCAATGATTCAGATTCATAAATCTTTTCTTATATTTTTTATATATTTATTTACACCATAACGTATTCCCCCATAACGTAAGGGACGCTGCTTGCGGGCACCGCGGTGTGGGCTGTATACACTCAGGTGTCCGCGAATAACGAAGCTGCTTAGATACTGTCGAATTATGCGCATGATACACAGAAATGCCGAGGCATGGAAGCCGAGGCAAGGAGAAATCGAGCCATGGATGGCGAGTTTCGACGGTTTCGTCCTCCTATGAAAGCCTATAAGGCATAATTCATACAGTATCTTGGCTGCGCAGTGTAGCGGACACCAGAGTGTATACAGCCCACCGCGGCGCCCGCAAGCAGCGTCCCGTACTACTATCACTACAATACTACAGTCTCAATGAAGCAATATTCTCATTCTAGAGGATTACCGGCTGGATCTGTCGTCCTGCCATCACTTCGTTTATCGTGCCGACAACCTGTTTTCCATCACACACGAGTGAATTCGGTTTCTTCACACAGTCATCCTGCCCAAACGGCACAAAATAAATATTTTTCATATTCATCAGCTTTCCGATATTCTTGAAGTTGATACCAAGCGCATCATTTGTGGAAATCCCGATAACAAGCGGCCTGCCGTTTCTCAGATGAGCCTTTGCCGCGAGAAGGACCGGTGTATCCACTATGCCATTTGCAAGCTTTGCTGCTGTATTGCCGGTGCAAGGGTAAATCACCATCACGTCAAACAGCTTTCCAGGGCCGACGCGCTCTGCCTCCTGAAGTGTCCTGATGCCCTCATCCCCGGTAATTTCGGAAATAGTATGCATAAAGTCACCGGCCTTTCCAAAGCGTGTGTTCATCATCTGTGCATTATAGGAAAATACAGGTGTCACATGGGCGAAGCTCTCCACAAGCCGCTTTGCAACATCCTTCGTCTTTTCAAAACTACAGAAGGAGCCTGTAATTCCCATTCCTACGGTGCAATCCGAAATAACCATAAGCCCTCCGTCATACCTTTTCTTTTCATACAGTCATAAAGTATTTTTGCACCGGTTTTCGGACAGTATATGCCCGGAAGGCCGAGCGCATGCGTACAGTTTATCTGATACCTCTTACAAGCCTCAAAATCACAGCCGCCGGGCTTAGATGCAATGTCTATAATTATCGCATCTTTTTGCAAAATCATGATTAAACTTTCATCTATAACCCTATCCGGTACTGTGTTTATGAGAAAAAGTGTTTCAAAACAAGCCTTGGCAGGATCATTAAAATCCACCGTTTCATAGCCCAGTTCAGCGGCCTCATGCCTTGCCTGTTTTCTCCTTGCCATCACCATGACATGGGCTCCCATAGCAGAAAAAACGCGGGCAATTGCCTTTCCGCATTTTCCAAACCCGCTCACAAGTACCTTTGAGCCGTATATACCATGTATGCTTTTTTGTATTGCTATGGACGCAGTGGCCTCGGCCGTAACAATGGCATTCTGCTCTATGACAGTTTCATCTCTCATAAAGTCACAGCCCCTGTCAACGCCGGGAAAGCACTCCGGCATCATGCCGCCCCACACTGCAATATTGTTAATTATTATATCATGTTTTAATTTTTCTATATCACTATTTATAAGCTTAAGCTTTGAAAACGGTGTAGGAAACACAATATTCCCAACACGCTCATAATCAATCCCGCCGCTATTTCTGCAATCTGTCTGTTCTCCTCCCAGCATATCAGCGAGGTACTTTTGCCTCTGATCCGTAACATATATTATAGTGTCTTTTTGCATAATAACTTCTTCCTTTCGCTATAATATATGCGCATTTCCAGCTTATGTGAGGGTATTTTGTTTTCTCGCTTAAAGCTTCCTCATAAAGCTTTTTCAAAGCTTTACCTATTCAAAAAAATACAGAGCCTGGCATATATTACGCCAAGCTCTGTGTGTTTTATAAATTCTACATTTAATTTTTAAATTATCCTATTCAATTCCGGTTTCAACGGATAATCTCTCTGTAGCTTATTACAGCTGTGTGACAACAAAAATATCGTAGATGGCTTTTATTGCCTTGTCAAAGTCATCATTGCTTACACCGATGATGATATTGAGTTCTGATGAACCCTGATCAATCATGCGCACATTGATATTGGCATGTGCAAGTGCAGAGAAAATCCTGCCGGCTGTACCACGGTTTGACTTCATGCCACGGCCAACAACAGCGATAAGCGCGAGGTCTGACTCGAGGTCAATGATATCAGGATGAGCAAGTCTTCTGATTGAGCTGATAACCTGCTGCTCCTTGCCCTCAAACTCTGCCTGATGTACGAATACTGTCATAGTATCGATACCTGATGGCATATGCTCTATAGAGATACCGTTCTCCTCAAATGCCTGGAGAGCCTTTCTACAGAAGCCCACCTCTGAGTTCATCTTGTCCTTGTCGATATTTACCGCAACAAAGCCCTTCTTTCCGGCGATACCTGTGATGGTATAATCAGGCTTTTGGCATGTGCTCTCAACGATGAGAGTACCAGGTGCTTCCGGGTCGTTTGTATTTCTGATATTGATTGGGATGCCTGCCTTTCTTACAGGGAAAACAGCATCCTCGTGGAGCACTGATGCTCCCATGTATGAAAGCTCTCTGAGCTCTCTATAAGTAACAACCTTGATTGGCTGTGGATTGTCGATAATTCTAGGATCAGCTACGAGACAGCCTGAAACATCTGTCCAGTTCTCGTACATGCTGGCATGACATGCCTTTGACACGATGGAACCAGTGATATCCGAACCACCTCTTGAGAAGGTAACTACCTTTCCATCAGGTCCTGCTCCGTAAAAGCCCGGAATAACAGCCTTTTCTATCTGCTCAAGCTTCTTTGAGAGCACCTTGTCTGTCTTTTCCGCGTCAAAATTGCCATTCTCATCAAAAAAGATGACTGTTGCCGAATCTATAAACTCATATCCGAGATAGTTTGCCATGATGATTCCGTTTAAGTACTCACCACGAGAGGCTGCATAATCTGCACCTGCCTTTGCCTTGAAATTCTCAGCGATAATCTTGAACTCCTCATCAAGTGCCAGCTTTAAATGAAGGCCATTTATGATTGAATCATATCTGTCCTTGATTTTTCTGAGCATAACTTTGAAATCCTGATCATTCTCAGCCAGATCATAGCATGCATAAAGCATATCTGTAACCTTTGTGTCTTTGGAATTTCTCTTTCCCGGTGCACTCGGCACAACATATTTTCTTGACTCATCGCTTCTTATGATGTCGCCAACCTTTGTGAACTGCTCTGCACTGGCGAGCGAGCTGCCGCCAAACTTTACTACCTTTACCATTTGTCTGTTTTTCCTCTGCTTCCTATATAAATAACTGTATTAGCCAATATTATACCGCTTTGATAAATCATTCGTCAATACTCAATGTAGTCAACATCAAGCTTCATAACATCATGTTCTTTGTCAAATGTGATGATACCATATGATGGCATGCAGCCCCAAAGCGGTGCACCGATGCTTCCCGGATTCATCATCGCAAGACCATTGTGCTTATCATAAAACAGCTTGTGTGTATGTCCAAAGAGCGCCAGGTCTGCCCCGACTTCCTTCGCATGAAGCTCCAGATGCATATATGACATCTTTACTCCATATGTATGTCCATGGCACATGAGTACCTTATAGCCGTCGATATCAATTAGTCGCTCTGTATCTCCCCGTGAAAAATCACAGTTTCCCGGCACATTGACCATGGTTATATGAGAAAACTCTCTCCTAAGGGCATCCGCATCCACAACGCAGTCTCCCAGATGAAGTATCATATCAGGCTCCTCTCTTTTGACTGCCCGAATCATATTTCCCACATTACCATGTGAATCACTCAGTACCAAAACTCTCTTCATGCGCGTCTCTCCTATATCTTGTTACTATATTATATATATTATCATAAGTTTTCCGCGTGTAAAATATTTTTTTCTTTATATACGCAAAAAGCTCCATGCCGACTTCATTGTCAGCCCGGAGCTTTAATCTTTAATTTTAACTATGCAAGCCTCTTCCACTGCTTGCTGCACTTATAATAAGAATAGAACATACATCTTTCTGCCTGCTCGCATCTGACCGGTGCACTCTCGATATTGCACTGGCAATTTACAATAGCATCTGCTTTTCCCTTACATGAACCCTTAATCATTACATCGTCTAAAACTTCGTCTGACATTCTCTTTCTCCTCACATTTGTTTGATAGTATATTTACCTGTTACAATATTGATATATTTTATTATTTTTCTCTGTACGGGCTATGCTTTACGTACTCTTACCATCGGCTTAAATACTAACATCTTGTCCGCAACAGTTGTGATTATACTATATATTGTATTTTAAATCCATATGTCATTTCTAACAAAACAAATGATTTTTTATGTCACATTTTTCACTTGACGAATTTCATTTTGATGTTCAAGCCCAAAAATCAAGGATATCTGAGTAAAACTTTTCCAAGGTATCATCATCCGCATTAAATATCTCGTGCTTTGAATCAGGATAGACCTTCTTAATGCCCTGAGGCAGCTTCGCAATAAATTCATCCTCAGCGGTATTTGAAACCAGATAATCCTTTCCCGCCTGGCATAACAGCACCGGTATTTTAATTTCCTGTGCATGCTTCTTTATATATTTGGATGCCTTGCGCCCTGCCCTGCACCATCTGTAGGTGGCGCCATTTGTACGATAGCGTTCCTCCTCCACCTTGCACTTGTATATGTAGTCATAGCGCGCCTTTGACAGACAACAGCTCGATTCAAAATCATACTCATCCGTATACTGTGTCTGGCTCGGCAGATACTTATCGTTCCAGTTAAGCACACTTGCGACAAACAGTATCGCCTCCACGGCAAAATGTGAAAAATTGCCATAAAGCATCTCTATCATAGGGCTTGAAAGTACTGCCTTTGTAAATACCTCAGGATGCTTCTCAAGATACAGAGCAGCTATCGCGCCTCCCATAGAGTGACCGTACAGGTAAAGCGGTCTGCGCCCCTCACGCTTCATCACAATCTCGCGGATAAACATATCAAAGTCACTCACATAATCGTCAAAGCTGTTTACAGTGACCATGCTCATATCTGATACACTTCTTTCCGAAAAGCCGTGTCCTCGATGCTCCACCATATATACTGAGTATCCGGCCTTTGCGAAATAGTAAATCATCTCATAATATTTAGGCATACACTCTGTAAATCCATGTGATATGACTATGGCAGCCTTTGGTACAGGTGTCGTCACATAGCCGTAATGTATGCGTGTGCCATCTGCACTCTTCATATAGCCATCTTCAAAATTAAGCCTGATAAAAGGCAAAACATATCTTGTTAATTCCTCATTATATTTTTCTTCTGTAATAACCATAGCATTCCTCACTTTTGGTATTTGATATTTTGTAAGTAACTATATCTCAATCCGGTCAATAAGATTCAGGTCATATTTGCTGACTATATCAAGTGCCTTTTCATAGCTTTCCACATCACATATATTGTCCACTGTATGTGCATCAAGCCCAAGTATCACTTTGTTGCCGATGTCATGCGGTATACACCAGAAGCGCTCTGTCGGATAGTGCTTTCCTGCACTGATACCAAGCATGTTTATCTCAAGCGGTATGTCAAGCTCCTTAAGTGCCTTGCACATCCTCGTCATCTCCCAGTCATAGACGGAATCAAGTCCCTGATAATTTATTAAATCAGGATGTGCCAAATAGCTGTACATGCCTGTTTTCATGCCCTCTATAACAGTATCCACATACTCGCGTATACGGCTCTCATCATCTGTCGGTGTGCCTGTATACGGGCCTGTCTGCTCTGATTTCATAAAATGCTGGCCCATTATCATGTAATCACAGCCAAGCCTGTCAAACATAGCCTTCTGCTCCCTGAAAAACTCCGGTATGTACTCCGCCTCAAAGCCAACGTAGAGCTTTATATCGGATGCATACTCCTTCCCAAGCTCCCTGATGGCATACACATACTCCGGTGCCTGCTCCATCGTCATCCGGATGCCCGACACATAGTCATCCTTAAAGGGGCACGGCACATGGTCTGAAAAGCCAAGCTCTGCGATACCCATTCTGATAGCCGCCTCTATATATTCTCGCTCGCTGCCATATGCATGCCGGCACCTATAGGTGTGCGTATGGTAGTTTGCCTTTAAAAATCCCGTCATTACTTAAAGCTCCAAAAATCTATCTCTTATTGCTGTTCAAACAGCTATTCAAATACTACAATTAAAATCAATTTTATCACTTTTTGTACTTTATTACAATCTCATATTTTTGGGACTTTTTTCTCTATGAAATATATATGCGTTATGTTATAATCCATTGATATATGATAGTCATAATAATTCTGTCCACCACACAATCATAAATGAGGGGCAAAATACCTTTTGACCCTCATATCATTATATTTTTATATACGGAGGAAATAATGTTCAAAAAAGGAGTGGTTCCCTCCCAGGGACTGAGAATTATCATCGTCGGATGCGGCAAGGTAGGCCGTACTCTCGTTGAGCAGCTTGGCAAGGAGGGGCACGACATAACAATTGTCGACAAAAACAGGGAGAGGATTTCCCAGGTATCCAATATCTATGATGTAATGGGTATTGTGGGAAACGGTGCCAGCTACAAGATACTACAGGAGGCCGGTATTGATGATGCCGACTTAATCATCGCAGTCACAGGCTCAGATGAGCTGAATCTGCTTTGCTGCACCATTGCCACACAGGTCGGCAACTGCGCTGCCATAGCCAGAGTCAGAACACCTGAATACAGCCAGGAGGCCAAATATCTGCGTGACAAGCTTGGTCTTGCACTCATTATCAACCCTGAGCTTGAGGCAGCTATTGAGATGGCTCATATTCTTCATCTGCCGTCCAGCCTTGAGGTGACAAACTTTGCTCACGGTCAGGCACAGCTCATCAAGTATGAGATTCCCGAGGGCAGCATCCTCGACGGAACAAAGCTCATGGATCTGGGCACCAGACACCATGCCAACATACTTATCGGTGCAGTCGAGAGAGATGATGAGGTCACTATCCCATCAGGTGATTTTGTGCTCCGCAAGGGAGACAAACTGTCATTTGTCGGCGAACGCAGACATACAAAGGAGTTTTTCAGCCACATCGGAGTCAATACACACAGCGTAAAAAACACACTGATTATCGGAGGCGGCAAAGCCGCATATTACCTTGCAAAGCAGCTCATATCACGAGGCATAAAGGTCAAAATAATCGAAAATAGCTTTGAGCGCTGTGAAGAACTTTCCATACTGCTCCCGGATGCTGTCATCATAAACGGTGACGGAACAGAACAGGCACTCTTAAAGGAAGAAGGCATAGAGACCTGCCAGTCATTTGTACCTCTTACCGGTATAGACGAGGAAAACATCATGCTTACGCTCTATGCGAAACAGGTTTCCAATGCAAAAGTTATAACAAAGCTTAATCGTATAACTTTTACCAATGTCATAAACAGCCTGGACCTTGGCAGTGTAATATCGCCAAAATACATCACCTCAGAAGCCATAATTGCCTATGTCCGTGCAAAGAAAAACTCTATGAACTGCAATATAGAGACTCTCTACCACATGTACGACTCAAGAGTTGAAGCAATTGAGTTCTTTGTATCAGAAAACTCAAATGTGACAGACATACCGCTTCGAGACCTAAGGCTCAAAAAGCATCTGCTCATCTGCTTCATCAACCGAAACGGCAAAATTATTATCCCTACAGGTAATGACTGCATACAAAAAAATGACACTGTCATGATTATAACAACCAATACCGGCTTTACGAATCTTCAGGATATTATGGAATAGTGGGGAAATGATATGAACACTTCAGTAATTCGATATCTTTTGGGATATATTTTAAAGCTTGAAGGCTTTTTGCTGCTTCTGCCATGTATTGTTGCCGGTATTTATTATGAAAAAAGCGGCATCTACTTTTTGATTGTTGCACTCATTAGCATAGCTATCGGTTTTATTTTTTCGGCTAAAAAACCGAGGGATTTTACCTTTTACCTGAAGGAGGGCTGTGCAACAACCGCACTGGGCTGGATTGTACTGAGTATATTCGGCTGTCTGCCGTTTTACATATCAGGAGAGATTCCAAGCTTCACAGATGCTCTTTTTGAGACCATCTCCGGCTTCACCACGACAGGAGCGAGCATCCTGCCTGAGGTAGAATCACTCTCCTATTGCATGAATTTCTGGCGCTGCTTTACGCACTGGATTGGCGGTATGGGTGTGCTTGTATTTCTTCTGGCAATCATCCCGCTTTCAGGCGGCAGCAATATAAACCTGATGCGCGCAGAAAGCCCCGGGCCTTCGGTTGGAAAGCTCGTTCCAAAGATGAGGCATACTGCCAGGCTTTTATACATAATATACTTTGGTCTTACGACTATGGAGATTATTTTCCTGCTTTTCGGAAAAATGCCTCTGTACGATGCCATCTGTACCTCTCTTGGCACAGCCGGAACAGGAGGCTTTGGTATCAAAAACGACAGCTTTTGCGGCTACAATGTTTATCTGCAGTGGGTTGTTACCATATTTATGATACTTTTCGGAGTCAATTTCAACGCTTACTACCTGCTTTTCTTCGGTCACATCCGTGACGCGCTTAGGGTGGAGGAGGTCAGATACTATTTCGGTATCATAATAGCATCCGTTGTAGTCATAAGCGTGAATATCGCACATATGTGTACCGGTGTGTTCGACGCAGTTACAAAGGCTGCGTTTCAGGTTGGGTCAATCATCACGACAACAGGATTCTCGAGCACCGATTTCGACAGATGGCCTGAGCTTTCAAAGACACTGCTTGTACTTTTGATGTTCATTGGCGCATGTGCAGGAAGCACCGGTGGTGGTATCAAGGTATCGCGTGTTGTCATCGCTGTGAAGACAATATGCAAGGAGTTAAATGGCTATATTCACCCAAAGAGTGTGAAAAAGCTCACCTTTGAGCACAAGCCTGTAGACCATGATGTTATCAGGTCAATAAATGTTTATTTCATGACGTATGCCGTCATTTTTGTTGTTTCACTGCTGCTTGTTTCCGTGGAAAACTATGATTTTACTACCAATTTCACGGCTGTCGCAGCTACATTTAACAATATCGGACCGGGTCTTTCTCTGGTCGGTCCGACATGCAATTTTGGCTTTTTTAATAATTTCTCCAAATATGTACTGATGTTTGACATGCTTGCCGGAAGACTCGAGCTGTTTCCACTGCTCATCCTCTTCCATCCGTCAATCTGGAAGGAATTATTTATTCAAGCAGATAAAAAAGTAAAAGGGAATAGAAAGGAGAAACAAAATGTTCGCATGTAAAAATTGCGGTGGAAATGTGAAGTTCGACATCAAATCAGGCCAGTTAGCCTGTGAATACTGTCATTCACTTTTCGACCCTTACGCGTACGAGGACAAAACCTCTGATGCCGAGGTCCAGAAGGACTTCGACGCAACCATTTTCACATGCCCTCAGTGCGGAGGAGAAATCCTGAGCACAGACGATACCGCAGCTGGCTTCTGCAGCTTCTGCGGTGCATCAACTGTGCTCTACAGCCGCATGCAGAAGGAGCACAAGCCGGCTTATATCATACCATTTGCAAAGACCAAGGATGACTGTAAGCAGGCCTACATGAGCCTCATGAAAAAGGCTATTTTCGCACCAAAGGAGCTTAAGGATCCTAAGTTTATCGACGGATTCAGAGGTATCTACATGCCTTACTGGACATATTATGTAACCCAGAAGGCTCCTATTTCACTTCCGGCGAAAAGATCCCACCGTTCAGGAGATTACATTATCACAGACCATTACAGGCTTGAGGGAAATCTCGATGCCTACTACAAAGGCCTGTCCTACGATGCATCATCATCCTTTGATGACAGCATCAGCGAAAAGCTCGCACCATATGATGTGAAGAATATGAAGCGCTTTACACCGGCATTCTTAAGTGGTTTTTACGCTGATACAGCTGATTTACCATCAACGGTTTACGCAAGTGACGCAATGGATGCAGCCTGCACAAACACAGTAAGCGAAATAAGTAAAGAGCCTGCCTTTACCGGCTTGTCAGTCGACAGCGACTCCGCTGCTCTTTCGCCTTTAAGTCTTGGCACTACTGTAAAAGAGACAGATTACTCGATGTTTCCGGTATGGTTTTTGTCATACCGCAATAAGGATCGTGTGGCATATGCCACAGTAAACGGTCAGACAGGCAATGTTGTTGCAGATCTGCCTATATCTGTCGGTAAATTCCTGCTAGGCTCACTCATTGCGGCAATTCCGGTATACATTTTATTATGTCTGCTGACGGTTCTCACTCCCGGAATGACTCTCACCATAGTCGGTGTGCTTGCGATTATCGCAAATATCTGTTACTCACAGGAGCTGACCATGATTGCTGTAAAGGAAGCCGGTACCGAGGATAAGGGCCGTATCGCAAAGGAACAGCCGGAGGCTCTTGGTGCAATCAACAACCGCAGACGCCTTAAGGCTGCAAAAAAGGCCACGAAAACCATAAAGAAAAAGACAAACACATCGTTTGTAGCTTACTTTATACTTTTTATATTTGTCATCCAATTTGTTCCTGCTCTGTTTGCAATCATCGCAGGTATCGGAGGCACCTTTGGCAATGCAGACGGCAACCTGATTTTATTTGTTATTTTGACCATTATATCATTTATTTTTTCAATCAGAGCCTTCTCAAGCTTTGACAGAATGCCCGGACACAAGGGAGTTGCCGGACTCATCTTTGGCATGGTATCCATGCTTATTGGCGATGCTGTTCTTTTGTTCCAGCCGGTGCTCGATGCATGGTACTATGGCGCAGCTTTTATCATCATCGCCTCAGTGCTTATCACACTGATTAATGTCATCCGCGCATTCAATGTACTTACAACGCGCAAGCTGCCACAATTTGCCACACATAAGGGAGGTGATGACCGTGCATAGAAATAATTATAAAAGTCCTTTTTTGCATTGTATAAAATGCAGATGCTCAGCTTTATTTACATTATTTTTACTTGTTACAGTCCTTGTTTTGAGCAGCTCATCAAATGTATATGCCACTGAGACAGCCACAAATTACAATCTAAGCGGCGCAAACAAGTCTACCGGCTACGAGTACATCCTTGAGGACTCTGCCAATTTCATTGACGATGCCGAAAAGAGCAAGCTCATCTCACAGATGAAAAAGACAACCGAATACTGCAACATAGCTGTTGTCACCACTACCTCACATCCTTACGGAAGCACTGAAAGCTATGCAGTCAATACCTTTGAAGACTATTTCGGAAATGGCGCAAATGGTGTCATTTTCGTGATAGACAGAGATTTAAACGAGATTTATCTGGCTTGTGAGGGAAGCACGCAGAGAACTATTCCAAACTCAAAATGCAACTCAATCTGTGACAACACTTATATATATGCCACCTCAAGTCATGATTACGACTATTTCACCTGCTGTATGGAAACAATAGACCAGGTCAACACGGTTCTTGCAGGCGGACATATATCACAGCCTCTCAGATACATTTCGAGCATCTTTATCGCTCTCGCTGCCGGCATGATTTTTTGCTTTGTATATGCATTATCCCTGTCAAAGGGTCGCAAGACTAAGAGCAACGAGCTCATGGGTGCAGCATTTACAAAGGTAGAGATTCAAAATGCACGCGCACGCTTTATGAACCAGACAAGACACTACAGTCCACAAAGCTCAGGCTCAAGTGGCGGTCACAGCGGCGGTGGAGGTCATAGTGGCGGCAGTCACAGCGGCGGCGGTCACCACATCTAACCTCTGATTTTGATAAATACAATACCATCATCAGCCCCGGCAAATGCCGGGGTTGTTTTATTACAAAAAAACACTAAAAAATCTCAATTTATGATTGTTTTTAGTACAAATACACTATATAATATTCGTAGTATTTTGAATTATCTTTTAAATTGCTATTAAATTAGACTAATTTGGTTGTGGAGCGGATATGATTAAACGTAGATATATGAGAACGCGACAATTGAAACCCGGCATGATTATTGATCAGGTCATCAAGGATCCTACCGGACGTAACCTGGTGGTACAGGGCTCAGCTATCGATGATTATATCATCGCTTCACTGCTTAAGCTTGGTATTATGTCAGTATACATCCGCGAGGGAAGTGCAGCCCCTGACGATCCTGATGCCATACTGTCTCCCAAGGCTGCTGCCATGGTCAAACAGCTGCGTACAGACGACCGTTCCAAGGTCACCTTAAGCGACAGTGTCAGGCAGCGTGTATCAACCGGTGTCCAGTACATCTTCAACAACACTAACTCCGAGGAGCTAACACAGGCAACAAACCAGATTGCAGACTCGCTCATGGAGGCCATCAATGAAAACGATGCCATAGCTGTCGATATCAGTTCCCTCAAAACAAGCGATGAGTACACCTTCAAGCACAGTGTGGATGTGGCTACTATTTCAATGATTCTTGCCAAGCAGATGAAGCTGCCTGACAACGAAATCCACGACATAGGAGTTTCCGGCCTGCTGCACGATATAGGCAAGACAATGATCCCCAATGAAATTCTAAACAAGCCGGGCAGGCTCACGGACGATGAGTTTAATATCATGAAAAAACATTCCCTGTACGGCTACAATATGCTAAAAGACCGAAAGGATTTAAACAACTCTATACTGATGGGAGTGCTGCAGCACCACGAACGCATTGACGGAACCGGATATCCACTCGGCTTTGATGCACCCAAAATCTGTCAGTTTGCAAAGATTCTGTCTGTCGCAGATGTCTATGATGCGCTTGTCACAAAGCGTCCGTACAAGGATGCCTTCTCACAGCGCGATGCAGTTGAGATGCTTATGTCCATGACAAACCAGCTTGATATAGGTGTCATGCGTGCTTTCATGAGCAGTATGATTCTATATCCTGTTGATTCAATTGTACAGCTTAGCAATGGTGAAAAGGCAAGAGTTGTAAAAAACAGTAAGTACTACATTCTCCGACCAACTGTTGTCGGCGTAGATTCCGGAAGAGTATACAATCTGGGCGATGATTTGAAGTGCGCAAGTATTATTATACTTTAGACATAATGATTTGAGCCACCTTGAGAATAAAAAGCTGATGCGTCATGCTTACATGCAGGCATCAGCTTTTTGTTCTCAGTGGTTTTATAGTTATTAATAGCTTGCAAAAATAAAAAACCCTCAGCACTGTGTACTGAGAGCTTTTTGTTTTAGCAGTCCGTACGGGAATCGAACCCGTGTTTCCGCCGTGAGAGGGCGGCGTCTTAACCGCTTGACCAACGAACTGTGTATTATAATACCACGGTCAATCGGATAATGCAAGCTTTTTTTTTTATTTTTTTAAAAATTTTTATTTATTGTTTATCTGCCTTTTTTTCCTTCTTTGCTTTCTTTATACGTTCACCTTTAAAGCGTTCCTTCAGACTCTCTGTAAAGGTATCGAGATACCTGTTCTCCACCTTTGGATTTCTGAATCCCTGTGCCCTGTTAAGCGCAGATTTCTTTAAAGCACCCATTGAATCGATGACGCGGTCCGCACTGGCTCTGATACGTTTTCTCTTTCTGCGCTCCTCGACAGCCTCCACAAGCTCCTGTGACCGCTCCTGCGACCTTTCGTCTGCAGCCTTCTTACGCTCTTTAACCTCTTCCACAACCTCATCCATATAGGTGTTGAAATTGTTCTGCAGATTGACGATTGTCCTACTGAAATCTGTAAGCGCTGACACGGTGATTGCAGTGTCTACAGCTAAAAAGCCCATGAGAAGCAGTGAGAAAAACTCATACCATATAGGTGACATCCATCCTGTGATGAGCTTCGTAAACGGTGCAATAAAATATACCACTATAAGTCCTGCCACCCCAAAGCCTACAGAATATGGAAAACACACCCTGCCATTTATATTAAGCGGCATGCTGCTGTAATCCCACCAGTATGCATGAAACAGCTTCTCAAGCGCCCACGATGTGCCATATTCTAAGACAATGCTTCCCAAAAATGCCACCAGAAATATCTGCCACCATGTAAATGTCGCATCAGTATGAGCAGAAATAAGATCTGCTATCGCAGTGATCGCAACACCTCCGGCTCCGTAAATAGGACAAAGCGGCCCATAGAGAAAGCCTCTGTTCTCCCATTTTTTTGCCCTGATGGTACAGTAGATGCTCTCATATATCCAGCCCATACAGCTAAATATAATAAAATACACAAAATATCTTGATAACCACATATATAATCCTTTCTCACCGGATAATTTATGATATACAGCAAATGACATTGATTCCCTTATGTCTGCAAATTAAAAATCACTCTCCGGATACATCTCATCTAAGTATATATCATACCATTTTGTACACTCATTTGTCCATGAGTCAACAGCGTTTTCGTATTGCTGTCGCAGCTTATCGACATTTTCCTTCGTAGGATCCGCATTTATTATGTTTTGATTTAATTTTTCTGCTTCTTCAGCCGCCTTCACCATCGGCTCCGCCGCAAGGGCAAGCTTCCACTCGAGGTACGCCTCATCTGTTGAAAGCTGTCTGGTCTCATGCCTCTCCCTCTTAGGAACAGCCGCAAGTGCCTCGACCATCGCAGCATCCTTTGCCTGCATGAGTGCCGGCAGCTTGCCATCCTGTGATGCCTTAAGCCTTGAAATATAATGATCATAGCCAAACGGATAGTACATCACCCGGTCATTTTCAAAGACCAGTACGGCATCAGCCACCTGCTTTATGAAATACCTGTCATGCGATACAAAGAGCATGGTGCCGGTATATGCCTTAAATGCCGATTCGAGTGTCTCCTTCGCCGGAATATCCATGTGATTGGTCGGCTCATCGAGTATCATTAAGTTCGGACGGCCTGTCAGAAGCTCTGCGAGCACAAGCCTGGACTTCTCACCACCTGATAGCGAGCTGATACGCTTTGAGGCATTTGCCCCTCCAAACAGATACATGCCAAGCGTCTTTCTTAAGTCCTTCTCCACAAGTGCCGGAAAAAGCTCGTGAAAATGGTCTCTCACTGTCTTATCGCCGTCTATAAGTGCCGACTGCTGGTCAAAATATCCTACCAGCAGATTGCTGCCGAGCTGGCTTGTGCCCTTTATTGGCGGAATAAGTCCTGCCACAGTCTTTAGAAATGTTGATTTTCCTATGCCATTGTCACCAATTACGGCAATCTTCTGACCACGCCTTATACGAAGCGACAGCTCAAGCAGTGTCCTGCCGTCGTAGCCAATTTTTAATTCCTTCGCCTCGTAAACCCATTTACCGCCCGGAAACTGTGGCTCGATATTGCCTGTAAAAATATGAGCTTCGTCTTCAACCGGCTTTTCTATCAGCTTCATGCGTGCCAGCATGGTCTTTCTCGAGCGTGCAAACGCAGCTTTCTTCGGCTTATGCTTGAATTTGTCGATAAGCTCATTATTGTGCACAATTTCCGCCTGCTGGCGCTCGTAGGCTTTGCGCTGTATCTGCAGATTTTTAAGCTTCTGCTGCCTGTACTGCGTGTAATTGCCGGCATATCTGTGCAATGCTCCGTTTTCAAGCTCATATACACCAGTCGCAACCGCATCAAGAAACGCCCTGTCATGCGACACCATGACAACAGCCTTTGGATAGTTAATCAGATAATCCTCCAGCCACTCGACAGTTTTCATATCAAGATGATTCGTCGGCTCATCAAGAAGCAGCAAATCCGGCTTTTCAAGCAGCAGCTTTATAAGTGAAATCTTCGTCTGTTCTCCTCCTGAAAAGCTCCTAAAAAGCCTCGTCTTGTCACTTTTTTCAAAGCCAAAGCCTGTAAAAAGCCGGTCGTACTCCATCTCGTAGTCAAACCTCTCTTTTGAAAAGGTATCTTTATCCGGGCAGCTCTCAAGCAGTATCTGTTCTATTGTCAAATCCTGATTTGATTTATCCGCCTGTCTAAGCATATCAATTGTGATATTTCTGGACATGGTGATTCCGGTTTCCGGGTTTCCCGACGGTTTCTTCTTTTTTGCTCTTTGAGCCCTTTTTGCTGTGCCATCTAAATCACTGCCTGCAGTGGCAGCTCCCGTAATCATATCATTGCTTCTGCCGTAGCTGCCCCTGCTGTCATCCCTGTCCGGTGTCAGCTCTCCTGCAAGAAGCCGAAGCAGCGTAGTCTTTCCTGCTCCGTTTTTGCCGACTACAGCTATTTTTTCTTTTTCCTTTATATAAAAATCAACATGGGACAGAATCGTCTGACCTCCTGCCGAAACTGTCCCATCTTTAATCTGGTATAACATATTTTACCTCTATTTTAAGTCCTTAAAACTCTCCAAAAGCTCGAGATCCGACTGTAAAACCCTGATATTGGACGTAACAGGCTCCTGTCCCGGCTTTGTAACTGTGATTTCAATAACAGAGTCTGCCGGGATGCCGCTGCCGAATGCATACTGTAAAAAGGATACAAACTTTGGGTGGTTTGCTGTAAATGTATTTTTTGCTTTCATCATTTTCATTATGCTTGCTGGGTTCATGTATTTTCTCCAATCTTATCTATATGATATCTCTTTCGACGCACATATCTTTACGTTCATTACATTATACCATGAGTCAATTCTATAATCTATCATTTTAGAATTTTTCTGTGTATCTTTCACGAGTAATGTCTGAGTCTGCGCAATTCCCTCGGCGTCATGCCAAACTGCACCTTAAACATCCTGCTAAAAACCTTGTAATTCGTGAATCCATTGCGCTCCAGAATATCTGTTATCGAATCATCTGTTACAAGAAGCTCATCATGAATATGGTCAATCCGTACCAGATTGATGTACTCCAGAAAAGTCACACCCATACATCTTTTGAACATACGGCAGAAATACTCCTGATTCAGCGATGCTATATCAGCCGCTGTTTTTAATGAAATCGGTTCCTGATAGGACTGTGCGACATACTGCAGTACACCTTTAAGACGGGCTATCTGTTTTGACTCTTTTTCCATATTAGCATCAATGTGTGAATAGCTCGTATACAAAATATAGAGAAATTCATTCATCTTAGCCATCAGACGAAGCTCATAGCCTTTATCCTTTTTGCAGTAAATTCGTGTTATTGCTTTTAGAAGAGCTTTCATCCGATCATATTTTTTTGTATTCTTTTCTCCATCATAGCATTCCAGAAATCTGACGTGCCCATAATCCTCTATATAATTATCCAAATACATATATGGTACCTGTATAAGAAAGGCTTTAACCATCCCCTTACTATTTGTGCTGTGGATTTTACTTGAATTTATGATATAGAACTCATCTTTATGAAGAATATGTCCATCATTAGCATATATATCAGTGTTTTCATTACTTGAAATCTGTAATTCTCCCTCAAGTACATAGATTATCTCCAGATGATCATGCCAGTGGCTCGGTGACATCTGGCGGTATGTCTCATATAGGAGACAGTATACCGGTAGATGTGGTATTGATTTTATATATTCGTGCGTGTATTGCTGCATGTGAACCTCCATATGCGTAAGCTATCATATACTAGAATTTACAGATTCGAAGACTTAATTATATAATATAATGTCAAAGCAAAAAGTCAATATCGACATAAAATAAAGTCATTATCATGATTGAAAATCATTCTATTTTGGCTTAAAATTTTTTATAATACATGAAAAATTATGGTAATTTTATAAATAAAATGCCATACAGACACAAAATTAACTCTATAAACACAATATAAGGAAGGTAATCTGCTATGAACAAATGGTCACGAATCAAATTCACTCCTAATCTTCCACTTGGGGCAAATGGTGAAAGAGTTACAGGAAGCAAGGCTCACATAGAGCTTTCAAAGGAAGCTGCCAAGGAAGGCATGGTACTTCTCAAAAACGAAAACAACGTACTCCCTCTTGCAGCGGGTTCTAAGGTAGCCCTGTTTGGAAAGGGCACTTTCGACTATGTAAAGGGCGGTGGCGGAAGTGGTGACGTAACCGTTGCATATATCCGCAATCTCTACGAAGGACTTAAGCTTCAAAAAGATAAAATAAGCATATTTGAGGAGCTGTGCGACTACTACCGCAACGACATAAAAAAGCAGTATGCAGCCGGTGCGGTACCCGGCATGACTATAGAGCCTGATGTGCCGGTTGAGCTTTTAAACAAGGCAAAGGCATACACTGACACTGCTATCATCTCAATCTGCCGCTACTCCGGAGAGGGCTGGGACAGAAAGAGTGTTATTGACCCAAACAACAAGGCTCTCTGGGACTACGAACGCGAGATGACGGAGAAGTCGGCAGAGCTTTTTAAGGATGGTGATTTCTGTCTTTCCGTAAAAGAAAAGGAGATGGTTGACACTGTAAAAGCCGGTTTCAAAAATGTAATCGTGATTTTAAATGTCGGTGGAATGGTTGATACATCATGGTTTGCTTATGATGATCAGATTCAGTCAGCACTGCTCGCCTTACAGGGTGGCATGGAAGGCGGACTCGCTGCCGCTGAGCTTTTAGTAGGAGATGGCAATCCTTCCGGAAAAACTGTCGATACATTTGCCAAATCGCTCGACGACTATCCGTCTACTTACAATTTCCACGAGTCAAGAGACTATGTGGACTACACCGATGATATATATGTCGGATACCGCTATTTCGAGACAATTCCGGGAGCAGCTGAGAAGGTTGTATACCCATTCGGCTATGGTCTCTCATACACCACATTTGATGTGGAGACTGTTTCTGCCGGTGTTGTGAATTCCAACTGCACGTCATGTACTACTACAGCCGGATTAACCGATGCAGATATTGACATTGAAGCCGGTAAGCTCTACGCAAAAGTCCGTGTGACAAATACAGGCAAATTCTCAGGAAAAGAGGTTGTTCAGGTATACATTGCAAAACCACAAGGAAAGCTTGGCAAGCCTGCAAAGGAGCTCGTAGCCTTTGAAAAGACAAGAGATCTGCAGCCGGGTGAATCACAGCTTATAACCCTCACATGGGAAATAAACGATATGGCATCATATGATGACCTTGGAAAGGTTAAAAAATCTGCATATGTACTTGAAGCCGGTTCATATGATATATACATTGGAACGAGCGTCCGTGACGTGACAAAAGCTGATTACTCATATGTATTAAATCATGATGTAATTACCGAGCAGCTTTCAGCAAAGCTGGTTCCTACAAGTCTGCCAAAGAGAATGCTCGCTGACGGAAGCTATGAAGCTCTGCCTCAAAGTGAGCCTGTTGACACCGACTACTCAGCTATTGGCAACATTGACCCTTCCCTGACAGAGGGGGTTGGTCCCGGTCAGAGAGCCATTCCATACTACCGCTTTGCCGATGGCATGGCTAAAAACGGCAGTCACGACATCATGGATGTTGTGGAAGGACGTATCACGCTTGATGAATTTGTATCAGAGCTTTCCATCGATGATCTCATTCATCTGCTCGGCGGACAGCCAAATACCGGTGTTGCAAATACCTTCGGTATCGGAAATATGCCTGAATACGGTATTCCTTCTGCCATGACAGCAGATGGTCCTGCCGGAGTGCGTATAGCGCCTGAGGTCGGTATATATACCACTGCATTTCCATGCTCCACACTGCTCGCATGCACATGGAACCCGAATGTTTTAGAGGCAGTAGGACGCGCGGGCGGTGAAGAATTAAAAGAAAATAATCTTGCCCTGTGGCTCACACCTGCCATTTGTATTCACAGAAGTCCTCTCTGTGGACGTAACTTTGAGTACTACTCAGAGGATCCATTTGTCACAGGAAAGCTCGCAGGTGCCATGGTACGCGGAATCCAGTCAAACAATGTCGGTGCCACACTCAAGCACTTTGCCTTAAACAATAAGGAGACAAACCGCAAAAACAGTGATTCACGCGTTTCAGAAAGAGCTGCCAGAGAAATCTATCTGAAGGCCTTTGAAATGATTGTAAAAAATGAAAATCCATGGGCTATTATGTCCTCTTACAATATGATAAACGGCTATCGAGCCTCTGAATGTGAAGACCTTTTGACAGGAATACTGCGTGATGAGTGGGGCTATGAAGGAATGGTCACAACCGACTGGTGGACCTGTGGCGAGCATTACAAGGAGACAAAAGCCGGAAATGATCTTAAGATGGGAAATGGATATCCTGATCGTGTAAAGAAGGCTTATGATAATGGTGCCATCTCTCGTAGTGAGATGGAGACCTCTGTAAAGCGTATATTAGGATTAATATTAAAGCTTGATTAAATTTTACTTTGCTTTTTGTAAACCTACCCGGTTCATAATATCCGATACTTATTATACAAAAGCAAAAACGGACATGCAAAACTGCCATGTCCGTTTTTGTTTTTGTATTTGTATATCTCAATAATTAATTCTGTATTTTAGCATATTCCTCAATTTTACATATATGCTCTTTTGTTTTTTCATCATAGTTGATTGCCACAAGCAGGATGTTTCCCGTATATTGCAATAATGAATTCGGATACTGTCTCTCACGAATCTGCTGCATGGCTGTATCTGCATTCTTATTCCATTTCAGCTCCACAACAAGCGCCGGATAATCATTTATATACTCAGGCTTCGGAATATAAACAAAATCAGCAAAGCCACACCCTGTCGGTAACTCCCTGACCGGCTTAAAATAATAGTTCATTGTTCCAAGATAAGCAATGGTCAACACACTGCTAAGGGAGTTCTCGTCATTATATTGAATCACCGAGGTATACTCCATATGAATCTGCTCAATTTTTGCTGCCACAGTATTTACATCTTTGTTTATTGTTGCATTAAACAAATCTATTGACTGTCTCTCAAACTGTAGGATTTCATCCCATTTGTTTTCCTCAACCGCATCCATAAGCTCATTGCGAAGCTCTTCATTCGGAATATATGCCATCTGATTTTTCTGATTAAAAGCAAGATATCCAAGATGTATAAGCAATGTCAGCACATCATCTTTGTTTTTAAATGATACCATATCATTCTGAAACGTGGTTGTTCTGACTTTTATCTCATTTCCGGAAATCATTGAAATAATAGCGGCTCTTAATCCATCAAAATCCATGTCAATAAGCGGAATCAGAGATTCATATGTGCCGGTCTGTGACCAATAGCTTTGGAAGCTGCCTCTCATCATCACGCTCACTACCGCTTTTGGATTATACACATGTTTACCCGAAAGCATATAGCCATCATACCAGTTTTTTACTGCTTCATAATCCCTGTCATACTTTTTGCATAACTGCTTAACCTCATCATCTGTAAAACCAATATATGATGCAAGCGCTCCTGCATCAAGCATTGTGAACTCTTCAAAATTGTTAAGTGCTGACTGAGTTTTTAGCTTTTTAATAGGAAGTATGCCGGTAAGATAAGCTAACGCAATATACTTTGTCGGCTCTGTCCCTTTAAACATTCCTCTGAGGAAATTAATATATTCCTCCTGCAGTTCCTTATTATCAGCCTCATCTCTTATCAACACATCCCACTCATCTATTATGATAACAAAGGTATTTCCTGTGGCTGCGTTTATATAAGACATGGCTCCATAGGCTGTTTTAACACTGTCTGGTATCACATCACCATATGCTATTATAAGCTCATCAAGAATACCATTATTGATGTATTTCACGGTGTTTTGCACTTCACCCGCATCCATCATGCACCACTGGACATCAATATGAATAACATCATATTTATTAAGGTTTGTCTCAAAGGAATCAAGCCTGCCTACCTTTAGAGTGGAAAACATATCAAAGGAATCACATCCTCTGCTATAATAGGCAGCAAGCATATTCGCCGTAATGGACTTTCCAAAGCGCCTCGGTCTGCTATTGCATATGCATGCCATATCAGAACCTATAACCTTATTGGTGTATGCCAAAAGCATAGTTTTATCCACATATATTTCCGATTTCAATGTCTTTTGAAAAGCTTTATTTCCCGGATTTAAAAATCTTCCCATGAATTTTCCTACCTTAATGAAATAATTTAACAACCTATACTACATGTTAAGTATAGCAGTTTTTAATCAACTTCACCATATCAACTTTGAATTATAAACAATTTAAACTATTACTTTCCATAAATATTGTACTCAGGCTCATCCACGCCATCTGTTCCGGCATAGTATGACATCTCCACCTCGTTGAGTCCTTTTTTCTTGTCAAGAATCACATTGTACTGGGATGAATATATTACATCTCCATTTTTATTAAATCTGTATTCAATATTCACTCCCTCTTTGCCTTTTAATGCCTTTCTTGGAATCTTTGCAAGGAAGATACGCTCTCTGTCGGAAATCTTCTTCACCTCGACTGTATCCACCCATTTAAAAAATACGGGTGCCGCCACTCTTGTATCATCCATGCTATAACTGTCGTAATCATAATAGGCTGTGTCTTTATCTTCTGTATCCTTTAACACATGATAGCCCATCTGTATGCTGTCCACGCCATCAAGACCGGTATCATCGTTGTTATAGCTGCCTGAATCGTAAGGCGAATATACATATAAAAGGATAAGCTGTGAGCTCTTTACCTCATCTATGCTATCCCTGAATAAATGTGCAGCCTTTATATGAGATACATTGAGCTGTCTTAAGCTGTCATTTGTCTCACCTGCCAGCTGTCTTGCATACATGGTGACCATACCCTTATTTTCCATAAAGTCCGCATCTGCCGCAAGCGCCGGAGATGCATCCGTGGAAAGTGACATCAGATATTTGTAGTCTGTATCCTCCATACATACTGTATTGTACCTTGCAACCAGATAATCAGGCCTTGCAAATGCAAGCACAAGATAACATACCCCGATTACTATTATTCCGTACCGGAATAGCGAAAAAGCAGGCTTACATATAGATAAAATCACTCCGAGCATAAACAGCGCTATCACTCCAAGTGCCCAGAACACACAAAGTCTGGTGGCTGTCAGCCCGTACTCTGACACATAAAGCCCCATACGATATGCACTTGATGCAATCATGATATATGTGCACAGTGTTATTAAAATTAAAAATGCATTTAATATTTTATTTTTTCTGAACAGTCCACTTCCGAGCAATACGATAATCACATTCAGTATACATACGAAAAGCAGCTGGAAAAAGCCTTCTCTCGCATACCTGGCGTAGGTATAGCCACTTGGAAGCTGCATAAGTCCCCCGAACAGATACACAATCTGTATAAAACAGAAAAATACATATACCACTGATATAGTTGCAGCTACAGTGATGCCGATTGCAGCCGGAAATGCCGGAGTCTCAACCGGTGCATCCGATATACGCTTCTTGCTCAGATACTTTATACCACAGTACGATGAGAAAAGCGCAAATACAAAAAGAAATACAACCTTGCTCACTGTAAAGAAATTGATATCAGCAAATATTTTCTTTATTACTGAGGCAAAAACCGCATCCGCTGAGCACAGCAGCACCACTATCAGCACAACCAGAGGAAATGCAATTGCTATTCCGATAAACACATAAAGCATTCTGTGTTTTTTCACATGCCGCTCTCCGGCAGTTGTATTTGCACTGTCACCGACCACACTTTCACTGCCCATATTGTCACTATCCATGCGCTCATTTCTCATATAGTCAGCAATATCCATAAACGGCTCAGCTATACACCCAATCGCTCCAAACACCGCCTGAAATGCCGCAGTGATATACTTTATGAGCCCCCACTGTCTGTCATTGCAGAAATTGTGAAGCAGCATAAAAACAAGAAACACAAGTATCCAGCAAAAATTAAATCCTTGTATAATTTTATTGCCGGTCAAGCCTGATGATAGGCCTGTGAGTATCATCATCACACTGTACCATACAGTGAGTGGCTTTGCCTCTATATGAAGTATCTTCATACAATACAGGCTGTATACTCCTGTGACGATTGCAAACAACGTAACAAGTATTCCACCTGTATTCTCATACAGGAAAATGGTGTACAGCAGCGCATATATTATCGTAGGTATACATAGCCTGCCAAAAAAATCCGCGTTTCTCCTGCTTTGTTCACGCCGTCTTTGCTCCACCTCCTGCTGCATATTCTGCAGTTCGATACCTGACATTCCCATATGTGGCTGTGAAGTCTGTTGCGTGTTCTGTGAAAACTGTTGGGGATTCATGCCCCCGATATTATTATTGTCCATAGCTACCTCCTTACTATCTATGTAGTTATTTTCTCATATTTTTTACTTACCGGCAAGCTAATTGTACTACACCGCTTTTAGTTTTGCAATATTTTTTTATCGTGTTACGATAAATCGTTTTTAATTGCTACAATTAATAGACAATTGATGTGCTAAAATGAGATGTTTGGACGATATTTAGAATTACTGATAAAAAAACAAAAAATCGCAGATACCATATTATGATATCTGCGACTATACTTATCTTATTTTCTCCTAAAGACACTCCAATGGATAATGACTTAATGCTATCATACAGTTTTATATAAACTACTGCTGCACATTAAACGCTTTTATTCCCGGATAAACTGCGCTCTTTCCCAGCTCCTCTTCAATTCTTAAAAGCTGGTTATACTTTGCAACACGCTCTGAACGCGAAGGCGCACCTGTCTTTATCTGGCATGTGTTGAGTGCCACCGCAAGGTCTGCAATTGTTGTGTCGGCAGTCTCACCTGAGCGGTGTGAGCTGATTGCTGTATAGCCTGCCTTGTGTGCCATCTTGATAGCCTCAAGAGTCTCTGATACTGAACCGATCTGGTTTAATTTAATCAGGATTGCATTTCCTGCTCCAAGGCTTATTCCCTTTGCAAGTCTCTCAGTGTTTGTTACGAACAGGTCATCTCCCACAAGCTGTACCCTATCGCCCAGACGCGCAGTAAGCTTCTGCCAGCCTTCCCAGTCCTCCTCATCAAGACCATCCTCGATTGATATAATAGGATATTTGTCACAAAGCTTTGCCCAGTGCTCTATAAGCTCCTCTGAGTTGTACTCTGTGCCGGCCTTTGGCAGCTTGTAAAAGCCCTTGCCCTTTTCACTCTTCCACTCTGATGATGCTGCATCCATGGCAATCTTGAAATCCTTGCCCGGTTCATAGCCTGCCTTCTTTACAGCTTCAAGAATTGTCTCGATAGCCTCCTCGTCAGATTTGAGTGCCGGTGCAAATCCACCCTCGTCACCGACTGACGTGGCAAGACCGCGCTCCTTTAATATGGCTGCAAGTGCATGAAATACCTCAGCACACCATCTGAGACACTCCTTGAAGGAAGGCGCACCTACCGGCATAATCATAAACTCCTGCACATCAAGTCCTGATGAGAGTGCATGACATCCACCGTTTACAATGTTCATCATAGGTACAGGAAGTCTGTTTCCCGAGATACCACCTAAAAATCTATAGAGAGGAATATCAAGTGATACAGCTGCCGCCCTCGCACACGCAATTGATACAGCAAGAATGGCATTAGCTCCAAGCTTAGACTTGTCCTTTGTGCCATCTGCCTCTATCATAGCCGCATCTATCGCATATATATCACTTGCGTCCATACCTGTCAATGTGTCGTTGATTACAGTATTTATATTTTCTACTGCCCCGGTAACACCCTTGCCCAGATATCTGCTCTTGTCTCCGTCACGAAGCTCAAGTGCCTCGAACTCTCCTGTAGAAGCTCCTGATGGTGCTGTACCTCTTGCAACAGTTCCGTCACCCAGATAAACCTCTGCCTCAACTGTAGGATTTCCTCTGGAATCAAGTATTTCTCTGCCCACTACCTTTTCGATTTCTAAATAATTCATTATGAACCTCCTTATGTTTTTTCTGATTCAATTTTATCCTACAATACAGTTTCTCTATGTCATGATTGTAGGATTGAATGCAAGCATGCATCGATGATACCTTTTGACCCTTTAATCATAAAAATACATATGTGAAAGCCTGCCGCATATGCATATATTTATAAATAAAGAAAAATGCTACACAGTTAGTTTAATCTAACTAATGTAGCATTTCAATAGTTCATAATGATAATATTTCCCAATTATAGAAATATTATGTTCTCACATATCATTTTAAATCCATACATTCTCGATTATTGCTTATATATAGCACCTATTTAACAGCAATTATCTCTCCGCTTCAATCTCACGCGCAACATACACGCCGCTTGCCGACGCATGTGAAAGTGAATGTGTCACACCGCTTCCGTCTCCGATGATGTAAAGTCCCTTATATTTGCTCTCAAGCTTATCGTTAAGCTCCACCTCCATGTTGTAGAACTTGACCTCTACACCGTAAAGCAGAGTATCATCATTTGCGGTTCCCGGAGCTATCTTGTCGAGCGCGTAAATCATCTCAATGATTCCGTCCAGGATTCGCTTTGGAAGCACAAGGCTTAAGTCTCCCGGTGTAGCTGAAAGTGTAGGAGTAACGAGTCCTTCCTCAATACGCTTCTCATTGCTTCGACGCCCTCTCACAAGATCACCAAAGCGCTGTACAATTACACCGCCACCAAGCATATTTGAAAGTCGCGCGATGCTCTCACCATATCCGTTGCTATCCTTGAATGGCTCTGAAAAATGCTTCGCAACAAGAAGAGCAAAGTTCGTGTTTTCAGTCTGCTTGTCTGCTCCCTCGTAGCTGTGTCCGTTTACTGTTACGATGCCGTTTGTATTTTCATTTACCACGATGCCATGCGGATTCATGCAGAAGGTACGCACATTATCCTCAAAAAGCTGTGTCCTGTATACAATCTTGCTCTCATACAGCTCATCTGTCAGATGTGAGAAAATCAGGGCCGGAAGCTCAACACGCACACCGATATCCACACGGTTTGACTTGGTCGGGATATCAAGGTCATTGCAGACCTTCTCCATCCACTTGCTTCCGCTTCTTCCAACTGAGATGATACAGTATCTGCTCTCATATGTGCTATCCGCTGTTTTTACTGCATATCCGGATACATTGTCTGTGTGAGCCTCTTGTAAACTGCAAGCATCAGCACCTGCCGTATTCTCATCATACAGCACCTCTACCGACTCAACAGGTGTATCGAAATAAAAATCCACCTTATCCTTCAGATGTGCATACATATTTTCCAGAACAACATAGTTTATATCAGTTCCGAGATGTCTGACCGATGCATCCAAAAGCTTGAGCTTGTTCTGCATGCAGACCTTTTTGAGCTTTGTGCCGGCTGTAGAATAAAGTTTTGTGCCCTCACCGCCGTACTTCATATTAATCTCGTCAACATATTCCATCAGATCAATGGCCGGCTGCTTGCCGATATGCTCATACAAGGTACCACCAAAATCATTTGTGATATTGTATTTTCCGTCTGAAAAAGCACCTGCCCCGCCAAAACCGCTCATAATAGAACAGCTCTTGCAGGAAATACAGCTCTTTATTTTCTTTCCATCGATAGGACATTTTCTCTTAGCCAGCTCATGCCCTGCCTCAAAAACCGCTATTTTGCAGTCAGGATTCTTCTCGATAAGCTCATATGCTCCGAAGATACCTCCCGGTCCTGCTCCAATGATTATCACATCATAATTATTCATCTGTCAATTGCCTCCCATAATACGTTGCTGTTTGTACGCCCAATGTGGCGCACGCCAATCATTTATGATACTATATTTTCTCCATTATTGCAAGAGCAATCTCTATATTCCAGCAAATCTCCCGGCTGGCAGTCAAGTGCTTCGCAAAGCTTTGCAAGCGTGGAAACCTTGATTGCTTTTGCCTTGCCGTTTTTTAAAATTGATATATTTGCCATGGTGATTCCCACACGCTGCGACAGCTCCGTAACGCTCATCTTTCTCTTTGCAAGCATTACGTCTATGTTAAAAATAATTTCGCCTTCCATGTATCTCTCCCGCTCAAATAAAACTGTAGCGCACACGCTATATTGTCAAATCACTCTGCTCCTGCAGATCTGCAGCCTTTACCACAAGATGTGACAAAACTGCCGCCACGACCGATGCCACAACGCAGGCAAACACTATGAACACAAGAGCCAGTATCACCCCCGGATGATTCACATATATCTTCCACATACAGATATTCACAATAAAAAAATACAATGCATCAAACAGAATTATTTTCGATGCCAGCTTTATATGCCTCGCATTCTCCATGGAAAACGACCTGTCTTTTCCGATATTTACGGCTACTCTCCAGCCCAGATACAATATAACATAGCACGGAATTGCACTGATGATAAACAGTATCAGCCATGGTATATACATATCAGAAAGCTGTCGATCAGACTCAATAAGCACATGCCCTATCCATGGTATGGCGACCGCACAGACCACTAATCCGCAAAGTGCTACTGCTATTATTACTATCTTTAACCATTTTTCGAGTTCTTTTTGTCTCATTTATTCACCCTGCTTCTCATTGAGAAGTCCATACTCTGCAAGAAGCTTTTTTTGATACTCCTTATCCTTTGAAGCTTTCTGCAATTCATCATATTTGCCCTCGGACAATAAAATCTGATTTAGCTGGTTAATCAATTCTATTCCTTGTTCTAATCCTTGTTCTAATCCTTGTTCTAATCCCTGTTCTAAGCCTTGCTTTATTCCTTGTTCTAAGCCTTCCTCGATAGCATCAGCTCTTTCAAGCTCAAGCTGCCTGTCAAATTCATAATTTAACTGCATACTCTTCGTCACCTCACTTCTGTAAGTCTTTAGAAACTCCTTCAGAATATCATTGTCAATACAATAGTCTATAGCCTTCTCAATATCTATAGCAAGATCATCAAATGCCCCGTCTGCATGATACTCTCTGACCTTATTTACAAATGTCATATAATCATTCAGCCATCCACAGGACTCCATAATAGCCTTGTTCTTTCCGTCGTTTATATTGTACACCTTACATTTAAGCTCAAGATTCGGCTCGTCGGTCGGCTTCTCAAACGCATCGGACAGCTTAAGCTCCTGAACCTCCGGCTGTTCCTCCTCACCATTGTAAAATACCACAAAATGTGATGTCGGTATCTTTACCAGTCTTCTGCCATAGATGTTCTTGCCCTTTTTTGTTCCTTTTTTCTTGTCGCTGAGCATATCTGACAATATCACACTGAAATAAATAAGACTTCTCACCGGCATATTTGGACAAACTGTGGACTGATGCTCATATATGCTCAGTCTCGCATCCACGATAAACGATGCATCATTTCTGACCGAAAGTGAAATGCCGCCATCGTGAATCACTATCTCAACATCCTCCGGATTGTCATAGCTAGACCCATTCATTGCGTTATACAGCTGTAAAGCTCTTTCCTTATCCTGCATCAGCATACTGAAAACATCACTTTTGTACTCTCTGTTACCACTCATATAAAATCCTCCTTCATTTGAAAACACTAAAGCAGGAAATATCTGTATGGTAAAAACCCTCTTATCCTGCTTTAAATAAAATAATGAAACATTTAAAAGCAAGAATTTCAGGGAATATGAAAAAAAATTAAGGTATTGAAGACCCTGCACGCCCTTATCGCCGGACGACATCTTATTATGCCTCACATATTTACAGAGCATATAGTCATATCTGTAATTAATGTGCCAACGACCGCACAGGTTGCTATAGAAAAACTGCTTTGATTATATTCTAACATATGTGGATAAAAAAACAACAAAAAAATACGCAACAGAAAAGCCTGTTACGTATTTTAACTTTTTATATTAAAAACATAATAATCTGATGAAGGCAGCTACTATAAGTATTAATGCTAATGCTTTTTCTGCAATATATGACCTTGCATCCGGTACATAGGTTTTCTGCCAGATTGAGTATGCACATCCACACCCCACTACAAACATGCAATATATCTTAAACGCCTGCGAATTCATACAATCAGTGAAAAACATTATAATAATCCATACTATTAAAAATAGCATTAAAACTAAGTACTTTAAAAATAATTGAATCTTCTTCATGGCAAATCCCCCTTAAATATATAACTGCATCATTGTGCTTCCATAATAGCTTATATGCTTACAAAAATCAAGATTTTTTATTTCCTACTCTGTCACCACCGCAATTACATAATCCTCAAGCTTACGAAACACTACCCTTTTTTCATAAGCCTCCATAGTCTCATCGTCCAGCTCCCCTGAAAAGCCTGTACCGACAAGCTTCATTATCGCCTCATACTGCGTCCAGTATTTTGTAAGCTCAATCTGAAATGCCTCAGATTCATTCTCAAAGCCATCGAGTCTGTCAAGCTGCTCCTTTCGCATTATACGCTTTGTCACTTTGTAGCTCATGCGTTTTGTCTGCTCTATGTCCACGCCAACAGGTCTGTCTGATATTGCAAGCACCACATATGGGCCACTGTGTGCCAGATTAAAAAAAGCCGCGCCATCAGCTATTTCCGGCTTACCATGCTCATTTCTGACAAGCTGATCATCCGATGATATCCCCAGATATTTGTAGAGCATGTATCCCGCCAAAAGCTCCTGATTTGCTGTGCCACACAGCCTGTTGCTGCCTGTTTTTACACCTTTTTCTGAAATAGTTGTGTATTTATCCACATAATAGGCAGACACATGTGGAATTATCTCCTTCTGCCGGTCTGCTATAGAGTCCGTTTTTTCTATGAAAATCTGACAGTTATTGTTTATTTTATTTTCCATGCCAACCTTCCCTATGATATCTGCAGCTCATACAGCTTCCTGTATATCCCATCCTGCTCTAACAGCTTTCTGTGCGTACCGCGCTCACATATGCGTCCCTTGTGCATGACCATGATGCAGTCAGCATGCTGGATAGTGGAGAGACGGTGCGCAACCATGATTGTTGTCCTGCCATCCATGAGCTTTTCGAGTGCCTCCTGTATGAGAATTTCTGTCTCTGTATCTATGTTGGCGGTTGCCTCGTCCATGACCAGTATGCTCGGATTGTGGGCGAGCGTCCTTGCAAAGGACAATAGCTGACGCTCTCCTGCCGAGAAGGTCGCACCACGCTCCGTAACCGGCTCGTGATAGCCCTGCGGAAGCTTTTCGATAAAGTGTGAGGCATTTACATATTCTGCTGCCGCCTTCACCTGCGCATCCGTGATAGCGTCATCATTCAGGCGGATATTGTACGCCACATCCCCCTCGAATATAAACACATCCTGCTGCATCTGACCGATTGCACTGCGAAGCTGCTTTTTGCTAAGCTGTCTGATATCGATGCCATCAATGTAGATATGTCCCTTTTGTATATCATAATACCTGCCTATAAGATTTAAAATGGATGATTTTCCTGCTCCCGTTGCGCCGACAAAGGCCACCTTCTCGCCCGGATTTATGACAAATGAGACATCCTTAAGCACATAGTTTTTTCCGTCGTAGGCAAACCAGACATGGTCAAATTCAATTTTTCCGGTGATTTTATCCGGCTGCTTTGGATTTTCGATCTCAGGAATAAATTCCTCCTCATCCATAACAGTAAATATCTTCTCGGCTGATGCAATTGATGACTGCAGTGTTGAAAACTGCTCTGCAAGCTCCTGTATAGGGTCGAAAAATGACCTGATATAATTCGAGAAAATATACAAAGTACCAACCGAAATAATCTCATCAAACACATTTCTGCTTCCGAACCACAGCACTATCATCAGTGACAAAATGCTCAGAATATAGATAAGTGGACGGAATACCGCATACATAAGCATCTCCCTGTAAAAGGCCTTGTAGAGCTTTGTATTTTTATCATGAAATTCCTCGAACTTGCGCTCCTGTCTGCCAAATATCTGTATAATTTTCATTCCCGAAAGATGCTCGGACAAAAATGTATTGATGTCCGTCAGGCGCGTACGGTAAAGCCTGTAAATATTTCTGGCAATTTTCTGGCACAGCACCGTAAGCCCAATTACAAGCGGCATCAGCACAAATGATATCGCAGCCAGCCTCACATCAAGCACGAGCATAACGCCTGCAAGTCCCACTATTTTTACAATATTTCTGAAAAGCTGTACGAGAATGCCCGAATACATCTCGTTGAGCGCTTCGACATCATTTGTCACACGTGTGACAAGCTTTCCGACCGGCGTGATGTCAAAATATCTGCTGCCAAGCGACTGTATGTGTCTGTAGAGGTCTTTTCTTATCTGAAGAATGATATTCTGGCCTGTTTTCTGCAGTATCCAGGTCTGAGCGATGTTGAATACAAAACTTAGGGCAAGTACCACCGCATATTTGATGGCTGTAGCAATTATTACATCATAATCCCCATTTGCTCCAAAAGTATCAATTGCATCTCCCACCAGCATCGGCCTGTAAAGGTCAAAGGATGTCAGTCCAAGCACCAGCAAAAGGGCAAAAATCACCCAGTGGGCATACGGCTTCATGTAGGCTATGAGGCGCATTGTGGAGCTTTTTTTATTCATTTCGTTTTTATTTATATTTTTACTCGAATTCATACTATAATCTTCTCTGTTATTTTGTAACTATTCATCTTCAATCACTTTAACTGCCAAGCTCACTCTCAAGCTGCTGCTTATGGCTGATATCAGCGTAAAAACCTCCAAGCTCAAGCAGCTCCTCAGGAGTACCATACTCTGTCAGTTTTCCGTCAGAAAGCACAGCCACATGGTCAGCCTTCTGCAATGTGGAAATCCTGTGGGCAATCACTATGGTTGTCTTGCCCTGTCTGGTTTCCATGAGGTTTTCAAGTATCTGCTCCTCTGTATCGGTATCGACAGCAGAAAGTGAATCATCCAGTATGAGGATTGCAGAATCCTTTAAAAGTGCTCTGGCTATCGAGCTTCGCTGCTTCTGGCCTCCCGAAAGTGTCACTCCGCGCTCTCCTACCATGGTCTTGTACTCATCCGGAAAGCCCATGATATTATCGTGTATACACGCGTCCTTTGCAGCCTGTTTTACCGCATCAAGAATTGCCGGGTTGTCGGCAATCCTGTCCTCAAGACCAAATGCTATATTCTCCTCGAGTGTGTCGGAAAACAGGAAATTCTCCTGTGGCACATATGAGATATCACGGTGTAAAACCGCCAGCGGATAGTCTGTTATCGGGCGGCCATCCAAAAGTATCATGCCGTTTTCACAATCATAGACTCTAAGCAAAAGGTCGGCAAGTGATGATTTTCCGCTTCCGGTACGTCCTAAGATACCAAGCATCTCGCCCTGCTTCACATGTATACTCACATCTGAAAGCACAGGCTTGGTGCCGTCAGGGTATGTGAAGGTGAGGTGGCTAAGCTGTATATCACCATGTATTTGTATTTTATCAGAAGTACCATCATTTTCTATTACATTTTCCGGTGGCACCATATCGACAATATCAGGCTTCTCCTCGAAAATAGTCCGTATTCTGCCCCATGCCGCAGCCGCCTGGGAAAATGTGTTGATACAGTCGCCTGCCGCAATCATAGGCCACACAAGCATATCGATGTATGAGTTGAATGCCACAAACTGCCCTATCGAAACCTGTCCGTCAAGCACCATCCTGCCACCTGCAATGAGTGTCACTATCACGCTTATTCCGATTACGGCATCCAGCGCCGGACCAAAGACAGCACGAAGCTTTACCACAGCAAGATTTTTCTCCCTGCTGTTCTCGCAGGCCTTTTCAAACTGCTTAAAGTCCTCGTCCTCCTGCACAAATGCCTTGACTACGCGGATACCGGCAATACTCTCCTGCACCTTGTCAGACAGATAGGAGAAAGCATCCTGCCTTTTTACCTGACGTTTCTTTGACTCTATTCCATAAAAATAGCAGCCGATTGCAATAAAAATAAGTGGAATAAAAGCAAACAATGTCAGCTTAAGATCCACGTATACTACCATTTTGACAAGCACCATCACCGTCATGATTACCGCGTCAAACACGGTGATGACAGCCATTCCGGTTCCCATCCTGACCGCCTGCAGGTCATTGGTGAAATATGCCATAAGGTCTCCTGTCTTGTGGCTGTTGTAATAGCGCGCCGAGAGTGTCTCCATGTGCGAAAACATATCATCACGCAGTCTGTATTCTATTCCTCTTGATGCTCCGATGATGAAATATCTCCATCCAAAGCGCCCCGCCATGATTATCAGACCTGTTATCAATATCTTAAATATAATGCCGCCCACACCCGCCATATCAAGCCTTCCGTCTGTGATTCCATCAATTATCTCCCCAATAAACTGCGGAATGTACAGATTTGCAAGGTCTACCGCAAGAAGCACAAAAATGCCTATCGCATAGTGCCATTTGTATGCAAGCAGATATGGGCGCAGCGAGTATTTTTTATCGTTCATGTTATTCCTCCGTATTTTAAATGCCACTGCGTGGTGAGCGTGCGACCGCAACATACACTCTCGTAGAGCGACTAGCGAAGCTGTTTAGAGTCTGTAGAATTATGCCCTGATAACCAGAAATGCACCGGCATGGACGCTGGGGCAAGGCGTTATGTGCCATGGACGGCACATAAAAGCCGGTTTCGTTGAGCATAGAAAACCTTCGAGCATAATTCGTACAGCCTCTTAACCGCGTAGCGTTAGCTCCTAGAGAGTGTATGTTGCGGTCATACACTCATCATGCAGCGGTCTATCTACCTCCACAAGTCTGCTACAAAATACGTGAGTGCCGCCCATGTATACACAGAATAGTATATGCCGTGCTCGTCCACTCCATCCTCAAGTATCTTCTTCGCCTGCGCCTTAGTCAGAAGGTCGAATCCGTCAAAGAGCTCGCCGCCCACTGCGCCCTCCTGCGACATTCCATTAAGGCTATCGCGGTTAAGTACAATCTTTACAAGGGCGTTGCTTTCATCTGTCATGCCCGGTGTACTGAAAAGACATGGATTGATTACAGAAACCGTGTCTTTTTCCGTCACTTTAAGGCCGGTCTCCTCATGAAGCTCACGCATGGCGGTTTTTATAAGTGGCGCTTTATTATCATTGTCCCCGGTGCAATCCTCCGGATCAATAAGCCCTGCCGGTACGCTGAGCAGGTACTGACCTGTCGGATATCGGAACTCTCGGTTCATTAACAGACATGGCTCATGACCTGATTTCTCGTCATCATCTGACGGATTCCATATCACCACGCAGCTCACTGCATCCGGAAGCATTTTTTTAAACTCCTCTGTGGATTTGGTGGCTACAAGATCTTCTTCATCTCTCCTTGTGGCATTATAATAATGTCTGCCCTCCCGGTACTGAAGGTCAAATACCTTTATAAATTTTGATTCAAATAAGCTTTTTATTTTCATAAATTTTTGTCTCTTTTCATTAAACCTTTAATGTGCTTAGATACTCCTTCTGCTGTGGCGTGATGCGATAGCTCTCACGCGCCTTTTGTATCGCCTTGTTATGGCTCCAGCTATCCATGAGCCTTTCCTGTAGTATCGGCAGCACTGCATCATACTGCTTTGCAAGTGCCGTAGCGATATACCACGCCTTCATCATGTTTACATAATACTCCCCGGAACGGATTTTTGCCACATCTAAAGCATATTTTATATCAAAATCCTCATCGAGATATAGGCGCATCAAAGTACCAATGCCATACCTGACGGTGTAGGGTTTATCCGAATGAAGCCACTCATATACATGCAAAAGAAGCTCCTTTTTATGCTTTTTTAACACAGCCGGTACGCCGCTGTCACAGGTTGCCCAGTTGTCTATGTATGGAAGGAATGCCTCCAGATAAGCCAAAGCTGTATCATAATCCTTCATCTGCATAATCAGAAACATATGCAGGTTATTTTCCTCATAGTAGTAATGTGGCAGACTGTTTAGAAACTTTTCCACATTGTCACAGTCATTTTCCTTTTCATTTTGAACCGACAAAAAGAGCCTGCTGCCACGAGCAAGCTCCTTTGCGTACTTTCTAAGCACCGGGACTCTTATTCCTATTATGCGGTCTTTTTCAATATTGGGCATAAGCCTCGCATGAAATTCCCTGTAATTTTTATCCTGCAGTGCAAACAGATGCTCTAATTCTGCCAACAAATCTTTCCCTCCGTAATAACAGGATATCTGATAAGCAGCTTCTCATCAAGATTCTCCCTGTTCATATCTACCGCTGTGATCTGGCTGTTGTCGTATGTGGTGTAATAGTAGATGCCCTTGTCGCAGTTGCAGCATGAGGTGTAAAGCGTTATCTCATATTTGCCATCTGTCACCTCGCACAGGCCTCTCTGCTGGTCCACAGAGCCTAATATGTGGAAGAACTGGCTCACACTTGCATTCTCACTGTCATCCGATTTGGAGTTTAGCTTTGTGAATGCCACACGTACAAAGCGTGACTGCGATGATAAATCTCCCGGCAGTCCCAAGCCACCCATTCCGCGGCTGTATGCACTAAGCTCCACTCCCTGTGCAAATGTATTTTCAGGCTGCTTTGCGGATAAGCCTCTGTAATTATTGAGTGCTGCCATCTGATATGGGAATGGCGGATTGTTTGTGAGCACACCTACCGGATTGTCGTAAACATGCATACCGTCTGCCATCGACTCCACCACAATACTCTCATTTTTGTCAGCTATAATCCAGTGCAGCTGTGCAACCGGAAGCTGACTGCTAAATGGTGTATCTACCAGTAAAATACGATTTAATTTTTCCTTTGCTTCCGCTACTGTAGCGCATAGTGACAGTATCCACGGTATAAACTCAAACTGTGCCACCTTTGTCTTTGCGATGCCGCATGTGCCGTTCTCGCATGAGCTGTTTTCGTCTGCTGCCGCATACGCTGCATTTCCCACGAAATTCAGTCCTGCCATACCCAGTCCCTTTTCATTTATGGCATCATAGTAAAGAGGATAATCACCTGCCACATGTGCCATTCCAATGATTGCATAATGGTTTTCAAGCTTTCCCGCATGCCTGAAATCAAACACATAGTTTCGTGGTGTTACCGCAATCTCATCTCCATATGAAAATTCGTAATCGAGTGTTCTTCCAAAATAGAAATCCTTTGTTTTATAAGCTGCTGCTGTACACATAATTATGACCTCCTTGTTATGCTGCCATACTTAATCATTATCTCTTAAATTGTCAAATATTATACCACAATCAAGTAAAAAAAGAGTCACCTGCTATTTATTTTAATATAACCTTCTCCTGATTTGTTTTATAATATATAGCTCGCGATACTTTGTCCTTTATTAAATATCCATTTTTTTCCAAATTTCCCAACATTTTTTTCCTTAGGTAAGAAGAATCACTAACTCCCAGATATTCTGCAATCTCAGAAACCCTATGCGCCTTAAAATAACAAAATGATAATATTTTTTCATCATACTCTGTACCATTTTTAACAGGCATAAATGTCACTGCCGGTGCACTGTCATTATCATTAATGCCGTCTTCGTATGTCAAATCCGGAAGTACCAATGTAAAATGATCCGATGATGAATATATATATGGCTGATGTTTTTTATCAACAGACGCATACTCCTCTGCTATTTTATCGAAACCTGTACCGGCGGCCTCCATAACATTACATGCGACTAGAACTCCTGCTATCAGCTCATTTCTGCGCTTTGAAATTATTCCCGACAAATCATAGGTTTTTCCCAATTTTTCACCCCTGTAAAATCCCCCTGGGGATGATATTTCCAATCTGTCTTTAAATATATCTATCTGTATTTGTGTGCCATCCAGATAATAGTCTCTGTGTGCAACTGCATTTATGATTCCCTCAAATAACGCTCTTTGCGGATAGGAGTCTATATTGATTCTCTTATCGTTGAGCTTGATTATTCCATGATTCATCCTCTGATTTACGAATTCTACCATATATTCAATAGTATCAATTATATTACCTGCAAATCGATTAATAGTAACTATTCTCTCGCTTCCCTTATTTATTCCGGAAAAAACAGAGCACTGTACCTTTGTTTTATCTCCTTTATAACCGTCCAAAAACAATACTGCACCATTGAGCAGATATCCACTCTCATTTACAAATCCTAACGATCTTAACAGCTTTTCATTAAGTTCTTTTCCATTATTATGTCTGGAATAAAAATCCTTTAATTTTGATATTTTATCCGGATTATATTTTATATCTGACTCCAAAACATCATACTGTGTTTTTTTACTCCTAACGCTCATTTCAATAATCTCTTCATATGTTGCGCCATTCGTAAATCCATCTCTTCTCATGAAAATTGAAGGTATATTTTGATATTTCAAAATAACAGGCTTTATATCCGATTCCTTTACACTAATTCGAATTACAAACCGTTCATTTTTATTTGTCTCATATCTTATAAATGATATATTCATTTGCGGTCTGGGTGTCAAATGTTCATTAACCTGATTATTAAAATAATTTCTCTCGTTATCAGCAGCTTTTCTATCAAATCCCACCAATTGATTTGTCTTATCCTTTACTCCTATATAAAATTCACCACCTGAAGCATTCGCAAATCCGGCTATCGTTTTCAGCCACCCCACCACATCATCTCTGTTCAAAATGGCTTTGCACTCAAATCTATCATTTTCTAATTGTATATTATCAACGATTTCTTCCAGATACATACTTTTCTCCTTATCAATCCTAACAACTTTGAACTATTTCAATAGTACTTCAAAGTCACTTCAAAGTCAACTTCAATATTACTTCAAACAAATTTGATTTTTATTGAAGTATTTGAACAAAAAGCAGCAGCCGGTCTGATATCCGGCTGCTGCCTTAATAAGTGCTGTGCTATTCCTGTATTATGCCTGTTTATTGTCCTGCTCATTATCAAGTGCGATAAGCTTTGCAATGATTTCCTCGCATATCTGTGTGACATTCTTGCCATCTGTAGCGACTGTTACATCTGCCACTGCCTCATAGCGCTCCTTTCGCTTTTCCATAAGGCTGCTGATATACTCAACATTCATGTTGCCATTTAGGATCGGGCGCTCGTCACTATCCTTTACTCTCTCGTAGATAGTCTCAGGCTTTGCTGTAAGAAGAACTACACGGCCGTTTTTCTTCATATGATCTGCGTTTTCCTCTCTCATGACAACACCACCACCGCAGGAAACGATAGTCTGCTTTCTCTTCTGAAGCTCTATAAGTGTATTGCTCTCTAAGTTTCTGAAATATGCCTCACCGAACTCATCAAATATTTCTGAGATTGACATGCCACGATTCTCAACAATCATCTGATCCATCTCCACACGGTCCATCTCGAGCTTATCCTTTAATTCTCCTGCTACAGTGCTTTTTCCTGCACCCATGAAGCCAATCAGGAAGATATTGTAATCGAAAAGACTCTTTGCCTGGATACGACGGCTGTTCTTCATGATATATTTGAAAATATCAAGTATCTCTTCCTCAAATTCATTGTCGCCAAGCTTTGCCGCAAGTGCATCTGTCTGCTTTTTCTCCTGCTCCGGCTGTAAGATTGGGATTCCTGTTGCCTTCTTGTATGATATAATTTCCTGAATGTGTGACATTCTGACTGCAAGCTGCTTAATTATTATATCGTCACATTCTCCAATCTTTGCGCGGATTTCCTCGATTTTGTCCATGGTGTGTCTCCTTACTTATGTGTGGTTTTCATATTGGATTTAGAAATTTAAGCGAAATATCGTCAAATTATATTTATTATAACTTCATATTATATTATTTCTCTTTTTTGATAACCACAAATTTCTTAGTCATAGTATAACAAGACTTTACCAATTTATCAAGCAAAATATTTTAATGCTTTAAAGTGTTATTGTGCCAGATATGCATCCACAATATCAGACGACACATTTTTCTCAATCGATTCATATATCGGCTGACACTCCTTGCGAATCTGCTCATGCACTTCATCGCTTAAAGTGATGATTTGTGTACCGCTATCCTCGATTGTCTTGATTTTTGAGGCAATCCGCTCGTCAGACTGCTCTCTGGCGTACTGTTTCGCTGTCTCGGCTGCCTCACGGATAATCTGCTGCTGCTCATCTGTCAGTCCTTTCATGAACTCCTCACTTACTATAAGCGATATCAGATGTGGCAGATGATTTGTCTCAACTACATAATCCTGCTGCTCGTAAAGTTTGTTGGATACGATTACCTCATACGGATTCTCCTGCGCATCTATAGTGCCCTGCTGCAAGCCGATATACACCTCTGAGAAGGTCATAGGTGTCGGGCTTGCTCCGAGTGCCTTCCAGTATGCCATATGATAAGAATTTTCCATGGTACGGATTTTCTGACCCTTAAAATCAGCAAGGCTTTCTATCTTTTTGTTTGTTGTCATGACACGGAAGCCCTGGTCTGCATATCCCAAAAGCTCGTAGCCGCCGTCATTGTATACCTGCTGCATGAGCTTCATAAACTTTGGATTGTCCACATGCTCACGCACCTCATCAATGCTGTCAAAAAGTGCCGGCATATCAAATACTGCAGTATCCTTCATGAAAGTGACCTGCGGCGCAGTATTCTGCACTACAAAAGGTATATCCCCATCCTTGCATGACTCGAGAAGCTCTCTGTCTCCGCCCAGTACACTGTTTGGATACACACTGATTTTCATTTTGCCATCGCTTAATCTGTCCACTTCATCGGCAAATTTCTCCGCATATATCTGTGTCACAGTGTCCTCAGGACTTGAGCTGCCGAGAGGCCATGCGTAGCGCTGTACCCCGGCATCCTTAGCTGCGGCCTGCGAGCCTTCACCAGCAGAGCCACCGCACGCGGCAAGTCCTGCTGTAAGCGAAATTATCATCATGACGACTGCTGCTCTTCGCCACAATCTATATTTGCTATACGAATTACGCAGTTTATTATATTTACCAACTTTTTTACATATAAACAAGCCAAATCTACTCATATTTTTCTCCATTTTATGATTAATTACTGTTTTCCTAGTGTGGTGCAGTTAATTAAAAAACGCTATACCTCAAATGCGCTCCCGAAATTTACTAATCAATGATTCCGAGAGTACATTATATACTACAGGAGGAAGAGACTAATCGCCGGTACAAATGTAAGTATCAGCAGTGCCAGCAGGAAATATCCTATCATAGGCGCCGCCTTCTTTGCTATCCGCATAACCGGTACATCCGTCAGTGAGCTTGCCACAAACAGGTTTACACCGATTGGAGGTGTAACGAAACCGATTGCAAGGTTTACGATCATCACTACTCCGAAATGGATAGGGTTCATGCCGATGCTCTGCACGATTGGAAGCAGAATCGGACTTAATATAAGGATAGCCGGTGTGGTGTCCATAACCATTCCCACGATAAGCAGGAACACATTTATAACAATAAGAAGTACTATCTCGTTTGTAAAATGTGCAAGTATCCATGCGCTGACTGTCTGTGGCACCTGCATGAGTGTGAGCACGCGTGAAAACGCAGTCGATGCGGCAAGAATAAACAGTATAGGTGCATAGGTCTTCATTGCCTCCACCATGATGCCCCATATCTCTTTTACCTTTATGGATTTGTAAATAAAAAGACTTACAAAAAGCGCATAAAATACCGAAATCACCGCAGCCTCTGTAGGCGAAGCTATACCGGCATAAATGCATCCAAGTACTATAACCGGGCTTAAAAGCGCCCATATACTGTCCTTCAATATGCTAAAAAGCCCCTTGCTTCTAAGCTCAGAGACCTTTGCATTTATCTTTTCCTTGTCCTCTCCATATCGCTTGCAGTGATAATATGCATAAAACATAAGAAGCGCTCCTATCAAAAGTCCCGGAATGATTCCTGCCAAAAAGAGATCACTGACCGACTCACCGGTTGCCATCGCGTACATGATAAACGGAATACTCGGTGGAATGATAACTCCGAGTCCTCCGGCAACCGCAACAATCGCCGTTGAAAAATCCTTTTTGTATCCAAGCTCCATAAGAAGCGGTATGGTCATGCTTCCGACTGCAGCTACGGTTGCAGGTGCTGAACCTGAGATAGCTCCGTAGAACAGGCATGTGATGATAACCGCACATGGAATTCCTGCAGTTCTTTTTCCTATAAAATACACAAAAACATCAAACAATTTTTGTGAGATTTTGCCATGTGCCATGACGATTCCAGCAAGCACAAACATCGGTACTGCTAAAAGCGGGAAGCTGTCTATACCACCGAGCATAGAGCGGATGACATAGCTGGCACTGGCTGTAAAAGATGAGTCAAACGCGCCCGGCAGCACTGCCACTATTCCCAGGGAAATAGATACCGGAATAGCAATGACCAGACATATCACAAATAATATAAAAACTACTACTGCTGACATCTATTTTTCCTTTCTTTTTTTAGCTTTACTGTCAATTGCTTCAATCTCCTCCACGAGCTCTTTCTCGCGGTAAGAATCTTCAACAACGGCTTCCTCGATAACCGAGGCGATACTGCCCTCTTCAAGCGGCTTTTCATCTTTGTTCAGGACGATTTTCCACTCGCCAAACCATCTCTGCGCGATGCGGAAAGCCGTGATTATAAAGCACACAAACGGTGCCGCCTGCACATAGTACATAGGGATACCGCAGGCAGGACTTACCTGACCGCTTTCTATCGTATTTTTCAGATATATGAATGAATACGGTATCAGATATACGAAAAACACAAACTCAACTGTCAGATTGAGCACCTTCCATAGCGATTTTCCCCTTCGTGGAAAAAGCTGTATAAACTGGTCTATCTTTATGGATATGCATTTACGTGTGCAAAGACTGACACTCAAAAATGCCGACCAGATAAACAGATATCTTGTGATTTCCTCAGACCATGAAAGCGACATGCCAAGGACGTATCTGGAAAACACCTGAATACCCATTATAAGTGTCATCGCTATAAGGAAAATGACCATCAGAAATTCTTCAAGATATTCATCCAGATAATGTAAAATTTTCTTCATGTAATATCCCCTTCCTTCGGAAATATGTTTTTATTTTAGCAAACCATTTACGATTTTTCTACTTATTATATGCCAAAATTCTTTAATCTTTCGCAACTGTTCAGTACCTTCACATTTGCGATATTTTAATAAAAAACCTGTCACACTTTTACATGCAACAGGCTTTTACTTAATGCACAATCAATTACATACTCTTATGAAGTAATCCAAGTACCGTAGACAGATCCTCTACTCCCATCTGCCCTGGTGCAGAAGCTTTCTTTGCGGCGCCGAATGTCATTGAAGATCCGAATACCTCACCGCAGAGACGGCTGATAACACCTGTGCCTGCCATAGACATTGTGATGATTGGTCTGTCAGCGTAGTCTGTAACCATTTCCTCTGTAGCAGCAAGAAGTGTGAGTACGTCACGCTTATTCTGTGGCATAACTGCAATCTTAGGGATATCAGCTCCCATATCCTGCATCTTGCGAAGTCTGTAAACGATATCAGACTGTGCAGGAGTCTTGAAGAAGTCATGGTTTGAAGCGATAACTCTTGCGCCTGCAGCATGTACGCCGTCGATGATTTTCTTTACAATCTCATCGCCTGTAAAAATCTCTACATCTACAAAATCAACGTATCCTGTCTGTGCAGCCTTGATGTTAAGCTCGGCATAAGCCTCAGGCTCGATTGCTTTCTCTCCGCCCTCTTTTGAAGTACGGAATGTCATAAGGATTGAAATATTTCCAAGAGCATCACGAAGCTCCTTTAATACTTCCTCAACCTTGTCAAACTCGAATACATTCTCGAACCAGTCAACACGCCACTCGACCATATCAACAGGGATAGAGTCAAATGTCTTTGCCTCTGCGATGATATCGTCTTTTGTAACGCCTACGATAGGAACGATGATTTTAGGTGCGCCTGCACCGATTTCAATATCTCTAACCTTAATGGTGTTCATGATTTTTTCCTTTCTTACCTTGTATTAGACTGTATGATAATTATACTCCCCAGTATAATGTAATGTACTAAAACCTTCCATTCAAAAAACTATATTTGCCGGAGAGTATACAGTTGTTCCGAAGAAAACAATATGAACTGCCACGGAGTTCCATTAACTTTAAAAACGGATATAACCTTACATACTAAAGTAATCTATATTGATTCAAATCCGTGGTTAACTTCATATTTTTTCTGAGGAATACACTGTATACTAGGCCGGCTCCCATAGTATGGGAAGTTTGAGTAACGTATTAATCCTCTTTTGACAGCTCTACCATTTTAGTATAGCGCAGGTTTACGAATAATCCAAGCACCACGCCGATTGCTGTGAGCACGATGTTCATTACCATAACCTGTGATGGCTGCATCTTTGATGCTGCTGTAAGGATTGTGTAGTTGCAAAGTGATGAAGCGATCATTACGAGCGCTGTAACTGTTCCCTTAATCTTAGGGAAGAGCATGTTGCATACAGATGTTACGATCTGTAAAAGTCCGCCTGCTCCTGCCCATCCGATGATGAATGCACCTGCAATCATGAGTGGCTTTGTCTGTCCGACTAACACTACTGCCATTGTTGCAAGGCAGATTACAGGGTAAACAAGGATAAATCTAACGTCCTTGATTTTTCTTGTTAAAAGAGCTGTTACGATAAGAGCTATCATGGTTCCTGCAGAGTAGTATGACTGCATAACTGACGGATCAGCCCAGCCTACGTTCTCTTTTGCAAAGTTCTGTGCACAGTTGAGCCATAACTGGAAGGTTCCTGTACATGTAAATCCAATGACAATCATTGCTATTGACTCAACAGAGAAATGTGTGTGCTTTAAGCTTGCAATAAGTCCTTCTTTCTTTCCCTCTGCTTTTGCATCGGTATCAGGAAGCGGGAAGATCATTACTAATACCAAAAGCACGATGTAGATGATTCCGCATCCGAAGAACAGTGTGTTGTATGATGTAAGTCCTGCTGCTGTTGTAGCAACTGTCATACCAAGTACGAATGGTAAAAGCATCTGTGCGATAGCGATAAAGAATTTGATTCCCATTGTTGCAACGCCCGGTGCTTTGTAAATAATCTCTGATACTGCAGGGTAAATTCCTGTATCAAGGAATGAGTTTGCAATACCGCCAATGATAGCGCAGATATATGCAATCTGGTATCCACCATGTGTTCCTGCATTGAATGCAAGTGCAAGTCCGATAAGGTAAATTGCATATGAACCGCTTCCGATTGCTGTTGAAATACGGCGTCCAAGCTTATCTGATAAAGGTCCTGCAAATGGAAGTGCGATAAGACGTCCAAGTCCAAGTGCTGCCGAGATGGCTGTGATAGCCATAACCTGTACTCCCCATGAAGCTGCGAGAGCCTCCTTGATGACTGCCTGTCCGAGGATAGAGCAGCCCACTCCGTGTATAAAGTAGTTTAAGTAAAGGATTAATGCGCTAGGTAAATATTTTTTGTTCATCTTTTTCTCCTAGTTATTATGATTTAATCATCATATCTGATGTTTAATACTTCCTTCATATGCTCGATTGGCATATCTTTTCCTGTCCAGAGCTTGAAGGCTGCTGCTCCCTGGAAAAGCATCATTCCAAGACCGTTCATTGTCTTGCAGCCCACCTCTTTTGCCATAGAACGCATCTTTGTCTCAAGTGGAGAGTAAGGTACGTCAATTACGATAAGCTCAGGACGGAAGAATGATTTGTCAGGTACTACAGACATTCCCTCGAGCGGCTTCATACCAACACCTGTTCCGTTTACAAAGATGTAGGAATCAGCCATCTCTTCTCTTAACTTCTCCTTGTCATCAAGGTCATAAAGAGTAGCCTTGCAGTCTGTCTTCTCGTTGATTTTTCTAACTGTCTCCTCAGCGTTTGCCCAGAACTTGTCATGGATGTTGAAGATTGAAATTTCCTTGACACCATCAAGTGCTGCCTGAATCTCGATAGCTGTAGCAGCTCCGCCTGCTCCTGCGATTGTCATCTTCTTTCCGATAACATCGATGTCGTTATCCTTGAGTGCCTGCATGAAGCCGATACCGTCTGTGATATGTCCTGTGAGTACTCCGTTCTCGTTTACTATTGTATTTACAGCTCCGCAAAGCTCTGCTGCCGGTGAAAGCTTGTCTAAGTACTGTCCTACAACTGTCTTGTTTGGCATTGATACATTAGAGCCTACAAGCTTTAATGCTCTGATTCCCTTAACTGCATCCTCAAGAGTGTTGTTGTCAACCTCAAATGCCAGATAAGCGTAGTCAAGTCCAAGATATGCAAATGCCTCATTGTGCATTGCCGGTGAGCTTGAATGTCTGATTGGGTAAGCCATAAGTCCGATGAGTTCTGTGTGTCCTGTGATTCTCTCTGCCATGATTAAATCTCCTTCATTTTTAAATGTAATAATATTGATTATTCGTATTTTACTTAGCTATGTTTTCAACGATGCCCACTTCGTTAAAAACTTAACAACCTTTGATAATGATATTATAACGCATAATTTTTGGTACTTCCAATGCTTATTTTGTTATTTTTTAATAGCTTTACTGTACTAATCATGTTATAATATGCACAAATTTAGGCTATAATATTTGCAATTCATAGACTGTATCTATTATTCAAAGGAGATTTATGCATGACACTCAATCAATTAAGTTATTTTTACCAAGCGGCAGTTCTTGAACACTTCAATCAGGCTGCCGAAAAAATGAATATCACAGAGCCAAGCCTCAGCCGTTCGATAGCTGCTTTAGAGGACGAGCTTGGCGTCATTTTATTTGAAAAGAGAGGCAGGAATGTAATACTGACCAAGGCCGGAGAGATTTTTTTAGAACACGTGTCTACTATTTTGGACGATGTAAAGAGAGCCGAGAACAAAATGCACCAGATTGCAACCGACGGCGGACACATCGATATCGCCTACGTATCACCTCTGGCAAAGGTGTTTATCCCAACTATCGTGCGCTCTTTCCTCACTGAAAAGGAAAATAAAAATATCACTTTCAATTTCTTTCAGGACATCACCTCCGTGAATATTGATGGATTAAAAAAAGGCAGGTATGACATAATTTTCGGTTCATACTCGCCAGATGAAAATGGTATTGATTTTGTTCCTATTATAAAGCAGGAAATAGTTGCCATACTGCCTCCAGGCCACCCACTGACACTTAAGGATACCATGGAAGCCACTGATTTCGCTGACTATCCCGTGCTCGGCTATGCCATACACTCAGGCCTTGGCAAGTACACCAGAAGCTTTTTCAAGAAGCATGATGTATCGCCAAACTTCATATGTGAGTCACCCGATGAGAACGGCATCGCCTCCCTCGTGGCGCAGGGCTTTGGTATTGCGCTAGTCGCAGATGTCGATGCAATTCACCGCGATGACATCTGCATACGCCACCTCGTTTCGCATGAGTCATTCTCACACACTGTATACATGGGCTACATGACAGGCAAATACCAGCTTCCGGCTATCAAGCGCTTCATAGAATTTGTGCGGGAAAGCTGCAGCTAGGCTGTCTCCTCGATCACAAACCTGATAAATGCCTTCGCAACCGGTGATAAATATCTCTGCTTAAGCGTTGCCAGATACACCGCTCTCTCATAAGGAGGATTGTATATATCAAGCGTCTTTACAGAAAGTGACCGAAGTATTGGAATATCAGGCATCACAGCTATTCCAAAGCCCTGCGCCACGAGACCCGCCATACTCGAATCCTCCTCCATCTCGAAGGCTACCTTCGGAAACTGCCCTATCTCCTCAAACATCTGGTCAATGACCGGACGCAGACCGCTGCCCTTCTCAAAATAAATCTGCGGATACTCTATTGTGTCGCGCAAATCCACACTGTCCTTTATGGAAAGCGGATGGTCCATGGGCACAGCAAGCACAAGCTTCTGATTCGCAATCTTCTTAAAATCTATATCCTGTTCCCCATCCTTATAAGAAGAAAAAACTATGTCATATTTATCATCCTTTAGTCCATCTATAATCTCACCGGTTGTTCCAACCGTAAAATGAAATTCTATATCATAATCGGGATATGCATCGAGAAATTTACGCACCAGCTTTGGCGCGAACTCACTTCCCATCGTATATATATATGCCAGATGTATGATTCCATGCCTGCTGCCATTGACCTCCTGAATACGCTGCACACCCTCGTTGAGCATCTTTAATGATTCCTCAACATACGGCAGAAACATCTTCCCATATCTGGTCAGCACGACGTTTCTTCCCTTTTTTTCAAACAAACGTGTGCCTAGCTCCTGCTCAAGCTGTGAGATTGCATGACTTAAAGACGGCTGCGTGATCGACAGCATCTGTGCCGCCCTTGTATAATGTTCTTCCTGCGCCAGTACCTTGAAGTACTGCAATTGACTCAGATTCATAGTACACCCCCTGTGTATTTAATATATTAAGTCTAGAAATAATATACACCATTTGATAGACAAAAACTATAGATTTCGTATAAAAGATGCATTGGACATTTATACATTTTTGCTGTACCTTGAATGTAACAAGAGTGCATTGCACTTTTTGATTGTTAAAAAAATCACATACTTTGTATATCACAGCCTTTGATAACAAATATTTACAATCAGTTTAATAAAACAAAACTATAATGTAATGAGAGCAATTTACACTACCGTGTGCCCACCCGGTTAGCAGATTAAGGAGAAAAAATACTATGAAAAACAAATATCCACATATTTTTGAGCCAATTACAGTACGCAGAATGACAGTAAAGAACCGTATCGTCATGACTCCAATGGGAACTAACTACGGTGAGCAGAACGGAGAAATGAGCTTTCTCCACATCAACTACTATGAGCAGAGAGCAAAGGGCGGCACAGGTCTCATCATCGTTGAGAATGCAAGCGTTGACTCTCCGCAGGGTTCAAACGGAACTACACAGCTTCGTATTGATTTGGACAATTACATCCCAAGACTTTTCAAGCTCTGCGAAAGTGTTCACAAGCACGGTGCATGTATCGCGATACAGTTAAATCACGCCGGTGCTTCTGCAATGAGCTCACGTATCGGAATGCAGCCTGTATCAGCATCAGACGTACCTTCAAAGGCTGGCGGGGAAATCCCAAGACCTCTCGAGAAGGATGAAATCATGCATATCGTAAAGAAATACGGTGAGGCAGCCAAGCGTGCCCAGATCTGTGGCTTCGACGCTGTTGAAATCCACGCAGGTCACTCTTACCTCATCAGCCAGTTCCTTTCACCTATCACAAACAAGAGAACTGACGAGTTCGGCGGCTCTGCCGAGAACCGTGCAAGATTTGCAAAGCTTGTTATCGAGGAGGTTCGTAAGCAGGTTGGACCTTTCTTCCCTATCTTCGTCCGTATCAGTGCCGACGAGCTTATGGAAGGCGGAAATACTCTTGAGGACACACTTGAGTACTTACAGTACTTCGAGAAGGAAGTAGATGTATTCGACGTATCTGCCGGTCTTAACGGATCTATCCAGTACCAGATTGATGCAAACTACTTACCTGACGGATGGCGCTCATTCATGGCAAAGGCTGTTAAAGAGAAATACAACAAGCCATGTATCACAGTCGGAAATATCCGTGACCCACAGGTAGCCGAGGATATCCTTGCAGGAGGCGATGCTGATTTCATCGGTATGGGCCGTGGACTTATCGCTGACCCTGAGTGGGTTAATAAGGTAGAGTTCGGAAATGTGTGCGATATCAGAAAATGTATCTCATGTAACATCGGATGCGCCGGACACAGAATCGGTCTCAACCAGCCAATCCGCTGTACAGTAAACCCTGCCGTAAACAGTGGTGAGGATTACATGAAGACAAAGGTAAATAAGCCTTGCAACGTGGTTGTAATCGGTGGTGGTACTGCCGGTCTTGAGGCAGCATGTACAGCAGCAGAGGTTGGATGTACAACATTCCTTATTGAGAAGAAGCCTGAGCTTGGCGGACTTGCATCAGTTATCTCCAAGATTCCTGACAAGAAGCGTCTTGCAGACTTCCCTAACTACATGATTCACCGTGCAAGCAAGCTTCACAACCTGTTTGTTTTCAAAAATACAGCAGCAACAGTTGATATGGTAAAGGCCTTAAACCCTGATATCATTGTAAACGCAACAGGCTCTGTACCTACTCTCCCACCAATCACTGGTCTCCACGACCTCGTTGACAAGGATGGCACAAACGTAGCTACAGTCCTTAAAATGATTGAACGCATCAACGAATATCCTGAGGATATGAAGGGACAGAAAATCGCCATCATCGGCGGTGGTGCCGTAGGTCTTGACGTGATGGAATTCTTCACAGAAAGAGGCGCAGAGGTAACAATGGTTGAGATGCTTCCAATGATTGGAAACGGACTTGACCCTGTCACAAAGTGTGACACAAACGCAAAAATGGCAAAATACGGTGTAAAACAGATGACCAACACTGCTCTGCAGGAGGTTAAGAATGACCGTTTCATCGTAAAGAATCCAGAGGGTGAGATTGAGGAAATCCCATTTGATTACGGATTCATCTGCCTTGGTATGAGAGCCAACACACCTGTTCTTTCAGAGATTGATGAGGCCTTCAGTAATACCAATGTTGAAATCGTAAATATCGGAGACAGCAAGCGTGCCCGCAGAATCATTGAGGGTACAGAGGAAGGTAGAAATATCTTAAACGTGCTTGCCCGTCACGATTATTTATAAAACCTCGTAACTATTTCTGATTACGGGAATAGTTGCAAAATTCTCCTTTAAAATAATAAACCTAAAAACTCCTAAAAAACAACAGCTCGCTGGAAAACGCGAGCTGTTGTCTTATCATATTCCTGTATAACAGGAAGCTATCTAATGATATTGTAATAAGAACTTAAATCTAGCTGAAGAACAGTTTCTTCACATCATCAACCGGCATATCCTGTCCTGTGTAAAGCTTGAATGCGGCGACGCCCTGCCATAAGAGCATTCCCTTTCCGCCTACGCATGTGCAGCCTGCCTCTTTTGCTTCGCGAAGAAGCTTTGTCTCCTCCGGATTGTAAACTGCATCTGCAACCACAAGCCCAGGTCTGAAAGCTGAAAGATCTTTTACCACGCTCTGATCATCCAGAGGCTTCATGCCAACGATTGTTGCATTTGCAAAGATATCGCTTGACTGGATTTCCTCTGTCATCTTGGCTGTATCATCAATATCGTATACATTTACAACACATTCAGGAACTGCTTTTTTGATCTTCTCTGCAGTCTGTAGTGTACGCTCGAAGAAAGCATCATTTTTGTTGAAAATAGTAATCTCACGAGCTCCGTCCAATGCGCACTGCACCTGGATAGCTGTAGCGGCTCCGCCGCCTCCGGCAACAGTGATTTTCTTTCCTTTGATGTCAATTCCGTGATCCTTTAAGTTGTGTACGAATCCCTCACCATCTGTAATGTGTCCTGTGAGCTTTCCATTGTCGTTTACGATAGTGTTTACAGCTCCGATAATCTGGGCTGCCGGTGAAAGCTCGTCCATGTACTTTGCAGCCTCTACCTTATCAGGCATTGTAACATTGCATCCACGCATATTGAAGGTCTTCATTGCTGCAATAGCATCCTTAACCTTGTCTTCTTTTATATCAAATGCAACGTATGCATAGTCCAGACCGAGTTTTTCAAAACTGTAATTGTACATAGCCGGTGAACCAGAATGACCGACCGGTGATCCTATGAGTGCTAATAAGCCTGTGTGACCTGAAATACGCTTTTCCATTGTAAATCCTCCTAAGTGTTTCGTTTTGTATTATGATAACTCTTTTATAAGACATGCGCAAGCACTTTTTTCATTTAAAGGTTTAAAGTGTTAAAGTTTATTTATAATTGTAATTTTTATAAATTTTTGATATGATTAAATTATCAAAATGTATTTATAACAGGGGGATTTATGCCAGAATTATAAGGAGAATTACAATGTTTGAAGTCAATGGTATAGCTTCGAATATGAGTATAATACTTCTCCTATTGCCATGTAAGCTTCGATCATACAAAAAGGAGAGTATCGCTACTCTCCTTTTTGTATCTAAAAATTAAAATTAATATTTTTCTTATTTGTTCTTACTTGTTTTTTTTGACTTACAGAAGCTTTGATTTCTTTTAGCAACCTAGCCTTTTCTCTTTCAAGTTCAGAAACAGACATTTTCTTATATTTTTTTGGTATTGTTAATACGTCATTTTCATATGCAATCATAATCTGTTACCTCCTTAAACTTTATGTCAAAATTAATCTGTAAATTTTCCAATGCTTTTATTTGTGCCTCTTCTTCATTATAACCAATTTTTAAAAAACCTTCAACAACCAATTTATAGTAGTCCTCATTTATTCTTTCATTTGCAGAATACATATATAATTTTCCATTATGACATGCTACAATTCCAACAACATAATTATGATCATAATTTGAATTAAAATCCGCTATACTTGGTGGAAAACTATCCGGATGAGAATGAATTGTTATTATATTTTTACATGATTGAATTTTTTTAATTATCTTGTTTGAATAAATAATTCGTTTTTTTACTAAAGAATTTGTCTCTTCAGCAATTACTCTAATTTCATCTAAATCAATCCAATACATATCTTCAAATTCTGTTCCAGATCTATGTATTAACATATTCTTAGCTAATTTATATAAAAGTCTGCTTAACTCTGCATTATCTGCTATATTATCAAATTTACGTTTATACTCACCACTGTTAATATAAGCTGAATTTACTATAGTTTCCTTGTTTCTTCCCTTTCTCTGTTGTTCCATCATTCCCCCTTACAAAAGCTTTAAAGTCTCTTAACGAGACATGCCTTTCCTCATCTTTATATATTCACGAAATACAGGCCGGATTGGATCAGAAATATCCTCCGGAATATCATCCACATCGAAAAACTTAAGCTCCTCGACTTCCTCCTCCTGGCGCTTTATGGTGCCATGATATTTGCGGCATATGTATATGATTTCCACATTATAGACTTCATCGCCGTTAGGATAGATGTAGTGAGTCTCCTCGCCTGAATTGATATAAAACAGATCCATCTCGTCTGCAACAAGTCCCATCTCCTCAAAAAGCTCCCGCTTTGCAGCCTCCTCAACAGTCTCTCCAAGCTCTATAGAACCGCCTGCGTAACCCCACTGGTGATTGTCTGTACGCTTTCCGAGAAGCACCTGTCCGTTTTCATTTTCAATTATGATGCTTGCTCCCGCCTGCAGTAAAGGGGCATGTCCGACCACCTTTCTAAGATCCATTATATAATTGCTCATTTTGTATCCTTTCTTATTTTACCAGTTCTTCTATTATACACTCATGCACTTTAGTCTTTTTATCATAATTAATACCGACAAGTAAAATATTTCCGGTATACTGTAAAACAGACTGCGGATACTGTCTGTCTTTTATTTGGTTTATAGCAGTTTTTACGTCTTTATTCCATTTAAGTTCAACAACCAAAGCCGGATAATCCATAACATATTCCTGTTTAGGAATGAATACAAAATCAGCAAAGCCTCTGCCTGTTGGCATTTCACGTACAGGCTTAAAATAATATTTCATGGCCGAAATATATCCTATGGCAAGCACACTACTCAATGAATTTTCATTATGGTACTGTATAGCGGAAGCATACTCGTTGTGAATTTTATCAATATATTCCGCAACCACTTTTTCTTCCATATCAAGCGTTGCCTCAAGAAGCCGTTCTGACTGGGTTTCAAACTCTATCAGCTCGTTCCACTTATCATCCTCAACCGCATTCATAAACTCCATACGAATTTCCTCATTCGGAATATATGCCATCTGCCGTTTCTGATCATATGCCAGATATCCAAGGTGTATAAGCAGCGTCATAACATCATTTTTATTTCTGAATGTAACCATGTCGTTCTGAAATGTAGTAGTTTTAACCTCTGTTTCTGCACCTGAAATCATTTCAACTATAGCACTTTTAAGACCATCAAAATCCTTATTTATAAGTGGCTGAATAGAGTCATATGTGCCTGTCTGGCTCCAATAGCTTTGAAAATTTCCCCATTTAATTACATTACTCACCGCTTTTGGATTATATATATGATATTCCCCCAGCAGGTAACCATCATACCATTTCTTCACAAGTTCAAAATCACGTCCGGACTTTTCGCATAATTTCTTCACTTCATCCTCTGTAAAGCCAATATAATGCGCAAATCCCCCCGGAGATATCATAGTGAATTCTTCAAAATTATTAAGTGCCGACTGTGTCTTAAGCTTCTTAATCGGCAAGATTCCGGTCAGATATGCAAGCGCAATATATCTTGTAGCCGATGAACCTTTAAAAAGTCCTCTGAGAAACTTAATATACTCCTCCTGTACTGACTGATTATTTGCCTCATCGCGAATCAGAACATCCCACTCATCTATTATCACTATGAATCTTTTTCCTGTCTGTGCATTTATTTGTGAAAGCATATCTGAAAGCGTAACTCTCCCTTCAACCTTCACATCCGGAAATACAAGTTTAAGCTCAGCGACTGTATTCTCTATAATATATGATACAACATTTTCCGGGCCTTTTGCCGGTTCTATACACCACTGTATATCCAGATGCAGCACATCATATTTATTAAGATATTTCTCAAAGCTATCCTTCTTACTTATATCATATCCCATAAACAGTTCTCTCGAATCACAGCCCATGCTATAATATGCAGCCATCATATCTGCTGTAATAGATTTACCGAATCTGCGCGGTCTGCTGTTACATATAAATTTTGATGTGGTATTTATCACACTGTTTGTGTAATCCAGCAAACCTGTTTTATCAACATATATCTCAGAGTTAACGACATCCTGGAATGAACTGTTATCCGGATTTAAAAATCTTCCCATAGTCTCTCCTTTTAAAATCTCATCAAGCAAAAAATCCGCTGTACTATAATACCTATAGTATAGCGGATTTCAAATTTGTTTTCCATATATAAAGCAAATAAAATTCATCAGCTCACAGCCCTGTATTCTTCAAGCGCTTCCTTTGCCCTTGGCGTAAGCCTGCGTGGAACCGAAATCTCAACAGTCACATACTGGTCTCCCTTTACTGAAGGATTCTTCATGCTCGAAATACCCTTGCCCTTGAGACGTATCTTGCTGCCGCCCTGTGTACCTGCCTTGATGCTGCACTCCACATCTCCATAAAGAGTATGCACCCTCGCCTTACCACCGAGAGCCGCTGTCGTAAACGGAACACGGATTGTACTGTATACATTCTGTCCCTTCCGCTCAAACTCACTGCTCGGTGTCACATTTACGTTGAGAAGCACATCTCCGGCTGCACCACCGTTTCTGCCCGGATTGCCCTGTCCTTTAAGTCTGACTGTCTTGCCAGACTCGATTCCTGCCGGAATATGGATGGACAGATTGGAAACCTTGCCTGTGGTCGGATCCTGTAACGAAATAGATTTCTCGCATCCGAAAACAGCCTCGTCAAATGAAATCGTAAGGTCAGCCATAACATCTGAGCCCTTGCGGCTCGTTGAACGTCCACGCGCTGAACCACCTGTGAAATTGCTCCAATCTGCACTGTTTCCACCGAAGCCCCCTGCTCCACCTGTCCTGTACGAGCCACGACTTCCGGAGCTGCCACCATGTGAAAACATATCTCCGAACATTGAGAAAATATCATCCATATCCCCGGAGCCGTTCTCAAAATGAAATTCCTGATGTGTAAATGGTCCGCCATTTGAGCTGAATGAGCCACTGAAAGAGCCATTGCCGCCGAAGCCGCCAAAGCCACCGAAGCCGCCCTGTGCAGCCTGTCTTGCAGCCTCCTCGGAAAACCCCTCCTGCAGACCAGCAAAGCCAAACTCATCATAGAGCTTACGTTTTTTCTCATCACTGAGGACATTGTATGCTTCCGTGACATCCTTGAACATCTCCTCAGCGTGCGGATTGCCTGCATTTGTATCAGGATGATACTTCTTTGCCAGCTTACGATAAGCCCTCTTTATTGCCTCTTTATCCGCACTCTTGTTCACTCCGAGAGTCTCATAATAATCTCTTTTTGCTGCCATTATACTCACCTGCCTTTCTATTTACCTGTAACAATTTATCATCATAATTAAACAATATACATTACACTATATAGTATAAGCGGACTGCACAGGCAGCCCGCTTATCATTTGCAATATCTGATTATCCCTCGATGGAGATACATTTCTTTTCCTCAACCTGTGGTTTAGGCTGCTTCTTTGGAATATCCAGGCGAAGAATGCCATGCTTGAAGGATGCCTTTATGTCATCCTGCTCAATCTCGTCACCCACATAGAAGGTTCTCTGACAGCTTCCCGAATAGCGCTCTCTGCAGATATACTTCTTGCCCTCTTCCTCTTTCTGATCTTTCTCCAAGCCTTTCTCTGCTGTAATGGTCAGATAACCATTCTCTAAAGAAGCCTTAATCTCATCCTTTTTGAATCCCGGAAGATCCATCTCAAGCTCATAGCCTTTATCGCTTTCCTTGATATCGGTGAGCATCATTCTCTTTCCGTTGTGTCCGTATAATTTCTTCTGTGCCTTCTGTACGTCCCTGTCATCAAACCAAGGATCATTGAACCATGGATCACTGAAAAATGTATCAAATAAGTTGTTGTTTGTAGTTGTTAATAACATAGGTCATACCTCCTTATATACCTGTAACTTTCCTTTTGGAAATTTGCTTTCTTTTGTTTACAAGTATGTTATAGCACTATTATTAGCACTCGTCAATAGTGAGTGCTAATAATTTTTGAAAATTCACAAAATCGTCACAAAAATCCCCAGACGGATCTTTTCCATCTGGGGATTGCTGTTTACTCTTTCTTTATTTTATGCGACTACCATATGTTCTTCGATGAAACCCTCCACCTGATTGCGGGGGATCTCCAGCACCGCGGAAATCTCCGAGTACAACTGCATCTCCGCCATCTTCATGTAACGCTCATCTAAGGCAGTCATCTTCTTGCCCTTTTCCATACGTCCGCGTCCACGCTCCCGCACAGTCTTTAAAAGACGAACCCATTCCTTGCCGTCCAGACTACGGATGCACTCCTTGTATTCGTTCTCACGCTGCTTGTCATTGGTCACGTTTAACATATCGATCTGCGGCATCGCCTTGATCAGTGACATGACATCATCCTTGGTCATAACCCGGCGAATGGAAAGTTTGGGATTGTCCACCGGTGCATACATGATGCTGGTGCCATCTGTCGTCGGCGACAAATAATAATACTGCCGGTCTTTTGGCACATTCGGCATATCCAGGGTGTCGATCTTTACAATCTCGCATACACCATGATGACCATACACTACTCGTTCGCCCACTTCAAACATCTTGACACATCCTTTCACCAATTTCGACAACTCCATCGAGTCCACGACAATTTACACACATTTTACCTATATACATACATATTTTATCAACTTTTGGCAAAAAATGTAAGGGCGAATTTTCACAAAGTATATCTGAAACGCAAATGGATATTTTTCACAAACAAAAGGCACCTATCAAAAGGTGCCTTAAAAGATCCATATATCTAGATCTGTGTCATCACAAAGATATCGTAAATAGCCTTGATAGCATTGTCAAAATCATTGTTGCTGACACCGATAATGATGTTTAACTCGGAAGATCCCTGATCGATCATCTTAACATTGATGTTGGCATGTGCCAGTGCAGAGAAGATCCTTCCTGCTGTACCACGGGTAGACTTCATGCCACGGCCAACGACAGCGATCAGTGCCAAATCAGCCTCCAGATCGATAATGTCCGGATTGACCAGGCGACGGATGGAAGAAATAACCTGCTGCTCTTTTCCTTCGAACTCTTCCTGATGTACAAAAACTGTCATGGTATCAATACCAGATGGCATATGTTCAATGGAAATACCATTCTCTTCAAATGCCTCCAGTGCTTTACGACAGAAGCCCACTTCTGAGTTCATCATATCTTTATCGATATTGACTGCTACAAAGCCTCTCTTGCCGGCAATACCGGTAATCGTATAATCTGCCTTTTGACAGGTGCTTTCCACAATCATGGTTCCCGGTTCTTCCGGCGCATTGGTATTCTTGATATTGATCGGGATGCCAGCCTTACGCACTGGGAAAATAGCATCTTCATGAAGTACAGATGCGCCCATGTAAGAAAGCTCGCGCAATTCTCTGTAAGTAATCACTCTGATTGGCTGTGCGTTCTCTACAATTCTAGGATCTGCAACCAGACATCCGGAAACATCCGTCCAGTTCTCATATACGCTGGCATGTACTGCCTTGGAAACGATCGATCCTGTAATATCAGATCCACCTCTTGAGAATGTCTTTACATTGCCGTCGATGTCACTTCCATAAAATCCCGGAATCACGGCCTTTTCTACATGCGAGAGACGTTCTGCCATCACCTTATCTGTTTTATAATCATCAAAGTTACCATTCTCGTCAAAGAAGATCACTTCTGCCGCATCAATGAACTCATAGCCTAAGTAATTTGCCATAATGATACCATTTAAATACTCACCACGGCTGGCTGCATAATCTTCTCCGGCTTTATCTGCAAATTTTTTTTCGATTATTCTGAATTCGTCTTCCAGAGAAAGTGTCAGATTCAGTCCATTGATAATGGAATTGTAACGTTCCTTAATTTTTTTCAGTGCACCCTTAAAGTCTTCCTCTGCTTCTGCTAATGCATAACAGGAATAAAGCATATCTGTTACTTTCGTATCCTTTGCATTACGTTTTCCCGGCGCACTCGGCACAACATAACGACGTGTCTCATCCGCGCGGATAATATCTCCTACCTTGGCAAACTGTGCTGCACTTGCCAGGGAACTTCCACCAAATTTTACTACTTTAACCATTGTCTTACTCCTTAACACTCGTGTATATATAAAAATCGTCCGATCAAATCAGATGCTTTCTATATCTTATACTATATCTTATACTGTTTCATCCATCGTTGCTACAATATATCCGTTCTCGATTATAGCATATTCTGTCAAGTGCACGCAATGGAAAAGCTTTTCGGTTATTCCTGTACGATACGATTGTATGTCCGGGCAGTCATCAGATACACCAGCACATAGATGACACCAAAAATCACAAAACAGCCAACCATACATGCGACTAAAAGCGTTGTATTACGCATATTAAAGAGTGACAACATACGACGGATCATTGGAAAAGCAAAACAGGTATGGATACAGGCAGCTACAAGCGGCATAAAAAATACCATCAACACCTGGGAACGAATGGCAGAGGACACTTCCTCATGCGTCATACCAACCTGCTGCATAATATGAAAACGTTTCCGATCATCATAGCCTTCCGATAGCTGTTTATAATAAATGATCAAAACCGTTGCTATCAAAAAGAGTACACCGAGAAATGCACCCGTAAAGAACAAGCCACCATAAAGAGCATTTATTGCTTTCTCATTCACTTTTCGGTTTTCCACAGAAAAGCTGCTCATGTTTGCGGATGGATACGTTTGTATTTTCTTATAAAGTTCCCATTGCTGATCAGCATTTCCATCAATATCAATGCCATAATATGATCGCAACTCGTTAAAACTGTCATCATACTGATATGGTATGTGCTCTGCTATTTGCTCTACCGCTGCTTCATCCGGGAAAACAATGTAATATTCACTTGACATATAAGATGCCAATATGCCATTGCAAGGTGCCTTTTTCACTTCTTTTGCGCGATAATCCTGTCCCATAATCTCAATCGTATCTTTTCCATAGTGTTCATGAGCCGCATATACCAAAACCTCTCCCGGTTCCAACGTTTCCTTTGTATGCATGCTCTTATTATAATCCTCCAGATTTATGCAAAACAAGATTTTAGCAGACATTCCCATGGCAGTCGCATCCGCTTCAAATGCATTTCCCTGTCTTCGGGTATAAATAATACAACCGCGTGCATATATTTCATCCTCGACATCACAGCCGGTTTCCTTTGCCATCTGATGAATGGCTTCTATCATCTTTTGATCGTCACTGCGACTTGTACCGGAAACATAACACATGTTCTGCATCGGATAACGCGTATATAAAATATCGTGCATACTAAATATCATGGAAGATGTCGTCGAAATCATCACAAGCACCATGGTAGAAAGTACGCAAATGTGAGCCAACCCTACGGCATTTTGCTTCATTCGGTACATCATACCGGAAACACTCACAAAATGGTTTGTCTTATAATAGAAGCTTTTCTTCTTTTTCAACAATTTTAGTAACGCAATACTCCCCGCTGTAAACAGCAGATATGTGCCAAAAATGACGCAGAGAACGGCTACAAAAAACATAGCAGTTGCAGACACCGGATCTTCTATTTTCAGCGAAATAGTATAGCCTGTCGCCAAAAGTATAAATCCAAGAATGGCAAGCAGCCATTTTGCATGCGGCTCTTTTTCCCCCATGTCGGTACCATGTAACAGTTCAATCGGCGATGTCGCATGAATTTGCGCGATATCATAAAAATAATTTAGCGCCATTATGACAACAAATAGGAGCACCGTACGCCCGATTGCAAGTGGCGATACAAAAAAGCCAAGTGGAACCGAAAAGCCTAACATGCGTATCAGAACGGCATACAAAAGTTTATCCAAAAGCATGCCAAAAAGGATTCCTGCGAAAAGTCCTATCGCCAGTACACCTAAGCTCTCCCAGAACAAGGTAATTGCCAGATGTTTTTTCTCTAAACCAAGCATATGGTAAACACCAAACTCTTTTCTTCTCTGCTTGATCAGAAAGCTGTTCGTATATAGCAAGAAAATTACAAGAAAAATCCGGACAACCCAGCAGGCAAATGTCAAAATAGAATTCATCGTATTAAAACCGAGCATATTCTCAAATCCCGGATTGAGTGCCAGCGATTGTATAATGTAAAACATTGCCACCGCAGCAATCACACTGAGTATATAGGGCGCATATATTTTTCCATTCTTTTTCATATTCGTTTTTGCCAGCTGGCGGTAAAATCCTTTACTCATTTTCATCACCGCCTGTCGTCAAGAGTGTCAGTGTATTGGCAATCTTTTGATACATTTCCTCATTCGTACTGTTGCCACGATACAGCTGATGAAACACTTCGCCATCCTTAATAAACAAGACACGACTTGCATGCGATGCCGCTTTTGTCGAATGGGTTACCATCAAGATCGTCTGCCCTGCCGCATGCAGCTCCGAGAATACCTGTAATAATTCATCTGTTGCCTTCGAATCCAAAGCTCCTGTCGGTTCATCTGCGAGAAGCAGTTCCGGATCCATCATGAGTGCACGTGTCACTGCCGCACGCTGTTTCTGTCCACCAGACACTTCATATGGAAATTTATCTAAAACATCCTCTATGCCCAGTCTTTTTGCCAGAGGCTCTGCTTTTGCCTTCATCGCTTCTGGTTTTTTCCCTGCGAGCACCATTGGTAAATAAATGTTATCTCTCAAAGAAAAGGTATCCAACAAATTAAAATCCTGAAATACAAATCCCAAATGGTCACGACGGAATTTGGAAATTTCTTTTTCCGGTAAATCGGTAACATCACATCCATTTAAGAGAACGCTGCCACTTGTTGGTCGGTCGAGTGCTGCCAAAATATTCAAAAGTGTTGTCTTACCACTTCCAGATTCTCCCATAATTGCCACGTATTCTCCCTGCTCCACAGAAAAAGAAACATCCCATAATGCTTGCACCTGATTTCCGCCCAGACGCGTTTTATATATCTTTTCCAGACAATTTACTTCTAACATAGCCATATTTTCCTCCTGTCCTACACGCATAAACGTTCAGCCACTGCGTGTATGCTGCCTTTCTGGTTACAAGCATACTTTAACAAAAGCCCTATAAGTCAACCATCGAATCGTGTGACATATAAGGCTTCTTATGTGACATTTTTGTAAGA